>Ga0082212_10010072_pt1 | contig 12137 bp, 13 predicted proteins | sample TergutNt197P3_FD_71548 | JGI IMG/M metagenome (GOLD analysis project Ga0082212, IMG submission 71548) | Neocapritermes taracua P3 segment gut microbial communities from Petit-Saut dam, French Guiana - Nt197 P3 | ecosystem: Host-associated > Arthropoda: Insects > Digestive system > Gut ... | reverse complement strand
AAAAACCGCGAAACCCTCACTACCAGCGGATTCCACGGCTTAGATAAGCATCGGGGTGACAGGATTCGAACCTGCGGCCTCCTGGTCCCAAACCAGGCACTCTAGCCAAACTGAGCCACACCCCGAGCAAAGCTCATTATATAATAAGGAGAAAGCAATGTCAATCATTTTCCTTTTTTTGAATCACAGCCCAAAATTGTGTAATATAATATACAGCAAGGGATAAGCCATAAAGATAAACTACGATCTCGAATATCGCATTGAATGTCATCATTTTAAGAAAACCTGAATAGAATCCAAACATCAGCCCATTTAATGAAAGGAAGATCATCCCTCCCGCATTTATTAATCCTGACAAAACTGCTAATGCATCACATTTTTTTAATAATGAATATACCAGAAGCCATGTAATTAAGGCAAAGGCGATATTGGGTAGCGCAAACGACATAAACCATGGTATATAGCCAGAAACGATTTCTTCGGGTGGAAGCACCCTAAAGAACCGAGCCAAGTATAAAGTGCTCACTGCTGCATGAAATATACTCAATACAATTAAAATTTTACGATGTGTCATACTGTCTCCTTTTTTTATCAATAATCCTTGCTATTCACATTCTTCTTTATCTAGCTCGCTCATAATCTTCGCTTGCCTTTTTCGGTTCAGCCAATCAAGGCATGATATTACAATAAAAGTGGAAATGGCAACACTAATAAAAGTAATAATCAGTATCGCGATAAAAAGGCTGATCCCATTCTCTTGATAAATTTCTTTATGTTGGATATAGTTGCATACGCCATTGATTGTCGTGATCACAAGCCCTGTTACAACACTATTGACCAAAGGAATATATTTCGCCAGTTTTCCCTCTCCAAACAAGTCATGCCCGAACATCATGTTTCGTATCAAAATATAAATTGATATCCCTAGAAAACATATCATTTCAACGACATATTGTTCAATCGGTGCATCCAGCCAAAACTGCTGTACCAAACTAGATACGAGAAGCACAATCATTAAAATACCAAAGGCTTCGCTATTGATTTTGCGGCGTTCCACAACAATTCTCTCATCTTCAAATTTTACTTTTTTCATTTCGTCTCCTCCCAGAATAAGCCATCTAATGTTTTCCCAAGCGCCTTGCAGATTGCTATGCAAAGATTCAATGTAGGGTTATAGCCTCCTGATTCAATCAGCCCAATTGTTTGCCTGGTTACACCGACTATGTTTGCTAAGTCTTCCTGTTTCATATCCGCTTCCATTCGTGCGATTTTCATTCTCTTGTTTTTCATGAATACTCCCTTCTTAACCACAGTGTAATATATATATTGCATCATGTCAAGCATTTATTACATGACTTGACAATTAATTATTTTTAGCTTAATATAATTATACTGACCGTTCGGTATAATTATATTAATGAGGGGAATAAGGCAGAATTACTTCAAGCCGTCTTTGAAAATTTTTTTATTGAATATGAACAACTTCTCAATGAGATGGAAGCAAAAAAAATTGGGGATATAAATAATTATTTGATTTTTCTTGAAAATAACAATGATTTTTTACGTGTTATCTTGATTGAATCGTTAAAAAAGAACAATACAACAACATCTATTTTTAAGGTAATTGAATTATTAATGAATTTTGAAGGCAAATCCTCTAATAACAAAGATATAGTTGATTGTAATAAAACTCACGATAGATGGGTTGCTGAATTTTTCACGAGTGTAATTCCTTGCGTAATGTTTTCATGCTATAAAGATAAATGGAGTAATTATTTCAAGGCAGATGAAGAAAGGCTAACTAATGACTTCAAAACGGCTTATTTAATGACACATGGTGAGTACCATAAGAATATGAATAAATTTGCTACAAATGGAGGGTGCAATGAATAAATTCTTTAACACAATAATATCAAAAATATCATGGAAGAAAGCGATATTATTTACTATGCTATTTTTTGCCTTTTTCATATTAATAAATTATAGCGGCGTAGGTGTAAAAGGTTTACTCGATATATCAAGCGGTTCTAATATTCTCGATTTTGAATTTGGCTTTAATTATGGTAAAGCGCATAAGATATTGGCCGCATTGGGTGATGAAGGAAGAACATTCTATTTAACAAAAATAATGCCGCTTGATTTCCCGTTTCCATTTACTTATATGCTCTTTTATTTGGGATGGATTGCTTTGTTGTTAAAACATTTAAGACCAAGAAAGCAATATAAATATTTACTTTTCATGCCAATATTGGCAATGTTGTTTGATTGGGTGGAAAATATAGGCATTATCACAATGTTATTATATTATCCGAATATACCGTCATGGGCTGTATTATTAGCAAGTATATTCGGAATGTTAAAAACAATTTTTACTATCGGGAGTATTGCAATAATAGGAATATTGTTTATTTTACTAATATATTCATCAAAACAAATAAGAAGGTGTCAATGAAAGAAATACTAATTTTACAGGACGACACTGCCGTTATTTTTCTGACCATCGTTGACGATGAGGGCGATAGATGGTTTAATTGGGTTGTATACTTTCACAAATAATTAACCGTAAAATGCGCCTCCCCATTCTTATCAATATCCATAATGATAAAGGAACAGCGACGCCCTTCCTGTCTGGGATAGTTAAGACTTCCGGGATTTATGGCAATCAAATCCGGCATGATCTCCACCACTGGTTTATGCGTATGTCCATACATTAAAATATCAATACTTCGCGCCACGGCTTCACGGCGGATTGTCATGCCTTCCACGGTGACAAAGTATTTATGTCCATGCGTAAGCCACACTTTATAGCGGCCGATCATAAACTCTTTTTCGCGGGGCAAAGTGGACATAAAATCATTATTGCCAGAGACCATTTCGACCGGGCATCCGGCGATTCTTGCAAAAGATTCCTCCGTCCCTTCGGAATCACCACAATGAACCACCAAATCAATGGGAGCCACTTTATCTATTACCTTTTTAAAACCATTGATTTGACGGTGCGTATCGCTAACTATTAAAATTTTCACTTAATAATTCCTTCATCTTCTTTAATGCTTTCCCTCGGTGACTAATGATGTTTTTTTCTTCCGGCTTGAGGTCTGCCGAGGTACAGCCAAATTCCGGCAGGTAAAAAATCGGGTCGTAACCAAAGCCATTTTCTCCGCTTTCCGCATAGCCGATCCGCCCTTCCATAGTGCCTTCGCAGCTTAATAGTTTGCCGTCAGGTAAAATAGCGGCAATCGCACAAACAAAGCGGGCCGTTCGCTTTTCATCAGGTACACGGTCTAAACGATCAATGATATTCTGGTTCTTGATGCGGTAAGATGTATCTATACCGAGATAACGGGCTGAATAAACGCCCGGTTCCTTATTCAAATAATCAACTTCCAGACCTGAATCATCCGCTATCACAAGCGATCCTTCCGGAGCCGCTTCATAGACCGCTTTTGCTTTAATAACGGCATTTTCCATAAAAGTTACACCAGTCTCTTCGACATCCAGATCGATTCCGGCTTCTCTCATCGACAAGATCTCTTCGCCGAAATCTTGCATGATTTCCTTGATTTCATTGTATTTATCTTGATTGTTGGTGGCAAATATGATTTTCATTTTTATAACATGCTCCTTCCAAAGTCTGGAGACTTTGTGCGAAGCACAAATCTCCGGTTGAAAGAATGCAATTCTTTCAACCTTTAGCCTCCATGTCACGCTATGCGTGACTCAAATAGCAAACGAAGCTTCGCTTCGTTGGAAGAACGCGCTCTTTGCGTTCTTCACGCATGAAGCCTAATAATTCTTGGTCGTGGTCTTTTCGCGACCTAGAATTATTCTTCACGCATGAAGCCTAATAATTCTTGGTCGTGGTCTTTTCGCGACCTAGAATTATTCTTCATGCTGCCCATATGCTGCTAAAATCGCATTAAATATTCCCACCGCAATTTTATCCAAATAATCATCCCGCGAAAGTAAGATCGCTTCTTGGGCATTGGTCAAATGGCCGACTTTAATCGCGGCGGCCGGAACGGTTGCATAGTTGATGACATAGTCAGCGGCGGTCGCTGCTTTCAAGCCAATCGCCTTGCCTTTGATGCCAAGAACCACTTCTGTTTCCAGAAAATTCGCCAGTTCTGTGCTTCCGAATTGGGGGATGAAAAAGCGGCTGTAAACAGTTGTTGTGCCATATATCAGGCTGTCTTCATTCCCGTCACACTCGATTCTAATCAGCATATCAGCCCTGGTATTATTGGCAAGCCGCACCCGCTTCTCTTCACTAAAATCGTTGTCCAAAAGCCGGGTATAGTATACCATGTAATCCGTTTGGTCGAGTAGCTCCTTAAGCCGGAGGGTAATGCTCAAGGTCACGTCTTTCTCACTTAAGTTATTGGCAATGATTCCGCTTTCACTTCCGCCAAAGGCCGGGTCGATTACGAGAATCCGCTGGTGCATCTCGCGGGGCGGTACAAATTCGACATAAATCTTATCATCTTCGATGATATTACGGAATTCATAGATATCATCCAGGATAAATTTGAGGATTGCATTACTCTCCAGGATTTCATAAGAACTGGAAATAATATTTTTGCGGTTCCCGGAAATGGCATGGTTGATATAAAATTCATCTGCTACTCCGGCAATAATAATCCGCATTTCATCGTTCAAATAATGATTTTCAATCGTGACATCCTCTTTTTTCGTCCCTGTCGGAACCGGAATAATCAAAAAATTCGTATCCGTATTGCCCAATTCAAAGGTAAGGGAGTTTAAGCCTAGCTCATCAGTGTCAATCTCCGGGTTGCTTTCTAACGGCACAACAATGTCAACAATGATTTCATCGAAAATCTCATCTTCTATCGCAACATCAAGATACTCACTGTAGCGGCTTTCAGCCAACAAGACACGATTTTCAATCGCAAAAAATACCACTACAAAAACAATAATGGAAAAAATGGAACTCAATATAGCCGTTTTCTTCATCAAATTATTTTTCATATTTTTGTTCACGTTTCGGCGGTTTAGGGCCGGGGAACTGATAAAAGTTTGTTTTGATCATGCCATTATATATTTTGCGTTTTTTTTCGGCCTTGCATTTCATGTCATGCTCAGCATTTTCATAAGCACTAATGAGATAAAGTGACCAGGAGTCTAGTGCCTTAAAACGCTCACCTATCATGCGATAAATCGCGGGAAGGTTTTCCTTTTCCTCAATCCGCTCTCCATAAGGCGGATTTGTGACAATAAAACCATATTTTTTCGCATGGCTTAAACCGTCAATTCCTCGTTTTTGAAAATGAATCAGCTTTTCTACACCGGCCAGCCGGGCATTCTCACGGGCGGCGGCAACTATTTTTTCATCCAGGTCGTAAGCTTGGATATCCGCTTCAATTTTCAAATCCTCATTTTCCAGTGCTTCATCACGGACATCCCGCCATTCAGATAAGGGAATCAAATGCGGCCAAGTCTCAGCGGTAAAAGAGCGGGACACTCCGGGGGCAATGCCGGCGGCAATCAAGGCCGCCTCAATGGGAAATGTACCGCTTCCGCAAAAAGGATCAACTAAAATCCGGTCTTTTTTCCAAGGGGTCAGTAAAAGCAATGCCGCCGCCAGATTTTCAGCAATCGGCGCTTTCGCGGCAAGCTTCCGATAACCGCGCTTATGTAAAGACTCACCGGTAGTATCAAGCCCAATCGTTACTTCATCTTTCATAATGAAAACACGCAGCGGAAAAGAGGCACCATCTTCGTTAAACCATTCGGTATGGTAACTTTGCTTCAGTTTTTCAACAATGGCCTTTTTGACAATCGATTGAATGTCCGAAGGACTAAAAAGTTTGCTTTTGACACTGCCCGCTTTAGTGACAAAAAAGCGTCCATCCGCAGGGATGATTTCCTCCCAGGCAACTGCTTTTGTACCCTGGAACAATTCTTCAAATGTTTCAGCCCGGAATGATGTAACTTTCACCAAGATCCGTTCAGCAGTTCGTAAAAAGATATTCGCGCGGCAAACAGCCTCTGCATCTCCCACAAAAGTGACACGTCCGTCACAAACTTCGGTAACATCATAACAAAGATCGATGATTTCTCTTTTCAAGACAGCTTCCAAGCCAAAATGGCAGGGGGCGATTAACTCGTATCTTTTCATATCTTCGATTATAGCAATAAAAGAGGCGCCTGACAAGGCGCCCCTTTTCAATACGTAATTACTATGACTCGTTTGTATTTCTGTGATTGTTCTTCGATTTGCTATCGTGATTGTTTTTCTCTTGACTGTTCTTGCTTTTTTCATTTTGATTATAATCGTTTTTAGACATTTTAATTCCTCCTATACAGGTTTTAGTTACATTTGTATTATTTCTCACTTCTCAGCAAAATATACATTTTATGTAAAAAATTATTTGCAAATATTTTTATTTTTTTAAGCTTTTATTTTTCGCGACGATAATGTATGAAAATTGCACAACAAAGCGACTCTCTGCCGCTGCTATTTTGTCAAATTGTTACGTTGTTTATTGTTATATTTTGTATTATACTATATTTGTGGGCTGGGGTACCCCCTTAATCTGCCTCACCCACAGGCTCTTTTTTATTTATAATTCCCTCGCGACGCCCGGTAGCCCCTCTACCGGGCGTTGCACTTTATGGAAGCAGAGCTTCCATAAAGTGCAGATGCACGCACCTCGCATTTCATGCGAGGCGGCGCGAGCGTAACTCGGGTTTTGTGCATGGTGCCGCACGAAACACCTCGCGGAATGCATCCTGCTCATGGTATGATGGTAATGTTTTTTCTTTTTGCCAGTGAGCAAGTCCGGTAAACATATCTCTCGTCACCAACCTCTGGTTGGTTAGCCTTAGGCCGTCTTCTAGAGTGGAAAGGCTTTCAGCGTGGCCGATTAGGCCGTAGCACCGGAGAGAGATATGTTTACCGGACTTGCGGACTGCATTATTTAGGCATTATTTAGGCATCATTTTTAATAAAATATTTTCTTCTTTATCTAGAACAAACCGAATCTATATGATATAATTTACCTTGTTAGCCTCCATGTCACGCTATGCATGACTCAAATAGCAAACGAAGCTTCGCTTCCAAACGAAGCTTCGCTTCCAAACGAAGCTTCGCTTCGTCGGAAGAATGACGTTTACAGCATTCTTCCCACTAACCTCGATGCCTGCCAGTGACCCGCGATTTGGGCCGCCAGGCACAAATTGCCGTATGAAGCTTTAATAATTCTTAGGTACGGTACTTTCGTGCCTTAGAATTATTCTTCATACTTATCATCCCATAAAGGAGCAAATCTATGCAATTCGGATACTTTGATGATCAAAACCGTGAATACGTAATCACCACCCCCAAAACACCCCTACCCTGGATCAATTACTTAGGCTGCAATGATTTTTTCAGCCTCATCTCCAATACCGGCGGCGGCTATACCTTCTATAAAGATGCCAAGCTGTTACGATTGACGCGCTATCGTTATAATAATGTCCCGGCTGATAATAACGGCAAATACATCTACATAAAAGATGGGGACACGATCTGGAATCCCGGCTGGCAGCCGACTAAAACCGAGCTCGACAGCTATGAATGCCGTCACGGAATCGGCTATAGCCGGATTAGCGGCAAGAAAAACGGCATCCGTGCTAAGATGCTTAGCTTTGTGCCGATGAATGATACGTGCGAAATTACCCAGCTAAAAATTTCGAATGAGTCCGATACGACGAAATCTCTCTCATTATTTTCATATGTCGAATGGTGTCTCTGGAATGCCGATGACGACATGAAAAATTTTCAGCGCAATCTTAGCATTGGTGAAGTCGAGGTGGTTGGTTCCGCTATTTTCCACAAAACAGAATACCGTGAGCGGCGGGATCATTATGCCGTTTATGCTGTAAATGCTCCGATTGATGGTTTTGAAACAATCCGCGATGAGTTCCTCGGTGCTTACCGCGGCAGTGATCATCCCGAAGCAATCGAAAGAGGTCAATTGCTTAATAATCTAGCCAGTGGCTGGGCACCAATTGCTTCCCATCAAATCAATGTCGCTTTAGCACCCGGCGAAACCCGCTCCTTTATTTTTGTTCTCGGTTATTTGGAAAATGAAAATTCATTTGCGGAAAAATGGACTGCTGCCGACGTTATCAACAAAGATAAAGCCTATGCGATGCTAAAAAAATATCAAACGGATGAAGATGTCAATGAGTCTTTTCTTGAACTAAACAACTATTGGCAGGAACTGCTTTCCAAATACACCGTCAAATCTTCCGACGAAAAAGTGGATCGGATGGTAAACATCTGGAACCAATATCAGTGTATGGTGACTTTTAATATGTCTCGTTCCGCTTCTTATTATGAATCAGGAATTGGCCGGGGCATGGGATTCCGCGATTCAAACCAAGATTTGCTCGGCTTTGTCCATTTGATACCGGATCGTGCCAGAGAGCGGATTATTGACATCGCTTCGACCCAATTTGCTGATGGCAGTGCTTATCATCAGTATCAGCCCTTGACCAAAAAAGGGAATTCGGATATTGGCAGCGGCTTTAATGATGATCCATTGTGGCTGATTGCCGGAACGGGCGCATACGTGCGTGAAACCGGCGATGCGACGATTTTGACTGAAATGGTTCCCTTCGACAATGATGAATCGACTGCTGCGCCACTAATGGAACACTTGAAACGCTCACTTGATTATATCATCCATCACAAAGGGCCGCACGGGCTGCCGTTGATTGGCCGTGCTGATTGGAACGATTGCCTGAATTTGAATTGCTTCTCTGAACATCCCGGTGAGTCATTCCAGACGTTTGGACCAAGTGAAGGCCCGGTCGCTGAATCGGTCTTTATCGCCGGAATGTTCGTCAAATACGGCGAAGAATATGCCGAACTCGCTGAACTATTGGGCGATGATGCCGAAGCAACCAGGGCGCGTAAAGAAGTAGAAATCATGCGCGCTACGATCTTGAAAGACGGTTGGGATGGGGATTGGTTTATCCGCGCATATGATGCATGTGGCCAAAAAATCGGTTCCAAGGAATGTGGGGAAGGCCAAATTTTTATTGAAACGCAAGGGTTTTGCTCTCTTGCCGGGGTTGGTGTCAGTGAAGGATTGGCTTTAAAAGCCCTTGATTCGGTAAAAGAAAGGTTGGATACCGATTATGGAATCATGATTTTGCAGCCGGCCTATACGAAATATCATTTGGAACTGGGCGAAGTTTCATCCTATCCGCCGGGCTATAAAGAAAATGCCGGAATTTTCTGTCACAACAATCCTTGGGTTTCCATCGCTGAGACGGTAATCGGCCGCGGCGACCGGGCGTTTGAAATCTATAAGAAAACTTGTCCTGCTTATACTGAAGAAATTAGTGAAATTCACCGGACCGAGCCTTATGTATATTCGCAAATGATTGCCGGAAGGGATGCAAAATTCCATGGTGAAGCCAAAAACAGCTGGTTAACCGGGACGGCGGCTTGGACATTTGTCAATATTTCTCAATATATATTAGGTGTTTATCCAACGCACAAAGGATTATCGGTTGATCCCTGCCTCCCGAAGGATTTTGGTGATTTTACCGTTATGAGAAGATTCCGCGAGGGGCTTTACCATATCAATGTAAAAAATCCGAATCAAGCCGAAAAGGGCGTGGAACGGATTCTGGTTGATGGCGTCAAAATAGAGGGCTGTGTCATTCCTTATGTGAAAGGAAAAGAAAGGTATGATGTGGAAGTAATTATGAAATAACCATTTATCATTTTTTCCTAATTTATGCCAAGCATAAATCATTAAAGATTTGAGATGATAAATAAAACACATATGCTTTTTATGTGTATTAATTTTCATTTATTAGGGAGGAAAAAATGACAAAGAATATTTTACTTTCATTAATGGCATCTTTTGGTTTAGTTCTTGCTTTCGCGCTTCCGGTTCAGGCCGCCGAACATGATGGTCACCACGTTGCTGCAAATGACGGCGCGAAGCATCACGCCACCGCTGCCACTCATGACGGGCATCATGCAACTGCCGCCGCTCATGACAAGCACCCGGCAACCGCTCTTCATGGTCATACGATCAAATCAGAGCTTGAAGCCAGAGCAAATGCACCACACGACCAACACAATAGAGTTATGTACCGTGTAAAAACTACTACCTTGAATGAACGTTCAGGACCTGGTGAACATTACCACAAAGTTGGTACTTTGAAACAAGGTACTTTAGTTGAAGTAAAAGAATTGAGCGAAAATGGTAAATGGGCATTAGTGCATACCGGTACCTGGGTATACACGAAGCATCTTGAGAAAAATGGTGAGAAGCACCAAGGCATGAATCACCTTGGCGAACCCCATGCGAAAGCTGGTACGCATCACACCACTCATGCAACTCATGGCGAACATGCCAAACATGCAATCGGATAGTATGAAACACTAGGGTCAAAAGGTCATGTATTCCGTGCTTGCACGGCTTGCACGGAAAAACATGATCTTGAGATCCACAAAAACAAAACTCGAAAGTAGACCCTTAAGGCGGATTTCAAGTCTTTTATGGTCTGCCCTTAAGCTAGTGTACCGAATATTAAATAGTTGATAGACTATTTAATATTCGGTACACTAGTTTAACCTTAACGTATGAATGATTTCTTCAAAACAAACCCCATCAGTCCTCGGAATACCCATCTCATTAGAACGAGCCACACAACGCTTCACAAAATTGGATGCCTTCTTTACCGAGCGCTCGAATGGAACTGCGTTTACGGCATCAGCGGCAATTATTGATGCAAAAATGTCGCCAGTCCCGAATCGGTCGCTTCCTATTCTATGAGTTCTAAACAAGCGGGATGCTTTACCCTTTTCGCATACGAAATTGGCAATAAAATTTCCTTGTGGAATGCCGGTAATGACCATTTTCTCCGGACCCATTGCCATAATTTTCTCTGCCATCAAAAGAAGCTCTTTCTTTTTCCAGCCCGTCTCTTTGTAGCTTGAATCAGTTAGTTTGCAGCATTCGGTAAGATTGGGGGTGACAATATCAGCCAATGAAACCAAGTTCCGCATCCCATCACACATTTCCTTAGTATAAGTCGCATAGATCTTGCCATGGTCGCCCATGACCGGATCAACGATGACTTTTGTCCGTCCGGTTCGAAAACGAGTGATGAACTCTTCCACCATGCCAATCTGATCCGCTGAGCCCAGAAATCCCGATAAAATACCCTCAAACTTCAAATTCAGTTTTTTCCACTGTGCCATATAGGCAGGCAATTGACTGGTGTAGTCAAAAAAACTGTATTCAGGATAAGCTGTATGGTTTGAAAAAATCGAAGTCGGCATTGGACAGCACTGCACTTTCATATGCGAAACGATAGGCAGGGTAACTGAAAGGGCACAACGCCCGAACCCGGTCAAGTCACTAATCGCCGCGATTTTCTTTTGTTTGTTGTGGTACATGGCTGACTCCTTTTAATTAGCTATGCTATCTTGGTAACATTTTAGCACAGTAATAAGCGGAGTACAATAGCGTCGCCCGGCGGCGACGCATTAAGAGAATTGCTAAAGCAATTCTCCTTAAATGATTTAATTGGTTCGCGCACTAGTCCTATAAAGTACAATAGCGTCGCCCGGCGGCGACGCATTAAGAGAATTGCTAAAGCAATTCTCCTTAAATGATTTAATTGGTTCGCGCACTAGTCCTATAAAGTACAATAGCGTCGTTTTTATCTTTATCCCGCCTCCAAAATCACGGCATGGGCAATTCCGGGGATGCTCTGCCCTTCATTGTAGCTCATCTTGCTAAGCAATGCCCCAGTCGGCACAAACAGGACTTTTTTCCACACTCCTTCACGGATGTTCTTGATAACCTGTGCCGCAAGAACCACAGCACTGCAACCGCACCCGGAACCGCCGGCATGGGCATCCTGAAGCTCATAATCATATATTTCGATCCCACAATCCAAATATCGATCCGCAATATCAAATCCTTGGGCATTCAAAAGGTCAAGCAGGGCTTTTTCCCCGATCCTGCCTAAGTCACCAGTGATGATTTTGTCGTAATCGGCCGGTGATGATTCAAAATCTTTGAAATGACGGTAAATCGTATCCGCCGCCGCCGGAGCCATGCAAGCGCCCATATTCATCGATTCTTTCAAGCCAT
>Ga0082212_10010071_pt1 | contig 12138 bp, 8 predicted proteins | sample TergutNt197P3_FD_71548 | JGI IMG/M metagenome (GOLD analysis project Ga0082212, IMG submission 71548) | Neocapritermes taracua P3 segment gut microbial communities from Petit-Saut dam, French Guiana - Nt197 P3 | ecosystem: Host-associated > Arthropoda: Insects > Digestive system > Gut ... | reverse complement strand
CAGGGCATGTCTAAGGAGCAGGTGGATAAGCTTTTTGACGAATACTCCCGGTTCAATGTGGACGCAAATCGTACCACCGAAGGCACCGGGCTTGGCATGAGCATCACAAAGAACCTGATCCATATGATGAACGGATCGATCTCAGTAGAAAGCGAGCCAGGGAAAGGCTCGGTGTTCACTGTTCGGATACCCCAGGGCTGCCCGGGCGAGGCAGCCTTAGGCAAGGAACTGGCGGAAAACCTGAAGCATTTTCAGTCAGACAATAAGGATTATATGACCAGGGTGCAGATCACCCGCGAGCCCATGCCCTACGGCAGTGTGCTGATCGTGGACGATGTGGAGACGAATATCTACGTAGCGACGGGACTCCTGACCCCATACGGCCTGAAGGTGGATTCGGCGGACAGCGGGTTTGCAGCGATCGACAAGGTCAAGGAGGGCAAGGTATACGACATCATCTTTATGGATCACATGATGCCCAAGATGGACGGGATCGAAGCCACAAGCATCATCAGGGAAATGGCCTATGCAGAGCCTATCGTCGCCCTTACCGCCAATGCGGTGGTGGGGCAGTCTGATATTTTCCTTGCCAATGGATTCGATGATTTCATCTCCAAGCCCATCGACATCCGACAGCTGAATTCTGTATTGAATAAGTTCATCCGGGACAAACAGACGCCCGAAGTACTGGAGGCGGCGCGGCTGCAGTGGCAAAAAGACGGGGCGCCGGGGGCGCCGGAAGCCCAGGGCATAGCAGGGCAGGCGCAGGATGGGCTACTGAAGGAAGGGCTTTCGCTGGGGAACCCGCCCCATGAGGGGACGAACCGCGCGGGGCAGCAGTATGCTGTCGATCCCCGGATGGTGGAGGCTTTCCTGCGGGATGCGGGCAAGGCACTGGAGATCCTCGGCGCCATCGACCAGAAACAAGGCGGCTACGATGAAGAAGAGCTGAGGACCTATGTGATCCAGGTGCATGGGATGAAGAGCGCTTTGGCGAATATGGGGCAGCAAGCGCTCTCGGATGCGGCGCTCAAGCTGGAGCAGGCCGGGCGGGACAATGATACAGGCGTTATCGTATCTGGAACGGGGGATTTTCTGCTCAAGCTCAAGGCGCTGACCGGGGAGATGAAGCCGACGGAAGAAGAAGCGCCGGCGGAGGCCGGGGAGGAAGACCGGCCCTACCTGCGGGAGAAGCTTCTGCTGATCAAGGAAGCGTGCGAGGCCTATGACAAGAAGACCGCCAGGGAAGCCATCGCGGAGCTAAAAGAAAAAGCCTGGACCCATCAGGTTCGGCAGAGGATAGAAGAGATGGGCGAATTCTTGCTGCATAGCGATTTCGACGAGTTGACCCGCAGCGTAGAAGCCTTGCTGGGCGAGGACGGGGCGTAGCCAATAGAAACAGAGCCGAAGTGGAGGAGAATCATCGATGAAAGACGTGTACACGATACAGGAGTTCGCCCAGCTATCCGGGATCGAGGCCTCGACCCTGCGCTACTGGGACGACATAGGCTTATTCTCACCAGTCAAGCGCAACCCGGAGAACAATTACCGGTACTACTCCCTGGCACAGCTTCTGGCGCTCAATTTCGTTACGGTACTGAGCGATCTGGATTTCCCACTCAAGACGATTGCCGAGCTGCGCAACGACAGGGACCCGGAGCAGTTTCTCCGCATCCTGGACAAGCACGAAAAAGAGATGGATATGGAGATGCGGCGCCTGCGGCAGCAGTATTCCATCATCCACGCCAGGCGCGAGTTGATCAATTATGGGATGCGGGTAGATGAAAACGAGATCGCCGTCATGCATAGGGACGACCTGCCCATCATGCTATGGCCGGATAACGAATACGGCGAGAATGATACCTTTGTGGAGGCATTGGCAACCATGATCTCCCAGGCGACGTCCAGGCGGATCAATCTGAGCTTTCCCGTAGGCGGGCACTTTGACAGCATAGAGGCTCTGGCGAAGAACACAGCCCAGCCTCAGCGCTTCTTTAGCATCGACCCGACCGGGCGTGACCTAAGGCAAGCAGGGGACTATCTGATTGGGTTTAGCCGCGGCTACTATGCGGATATGGGCGATCTGCCTCAGCGCATGGTAGCGTACGCGCAGGAAAACAACGTGACCATATCCGGTCCCGTCTATGCGATCTATTTATTTGAAGAGATCTGTATGCAGAATGTGGACGAGTACTTAGTACAGCTATGCGTCAGCATTGAGAAGCCCAGCCCGAGAGCAAGGCGAAGGTGAGTTCCCCGGGGGTCTGCTCAAGCGGACTGCCTGGCTTCGAACTCGTCCTCGATCTGCTTGATCGTACTGCGGGACAGGAAGATGTAGATCATCCCGATGATAAAGGGGATGGTCATCACCCGCCACATCATCACATAGCCCAGGGACTGGGCTACCGCCCCGCATAGGGTCGGGCCAAAGAGGCTGCCTAAGTCCATACCGATATAGTTTGTGCTGCTTGCCGCGCCCCGGCGGTCATTGGTGACCGCCTTCATTGTCAGCGCCTGCATAGCCGGCTGGCATGCTCCGTAGCCGAAAGCGGAGATCAGCCCGGCCAGGAGGAAGCCCCATAATGTAGTGGAGAAGCTGATGATAAAGAAGGTCGCCACGTTGCAGAGCAGTGCAGGCACGATCACCTTGACCAGGCCATATTTGTCCGTTAGCTTGCCGATCATCGGGCGGGTGGCAAGCATGGTGACGGCGGTGACCGTATAGTACAAGCCGATATTTGACGTAACGCCTTGTTCTCTGGAGAAGAGGATCAGGAATGAGCCGATCGCCGTCCCGCCCATGCTGAGGATGAGCAGGGTTGACGAGGGCAGCAAGGCTTCTTTCGCGATGATATTGTTGATCCTGAGGGTGAGCTTTTTCGTCTGGGTGAAATTCAGCTTGACCCGCAAGGCGAGAAAAGTGGCAATCAGCATGACGCAGGAATTGAAGATGTAGGTCATCTTGAAGCCCACTTGATCCACGAGAAACAGCCCCAGGGAAGGGCCGATCGCCTGGCACATGACCTGCGCCAGTGAATAGTACCCGATACCGCTGGCATATTTGTCCTTGGGCAGCATTTCCGCCACGATCGCCAGGCAGCAGGCGTTGCCAAAAGCCATGCCGCATCCCTGCACCAGGCGGAAGGCCAGGAGCACGGGTATGCTATTGGCTAGGCTGAATCCGAAGAAGGCGATCGCCAGAGTGGAAGTGGCGAAAGCGACCACATACTTCCGATTGTAGGTGTCCATGATCGGGGCGGATATCATCCGAAAGGAGATGGAGGAGATGGCAAAAGTACTCATCACCATCCCGATCGCCGTGGCGGAAGCGCCCAGGGAGTTCGCATAGATGGACAAAAGGGAATTGCTCATGAACATGCCCATATTCAGCGCCATATTGGTAAAGAAGATGCTTAGGAACCCCGCGTTCCATACAGTAGTGGGGAGCTGCGGCGCCGACGTGGCTGCAGCCTGGTCAAGTGCTTCTGTACTCATGTGGACCTCCGATTCATAAAAATAACTGCTCGTGTGTGCCTTATCACGTGCCGGGCAGTTGGCTCGCAGACGCGTCTGGAGGCGGATCCGGAGACTTGTCCGGCTCAGCCGAAAAGGCTAGATAGGTATATTGATCCCTGCCGCTTTGCTTAGATGTGTACAGGGCGTCGTCGGCATGCTTGACATATTCTGTCCAGTTTTGCGAATAGAATACCTGCCCGCTGGTCACACCCAGAGAGATCGTCACAAAACTCTCTACAGTGCTCGTTTTATGGGGGATACGCAAGCGGCGTATGTTATCCAGCATCTTTTGGGCGACAAGCCTGGCGCCTGCCTCGTCTGTATTGGGCAAGACCGCGACGAATTCCTCGCCTCCATATCGGGCCACAAAGTCTGTATTTCGCGTCACGCTCTCAGAGAGCACCCGGGCAACCGTCTTCAGGCATTCGTCCCCTTCCTGATGACCATAGGCGTCGTTATAAAGCTTGAAAAAGTCCACATCCGCCATAAGTATGCTAAGCATACCGTTCGTGCGGTGCAGGAACTCCATATTTTGCTGAAGGAGGGTCTCCATAAACCGCCTGTTGTACACGCCGGTTAACGCGTCATAGTTGGCTTTGATAAACAGGTCGTCTATGGTCTTGGACAGGCTGCCGAATTCGTCGTCCCTGTCGATACCATAGATTGGTTCGGTGTAGTTCTCCTTCTGCCTGGAGAGGCTGTTGATCAGCAAATCCAAAGGCTGGAAGATCAGCCGGTAGCTGACCAGGTTGGTGGATAAGGTAAAGGCGATGAGCAGAAGAAGGATCCCGGTAAATGCAGGAAGGAAGCGGGACAGGCTGAGCAGGGAGGATGAATTGTACAGAACCACGGCAGACCATTTGGTGGACCGGATCGGTGTGATCGTTGCGTAACGGTACCTCCCGGAAGAGGGGTGGATGATGAGGGGGCCTTCACCGTAATCAAAATAGCTGTCGATCCTGCTGATAAAAGATTCCATCGTAGAGAGGAAAAAAGGGTCGGAAAAGGCGTCATTTTCGCTGATTTCGACCGTATGGTACAGGAAGCCTTCGTCGTCCATCAAGTCACTGTCCATTTGGACGACGCCGTGTTCATCCACGATGATGCTCCGCATATACGTGTCGTAGGCATGGGAGAATAGCTCTTCGGCCAGATGGGAGAATTCCAGACCGGTGCAGATGACGCCGATGACTTGGCCATTGTCGATGATTTTATAATCCAGCCAGACCCGTTTTTTATCCAGGAAGTGGTCTAAGTTAATGCTGAGAAGGTAGTCTTCATCAGACGAAAGGCAGTTGAAAAACCACTCGTCGTCACGGGCGCCCTCCCTTAGTATAGAGACTGGCTCCAGCACGCCGACTGTATGGGCTTCCCCGACGCCATACTCTAAAAGAGTGCCCCTTGAGCCGATATAGATATTCGTACTGTATAGCTGCATAACCACATCAGCCATCTCATCATAGGCAAGGGCTTTTTTCGCCGGATCGCCCTCATCCTTAAGCCATTCTACGATGGCTCTGGACTGGGCTGCTTTCGCAAGCAAACCGAGCTCTTTGCGGATGTGGGCGCTAAAGGCGGTAGCCGAGCTGGCGGCATACCGGCCTGCGTAGTCAAAGGACACTTGCGTGATGATCCGGTTATACATAGCAAACATCGTACCCAGCATGCAGATAAAGGCTAAGGCAAAAAGGGCAATGAAAACATTACGGAAGCGCCGCGAAATCTTCCCTTCGCCAAAGAGTACCTTTCGTAGGTTTCGTGGATTTTTTTCATTAAATACTGCCATCGGATCCTCCACTGCTAAGGCATTGTATCATGGCTTACGCCGCAGTGCAATTGGCCTTGGCGAAATTACCCGCCTAGCTATACACACCCGGGCAGAAACCGGGGCTTAGGCTTTCAAGACGCTGGGGTTATTGAGTATTTGCGTGCTGAAGAGGAAAAGGACGTGGGATTCCGGCTGGAAATCGACGAATTGGTCCAGTACGCGCATGTCGATATAGCGCAGGTCGATCAGGACGACGTGGCGGTATGCGGCTGCCATTAAGGGTCCCAGGCTGCTGCCATAGGAGTCCCGGAAGAGATAGAGCACGCCTTCGGGGGCGTCCGGATTTTCGAGCCGGATGATGGCTTGGGGGCCAAGCAGGAAAAAGTCGTAGGGGTCGACGCCATGTAAGCGGTCTGGGTCGTAGACGCGGCAGTCTTCGAATTGGAGGCTGACGTCATTGAGGCGGCGCGCCCGAAGGGACGGGAGCGGGTCGTAACGCATGGTATCCGGCTTCAGGGGTAAAGCCATTTGCCCGGCATATCCGCCCAGGAAGCTGCCGACGGTCTCTGCGGCCGCTGCCTCCGCGTCCCCAGCGCCTGCGCCGGGATAGCGGCCAGGCGCGCCCATGGCGCCGCATAGCCTGTCGGCGACAGGCGCGATGCGGGACTGATCCCAGTGGATGTCAGTGCGGTAGTAGCTGCCAGCGTCCAGGCAGCCTTCGAGGGAGATATAGCGCAAGCTGACCGGGGCGCCTGGCGCGGTCGCGCCGGACGAGGGCGAAGCGGACGCGAGTGTCTCTGACAGGATGGCTTCGGCTGCCCCCATAGCAAGCCCGGGCAGATAGCAGCCGGCGAATATGCTTTTGTCTGGGATCATGGAGTAGTAGATGCTGCAGCCGGGGGAGAGCGCAGCGATGGTTTCAGCGGCTTTTCGGATTTTTTCCGCTGTTTGCCTGGCTGAGTCTGGGTCGAGAGCCTTGAACTCGCCTACACCGGCGTCCCCAAAGTACAAGCCGTTTTTATCAGTCTGAAGATAAACGCCGAAGACAAAGGCGGATTTGACGGTGCGGAATCCGTCGCGGAAGACAAAGCGGTCTGCAGCATAGTCTTCGAATCGGCGCATAAAGCTGCCGGAAGCGATGGAGCGGATGGACAGCTCAGGGGCAGAGGCCGGCGCCCTTCGTTCGCTGAGGAGTATGGCGGGCGGCTTAACGAGCAAATTAAGGAGGAAGAATACACCGATGAAGCCGAGGAAAACGGCTGCATTCATACGATCCCAGAAAGACGCTACGGGATCAGGCGATAGAGCCGACGCGGCAGCCTCAGCTGGCATAGCCGTCGTATCTGCTTCAGATTGGTGATGCTGTCCCTCCATGGGGTATCCTCCTTTATTTTAGAAACGAAAATAGATGAAGGGGTTGAACGAACCGTCCACCACAAAAGCCGTCGAGGCCAGCAGGATCAATCCTAAGGCAAATGGTTCCGCGGCTTGAAAGACTTTCTGTGCGGTAGGCCTTTGGGCGATCTGCTTGGGCACGGGCGTGCTGCCTATGACGCCTACAAGGAGGGGGATCCCATAACTGCGTAAGTAGTATAAAGCATATGCGCTGGCGAAACTGCCGCTGCTCGCGAAGCTGCCGAAGCTGCCAAAGCCGCCGCCGAAACCGAACATGCAGGATAAGGCCCGGAGTGTATCGGCTAGCCCTTGCCCGTCAAAAATGGTCCAGCTGATAAAAAGGACAAAAAATACATAGAGACGGCGGGCGATCATGGGCGCTTTCTCCAATATAGGCCCGAGCAGGTGTTTCTCTACCAGCATGAGGACGCCGAAATACAGTCCCCAGAGCATAAAGTTCCAGTCCGCCCCGTGCCAGAATCCGGTAAGCATCCATATCACCAGAATATTGACCGAAAACCGCAAAGGCGGAACCCGGTTGCCGCCGAGGGGGATGTACACATAATCCCTGAACCAGCTGGACAGGGTGATATGCCAGCGCCGCCAAAAATCGGTGATGCTATCAGCGATGTAAGGATAGTTGAAATTCTCCGGAAAGCGGAAGCCAAATATGTGGCCGAGACCTATCGCCATGTCGCTGTAGCCGGAGAAGTCGAAATAGATGTGCAGGGAGTAGGCAAGCAGATACATCCAGGCAAAAAGCATGCTGCTATCGCCGCTCTTTTTGTAGATATCCACCAACTCGCCCAGGAGATTCGCCAGCAGAACCTTTTTGCCCAACCCAAGGATAAAGCGTCTGGCGCCCAGGGAGAACTGGGGCAAACTGTGTACGCGGCTTCCGAGCTCTTTAGCGACGTCAGAATACCGCACGATAGGCCCGGCGATAAGCTGGGGAAAAAACACCACATACGTGGAGAAATCAAAGAAATTCCTCTGCACCTCTACATTACCGCGGTACAGGTCGATCGTATAGCTCATGGTCTGGAAGGTATAGAAGCTGATACCGATAGGAAGGGGCAAGTCGAAGAGAGGGATATTCGCGCCTGTTAGTATATTGCTATTGGTGATAAAGAAGTCGGCATACTTGAAAAACAGAAGCCCGGACAGCGTCAGGGCTACTGAGAGGAGCATGAGGGACTTGGATTTCACCCGATCTTTGTCGATCCATAGACCAAATAACCAAGCCGACAGGCATTGGGCTGCCATGAGAAAGACATACACAGGCTCGCCCCAGGCATAGAATACCAGGCTGGCCAACAGGAGGGTAAGGTTTCTGACCCTGGTCGAGCCGCCAGGCATAGGCGCCAGATAGTAAAGGATGAGGGTAATAGGCAAAAAGTAGTAGAGAAACTCTATCTTGGAAAAAATCACAGCGGCATTGCCCCACCGATGCTAATGCCCATGCCCATGCCTCCGCCGCCTTCGGCTTCGCCGCCCTCATGGGTGAAGAAGACCTCGGGATCGCCGGCAGCGCCAGCCGCATCGATGAACGCCGATACCACTGCGTCTACCGTGTCAGCCCTGGAGACAGCCAGCAGGACATACGCGCCGGATTCTATGATGCAGCTTTTTTCAGGGAAGACGCAAATCCATTTTTTGGAGTCGTATCCGCCTTCCCCAGCGATCAGCTTTTTCAGCGCGGTAGCAGAAGCCGCGTCCTTCGCCTGGATCACGCTGATCTCATGGGCAAAAGTGCTGATCAGCGCAGTCGCGACGGAAGCGGAAGACACATGCTTGGTAAAATCCGCTGAGGATACACCGAGCTGGTTTTGGCTGGTCTCCGCGCTGACCTCAGAGGTGTACACTGCGGGCATCGGGCGTTCATCCGTTAATGCCTTGGCGGCTTCCTCCAGAATGACGCCAAGGATTTCCTCCGGCGTGCCCTTGAGAGTAGACGCGGGAGTAGAGGGGCCGCCTCCGCTGCCGGAGCCGCCGCAAGCAGCGAGGGAGAGCAGCAAGACGCCCATCAGGAGAAAAGCCACGGGCTTGATGACTTGGACGCGGGAACATGCTACATGGGTGTATTTCGCCATCGTTATTCGCCTCCGAAAGCAAAGAATTCCTCTTCATATATTGTACAGTATATTAAATATCATGTCTATAATGGATTGCGGTGAAAAGGTCAGGGCATATCTTCGAGCAGCTCGAAGGTTTGTTTGGTGAAGCTTTGTTGGTGAATCTTTGATTTGCCAAGGAACCTTTTTCGATTCCTTGCGTCTATAGTGGTAAAATAGATAGCGGGGGGATGAGGACAATGAAGAAATGGATACTATTTGCTTTGATGATGGTATTGTTCGCGGCAGGCCCGGCGCGGGCAGGCGGCAATGTACAAGTCAAAGAAACGGAAATGTTTATGCACATCGGTAGCCCGGTGGCGTTGGCGGACGGGAAGCTGCTATCCCTTGACAAGGACAGCCCTGACCTGTCCCCTGTCATCCATCAGACCCGGACGATGGTCCCCCTGCGCGTGATTGCCGAATACTTCGGCGCCGAAGTAGGCTACGACCCGGCAAAGGCGCAAGCGACCATCAATACCGGCGACCATTATGCCATATTCCCAGTTGGCAAAGGCTACTATGTACTCGACGGCGTGGAGAAGCCGCTGGATGTAGGCATTATACTCATCGCCGGGCGAGCATTTGTCCCCTTGCGGGAGATCTGTCAGGAGACACTGGGCTATACGGTGGACTTCAAAGACGGCCTGATCCATATCGCCAGGGATGCGCGGCTGACAGACGCATTGGCCGGGGAGGTAAAAGCCAAGATCGGCATGTATGTCAGGGCGGCAAGCCTGGAAGAACTCAAGGGCTATATGGGGGCAAATGCCTATCGCTACGATATGGACGAAGTGATTCTGTTTGATGTAGCGGGGGCGCCAATGCCGGGGACAGGCGTGGGCATAGCGACAGGCGGCGTCGAAGGCCTTTCGGGCGGCAGCGCTTCAGCCTCCGCCCCCTCTGCTGCGCCAACCCCGCCGCGCACACCGGTTCTGGTAGCGGAGGCAGCGCAGCCCGTGCAGAATGAATCCGTGAGTATAGTTGCAGATATGGATGCAGGCGCTATGTCCGGGGAAAGCACTGTGACAGGGACAGCGAATGCGGCCGGCGCGGGAAGCGGCTACTCCGCGACGAATATCCAGGTAGAGGGCGTGGACGAAGGAGATATCATCAAGACCGATGGGAAGTATATCTACATCGTAGCGCAAAACCAGCTCAAAATCGTGGACGCCCAAAGCATGAAGCTCGCAGGAAGCTATGCCTTAGATGATTACAGTTTTGTCAGGGAAATGTACCTGGACAAGGACCGGGTCGTGATGATCGGCAGCCGGTCGGAGGCGCGGCGCCGCAGCATAGAACCTGGCGCCCCTATGGCGGATCCAGCGGCGCGGGGGTTCTATGGCTACTCGAGCTATACCTTCGTCCGGGTGCTGGATACGTCAAACCCCGGGAATATCAAGCCATTGCGCTATTATGAGATCGAAGGGGAACTGACCGCCTCCCGCAAGAAGGGCGAATATGTCTACCTGGTAAGCAGCTTCCATCGCTGGCAGTGGGGCAGCGGCGACGTCAGACCGATGGCAGGGGAAAACGGCGTGCTGGCGCTCATGGCTGTGGAGAGGATCATGATCATGCCAGGAGGCTTCGGGGAGAGTTTCCTCACGATCAGCGCCGTCAACATCAGGGACGGGGGAGAAAAGGTCTCCAGCGAAACCATTGCCGGGAGCGGGTATACGACCTATATGTCCAATAACAACCTGTATCTGGCCGTGAACGATAGCCGATACCACGACAGGGAAAGCATGAATATCGCCCGCTTCTCCATCGAGGGCGCAAAGATCGGTTATGTGGGGTCTGGCAGCATCGAAGGCGGCCTGAATGACCAATTCAGCATGGACGAGTATAAGGGGGACCTTCGGGTAGCCACATCGGTGCGCTGGCCTAAAGCGTATAATAACCTTTACATTGTCGACGCCAATATGGACGTCAAAGGGAAAGTGACAGGCTATGCGGAGGGGGAGAGAATCTACTCTGTGAGATTCATGGGAGAAAGAGCATATGTGGTGACTTTCCGCCAGGTAGACCCGCTCTTTGTCTTCGACCTGTCCAACCCCGCGTCCCCAAGGATCACCGGGGAGCTGAAAGTACCGGGTTTCTCCACCTACCTGCATCCCGTATCGCAAAACGTGCTTTTGGGCGTGGGGAGGGACGTCTACGACCTGTACCGAGACGACGGCAAAGGGAATAGGATCGTAGTGGGTCAGCAGACTGGCGGTGTGAAGATATCCTTATTTGACGTATCGGATATGGGTAAGCCCCGGGAGATCGACACGCTTATCCTGGGCGATTATGGAGAAACGGAACTGCTGTACAATCACAAAGCGGCAATGTTCAAGGCAGACGAAGGCTTGCTTGGCTTCTGCGGGTCGGCCGGCGAAGAGATGGGAGTCAAGCACTTTCAAGGCGCTTTCCTGGTCTCCTATGCTGGGGATAAGTTATCGGAAGCTGGGCGTGTGGAATACGAGAACCCTTACGCGGACTACAGCAAGGACAGCGACCTGCTTTACACAGGGCAGAGGCTGATCTATATCGGGGATAGGCTATACTATATGCAAGATGGGATACTGCGGAGCTTCGATTTGCGGACGCTGACGCCAGGCCTTAGCTTGCGCCTGACCCGGTAATACGGCGCAACATACAAAAGCCTTCGAGTAGCTCGAAGGCTTTTTTTAACGGCATTTATAAAATCTGCTTGACATTCGAGCCGCTCGAACCCTTATGATGAATTTACACAGCGAGACAACGACAAAGGGGGAGGGCATCATGACGAACGAAATGGTTGACGAGAGGCGCCTGAGGTACGACGCATGGACGCCAGACGAGTTAGATACGAATATACTGGCAGAAGCCGGCCCGGGGACCAACAGGCAGTTTTCTGATCGGACAAAGCAAGTGGACGCGGTCATTATCGGAAAATTGACGGATTTTTTTCAAGCCCAGCTGCGCATTGTGGAAGGTAAGGACGACACAGCGGCACTGAAGGAAGCATTGATGTCCTATATCACGGCCCTTGAGGATTTGTATCACAGGATATGATGCGCGAGAGGGAGCAAGCGATCCGATGAGGGGAAGAGTATGGATAACACGAGATGCGACTGTGTGACGAGCGCGAAAGGATTAGAGCAATTCGAGACGATATGGAACCATATCGAAAGCGGCGCCACTATCATCGATGCGGAAACGATGGAGATACTGGACGTCAACCCCGTCGCGGTTCGTATGTTTGGCGGATCCAGGGATGACATGATTGGGAAGAAGTGCCAAAAGGTATTCTGCCCCGCGCAGCAATGCCCGATTTTGGAGCTGGATCAGGTCGTGGACCGAAGCGAACGCAAATTTGTG
>Ga0082212_10010070_pt1 | contig 12139 bp, 9 predicted proteins | sample TergutNt197P3_FD_71548 | JGI IMG/M metagenome (GOLD analysis project Ga0082212, IMG submission 71548) | Neocapritermes taracua P3 segment gut microbial communities from Petit-Saut dam, French Guiana - Nt197 P3 | ecosystem: Host-associated > Arthropoda: Insects > Digestive system > Gut ... | reverse complement strand
GAAAGTCTGTAATGATGCTCAACAATGTCCTCTATCGGAATGGCGCGCGGTTCGCCCGTGATGAGTGACGGATCATATTTCTTCAGCGCGTTTCGGGCAATTCCCTCCAACGTCATTTCGTTAAAAGACTTCATTCGCTGTTTTCCCCCTCTGAACCGTCGTTCTTTTTTCTGATACGCTTTTGCAATTTGTTTATAAAATCCAGCCATTCTTTGTCTGTAGCGTCCACATCTCTTGCAGTCCTCAAAGCCACTCGGACAATTTCATTTTCCATGATATACTCAGGCAAATCGTTTGATACCGCAGGGCGATGCCGTGACATTGCCGCGAGGTCGCGCATAATCTCCGTATCACGCTTGTCCAGCATAAGAAGCTCGGCTATCTGTTCCAGCCTCTCATCGCTGAACGCCGGCTTCCTGTCTTTTTCCACATCGCATATGTAGACAGGGGATAAATCCATCATGCCTGCGAAGCCTCGAAGTGTGATCTTGCGCTCAAGCCGTTTGCTTTTCATAAATGCTCCGAATGTTTCAACTTCCATACATACCGCCTTCCTACCATGCGCCGCGCTTTGTTCACCTCCACGGCTAACACTCAAATTATATTATAACGGCGGTTTGATCAGTAATCAATAGGATTTCTGCAAAACGTCTCAAGGTGGTCAAAATAACGCCCACCTTAACTGTTTTTCCGACAAAATCTCCTAATATACAAGGGTTTTTACGGTACAAAGTAAACGAGGTGGTCGAAATAACGTCCACCTCGCGGATTGTATGATAGAAATTCGTCTATTTATCAGGGTTTTGCCGGAACAGAGGATTTGACAGCCCGTCCGAGCATAGCTTGATATTCCTTTACAGCCTCTGCCGGAGCCGTGATCCTGACCGCGCCGTCCGACGCGAACACCCAGCCGTAGAAGGTTTTACTTGCCAAAACGCTGACCTTCGCGTAAAAATGCTCCGCGTCCGCGATTTCGGTTTGTACGTTCTCTCCATAGCGGTCGATAATGGTCTTCATCAGCGTATTTTCACATTTCAAAGTTACGTCGATCAAGGAGCCGTCGAACATATGGAATACAGACTTGACGTACCCTGCGAGGTCAAAGCCCTCCGGTGCGGGTACGGCGTCCAATTCCGTCAGCTTGGGCGCTGCGATTCTGTCCACGCGGAATGTGATAGCTTTGCCGTGATTCTCGGAATAGCCGAGGATATAGTATTTATCGCTGTCCCATACGAAATGCCACGGGCTGAATTCATAGACGCGGCGGTTGTGTTTATATGATTTTTTCTTATCGGGACCGTATTCATAATACATGAACCGTATTCGTTTCCTTTCACCGATGGCGGTGAGCAGAAGGTCAGCGGCTATGTAGGCGTTTTCGTTTTTAGGTTTTACCTGTTCATCAAAGTACAGACCGCTTGTAAAATCAAGGCTCTGATTGCAGCTTGCGAAAGCCAGCAGTTTGTCGATCAGTCTGCTGCTTCGCTTGGCTGTTAGGAATTTTGACGCTTGCACGGCGTCAATTAAGAGTTTAATTTCCGGTGTCTCGAAGTGGCGGTCGCCGATAAAATATTGGTTCTGCCTTCTTTTATTACAAATCACATCAACACCGGACTCAATAAGCTGGTCGATATCCTGCGCCACGGTTTTTCGGGTCGCGGCGACACCCTCGCCGGCGAGGTAAGCAATTATATCTGTGATAACTGCCGGATGAGCCTCGTCGGTCTTTTCTTCTAAAAAACGCTTGATGTATAGGATTCTGCTTCTTTTTTCAGGTATCGCCATCGAACTCCCTCCCATCATTTTTTGTATATAGCCGATAAAACTCACAAGTCACTGTTTCAGCTCATTATTTTCGCTGAACTTAAAAAGAGAAGCGGCACGGCAAACATTCAAATTTATGCTGTCTACCGCGCCGCTAAATTGGCTATAGCTTTTTATTTGAGCTTATCTTCCCGGTAAAGTATTTTGATTGACATTATTAAACGTGACGATACTCTGCTCCCTTGTGTACGGCGCGCTTGGACTGAAATTGTTGTCGCCAGTGCCTTGCATGATACCGTTAGCACGTACAAAGTTAATTCCGTTCACCGCCCAACTTGATGCGGTTCCCAAATCGGCAAAGCCGGAAGCGGGGGGATTGTCCACATTTGCGCCAATAGCCTTGCAAGTGTTCATAATCATAGTCGCCGCCTGTTCGCGGGAAAACTGACCGTTTGGTGTGAATTGGTTGTTGCCGGTTCCGCTTGTTATGCCGAGAGCAAACGCGGCTAAAATATCCGGGTCACTCGTGTCGCTAAAGGCGTTCTGATTGCGTGCCAAACCCTTTTCAGACAGAACAGCGTCTATGTTCTTTCCTGTTGCGTATTCAACCCACTTGACCGCCATACGACAGAATTCCTGACGAGTGATTACGTTGGTGTAGTTGCCCTGAATATCAGCGGGCACAAAGCCTTTCCCTGTTGCGGCTGTAATGCTGTCACGCGCCCAACTGCTTGCGCTGCTGAGGGAGCCTGACGACTGTGCGGGCGGCGGTGTAGGTGTGGGTGTCGGCGCAGACGTATTCTCGCTATCCATAACTTTAAAAGGTGTGAGCTGTAATCCTACAGCCACATCCCCGACTGCACTAAACCGATTAAATCCCCATGCCCATATACTGCCGTCGGTTTTTGTCGCCAGAGTGTGATCTGCCCCCACAGATACAGAAGCTACGCCATCCATTATTTTTACCGGGGTAAGCCGGTCTGACTGAGTACCGTCCCCAAGCTGTCCGGATTTATTATATCCCCACATCCAAAGACTTCCATCGCTTTTTATGGCTGCTGTGTGGCTGGTAAATGCGGAAACGGTGGATACCCCGTCCATTATTCTTACAGGTGTGGGTTGAATTGCTTTTATACCGTTTCCAAGATATCCGTCACTATTTCCACCCCATGCCCATAAACTGCCGTCAGTCTTGATTGCAAATGCGCTGTCGGCTCCCGCAGATATATATGCTACACCATCCATGATTTTTTCCGGCGTCAACCGATCGTGGTTTTCTTTGTGTGTTGTCACCCCTCCGTTTCCAAGCTGTCCATTAAGATTAAGCCCCCATGTCCATAGGCCGCCATCAGTTTTAATTGCCATGCCAAAATTTCCGCCCGCAACGGCTGTTGCGACGCCGTCCATAATTTTTATCGGTGAATGACGTTGGTTATCCGCACCGGGTCCTGTTTTCGTGCCATCCCCGATGTTGCCGTATGAATTGTCCCCCCATGCCCACAGACTTCCATCAGTTTTAACGGCTAATGTAAAATAGTGGCCTGCGGATACGGATGCGACATTATCCATTATTTTCACGGGGACTGGCTGATTTGTAGCGGTTCCTTCTCCGAGTTTGCCGGACGGGATTGTTGAGGGCCCGCCTTTATTGTTTCCCCAAGCCCATAAACTGCCGTCGTTCTTAATCGCCATAACATAATCCAGACCTGCCGACACATAGGTGGCGCCGTCCATGATATGCACCGGAATTTTTGTAGTGCCGCCCGGTCTACCTAATGCATCGTTTTGGTTGGTTCCCCATGTCCACAGACTCCCATCCGGTTTAATTGCCACAGAAATGTCACCGCCCGCACTGACAGCCAGATAATCTCCCGCTTTCCCCTGCGCAGGCGGTGTTGTTGCGGCCGGGGGCGACGGGGTGGGGCTTTGTGACGGAGCGGGAGTGGGTGTTGGCGCAGGTGTAGGTGTAGGAGTAGGAGTGGGTGTTGGCGCAGGAGTGGGAGAAGGAGAGGATGCGCCAGTAGAACCCGGTCGGGATGGTGTGCCAATGACTTCGGGCGTCTGTTTTATCCAAGCGCTTCCGGGATTAGGTTCAGACCAGCGGATGCGGACAAAGGAAGCAACATTCGATATTTGACCGTTGATTGCCTGCGCCCCTGTTAGCACTCCCGAGAGAGCGTCCTGCGTGTAGTCCTTGTTAAGCTCGACATTAAACGCCCCGCTCTCTTTGCCTTTATCAAAAGCAGTCACCCGGAAAGTTGCGCCCTGCGGCAAGTAAAATGTGTAGGATATCGGGTATTCCATGTCCGCCGGTATCTGGTAAGCGGCAGTCAAGTCTGAAAACTCAAGCGTCATCGTCATGGTACGGTTTGTAACGGTATGCCGATACGCCATGCCGTCCGCCGCCAATGAGTTGATTGTAAACGTCATGAAAAGAGTTAGCGTTAGTGCCAGCGCAATACATCGGCTGAGTAAAAGTGACTTTTTTATTTTTTTCAAACTTATGCCTCCATTAAGATTATTCGTACTGGATTATAGGCTCAGCCACAATGCGGGGCGAACACCTTTTTCTTCATAGTAGTTTGTGACCTGTAGTATCTCAATATTAACTTTACCGCTGGCCATTACATATGAAGCCAATAGTTCTTCCGCGCCGGGTGAACGTAGCCACCAAGACGAAACCGCGCCACCCAAGTTATTAGCAATCCGTGCTGTATCATTTGCAAAGTATGTTCTTACCTCGTCTATGCTTAGTAAAAACACCTTATCAGTTGTATTGACCCCTGCGTCCACAGTGTCGTGCATAAAGTATTCCGTATCTTTATTAATGACTTGCGTTTCCTGTATCCGCGCTTTTTCGCTCTCGTTAAAGCTGTCATAAAAAGCGGTGTTCAGATACGCGCGAATACTACTATCAGCCCACGTAATATGATTGCCGCCGCGCGGGTGATATTCTCTTTCTGTCAATACTTTTTCGCTTAATATCAATGCCCTGCCATTCTGTACAGCAAGCACGCGCCAGTCATAACCTCCGAATTGGATAGTATCGCCAACTCCGGCTGCGGAAGTTTGGTTGTTGTTAGGCGTAGGCTGCGGCGTTGGGTCAGATGTTACGCTGCCAGTCGTTATATTTGCGGTTTGCGTAGCTCCGTCCCATTCAACGACTCCACCGAATGCTTCAGCAACAAAGCGTAACGGAGCAAGGGTTCTACTGTCCACAATTATCCCCGGCTGATCCAGAGGCACAACCTGACCGTTGACTGTTGGGGAAGTGCTGCCAATAGTTAATATTACCTCAGTATTGCCTTTTGTTGCTGTTACGGTTTGCGTTGCGCCATCCCATTCGATTGACGCGCCCATTTCTTCAAATATTGCACGTAGGGGAACCATTGTTCGACCGCCTATAAGTTGTGGCGGAACATCAAAAGAAAGCGTGTTCCCATCTAAGATGACAGTGATTCCATTACCAATACTTGGCGCTGGGGTTGTAGGCGCAGGAGTGGATGTGGGTGGTTGTGTGTTTGTTGCTACATCAGCATTTATGTTCAACCACATAGCAGGTCGAATACCTCCCCAGTTGGCTTCTTCCGCATTGCCGCCGCCTACACCGATCCTGCCGTCAAGCATGATATATACAGCGCCGTATCCGGATTGGTCGAGAGTCCGTAACCACCAAAAGCGGGTTTCGCCGCTGGCGCTGGCGGCTCTGGCCGGATTTTTCTGGTCATCTATCCAACCTCCAGTATGTGTACTTGGCATTTGTTCCCTGACCAAATATTGAAAAACATCTTCCACGCTCAATAGAAACACCCTGTCTGTTGTGTCATTTCCGCCGGATACGGCGTCCCTGATCCAAGGGTTGCCTTTAGTTTCGTTCCTTGTTTCGGCAATCAAAGCTTTTTCTTCCGCATTGAATGTTTTATTATAAAAATCGCCGTTCAAATACTGCCTTATATAGCTTTGTTCCCATGTTATGCTTTCGTTCTTAGTATGGTATGGCTTAATTTCCAATACCTTGTCACTCAAAAGCAAAGCTTTCCCGTCGATTACTTCCAGTACGCGCCAGTCATGTCCCCCAACTTTTATTACATCACCTGTTTTCACTGAGCTATAGGGGTTACTGTCAGCCATCGCCATAATTCCACTCATTTGTATCATACCGCATACAAGGGCTATAGCAAGAAGCAAGGAAAAAATTTTGTGAGTTGTTTTCGTGTTTTTCATTTTGATTGACCTCCTAAAATTTTGGTTTTGGGTTACCACGCAGGTTGTTTTCCGGCGCGTCGAAAATGTGGCTGTATACCCACGCAAGGTTACATATTCATGATGTATTCACCTGTCAATCACCTCGTTTTCGCGTTTTACGCTTATCTCGTTTAACATATCAGCCCTGCCTATGCGCTATGCAATTTTCCGTAATCCACTTTGATCGAAGTCTTGATAAAGCGGTTTCAGCTTCCTGTTTTTCAAGCGGTTTACACAAATAGTCAAGTCCGCCGCTTTGAAAAAACTCCCGCATTGTTTCAACAGACCACGAAACGGTCAGTATAATAAATTCGCTTTTTAATCCCGCGCTTTTTATCACGTTCATAAGCGATACGGCACACATTTCCGGCATTTGATATTCGGTTATAACCAATTCCGGCTTTAATAATAAAATTTCTTCTACGGCTTTCATGGTATCAGTGTTAAATCCCACTACTTCAAAACCATTGTCGCGCCACGGAAAAGCCTTTTTTGTTTTTTCTATGGCCGCCTTGCTGCAATCTAAAAGGTAAACGCCATAAATATTTATCACCGCCTTGCCAACATATCACCTCTGTTTTATCAATGCCGCGCGACTGACATTAAAAGTATACAGCAAGGCAAGGTGTCAAATCTTCGGATAAAGGTGTCAAATCTTCGGATATTTGGAAATAGGCTTGACAAAAAAACGCCGCAAAGCGTAGTAACCACACGCTTCACGGCATAAATCCTTTTTTTCGTTATTTTCCTTCTATAAGCTCCTCCCAAAAAGTGAGGAAAGATTCATAATTCTCATAAATATAAGCCCTGTCCAAATGCAAAAGGTTCAAATCACCGCTGCTTACACCCGTTTCGTCGTTCACATCGCTTCGCACAGACCACGCGCCGCTTTGCAGATATGGCTGATAACCCTCGCCCTGCCCGTCCGCTTCGCCAAGCAGCCAACGGATGAACAGTTTGGCGGTGTTTACATTTTTCGCGCCCCCCGCCATCATAACGCTGACAGGCGTATATAGCCCGGTGAACGAATCCATTTCGTAATGATTTAGAAATTCATACCCAATTACCCGCATCCGCGTTTTACTTGATATGATTATGCCGATGTTGGGGCTGCGCGAACCCGGAGCGCCTACGATTTCAGCTACCTCGTCGCTTGAATTAACAATGACCACGCCGTTTGCCACAAGCCGCCTGACAAACTCACGCCCCGCGTTCTCGCCTGCGGGCAGTTCAAGCGGCTGCCCATACAAATCCTCATACGCCTGCGCCATTAGTTCACTGTTATCAATCATCATGCAAAAGAGGGCAAGGGGCGTCATTGACCTTGTGGGGCTTGGCATATAGACCATGCCGCGCCATTTTTCTTCTGTCAGTTCCCACCAGTTACGGATCGGCGGCTCGGAATAATAAAATTCGTTGTAGCAAAGTACCGACGCCTCGCCCGCAAGCATCAGAAGATAATCGTTGTTACCGGGCAGCATTTTATCCGCAAAATCATACGGGACATATTTGACGACTATATGGTTTCCCAAAAATTCATTGAGCATAATGCCCCTGTTGTCCGCGCTGATAACGACGTCGCTGACAAAATTTCCTGTATCGTAATTTTGAGATAAAGTGTCGTACAGCTCCGGTTCCCTCATATACTCAACTTTAACGATAAGCCCCGGATACTGCCGTTCAAAAGACGCCGCCGCATCCATCAGACGGGAACTTGTAGTGTACACCACAAGCATACCCTCGCTTCGCGCGGCTTCGTACAATTCTTCCGGCGTTTCCCCGGCGTTAAGGTTTGCGGTTAAAAGCCAAGCGGCAAGCGGGTTTTCCGGTTCTTTACCGCTCTGCGTACATCCTGTGAGAATAACCGTAATCAGCAAGGATAGAGCAATTATTTTTTTCATCGTAAAACCTCCGCGACCAAATTTATGAATCCCTCTATGCCTAATTCTTGATATTTACGCAAATGCGCTTCCCATGCCGCGTCGTCAAACGGGTTTGCCGCGCCTGTGATAAAGGCTTCGATGCTTTCCTCCGTATAAGCGCCGATAACCCGGCGCAGGGACTGTATCTCCGGCTTGCCGTAAAAAATCGTCGCCTTGATATATTCGTCAGGCTGATACTGTTCATATACCCGGTAAGCCCGCGCGTTTTTATATTCATAACTTGTATCAAAGGCCGAAAATGTCACGCTGTCCGCATAAAAAGGATAAGCAAAGAACGCCCCCGTTTCGCTTATGTGTTTATTCTGAACCCTGTTTTGCAAATGGTTGATTACCCGCACCGACGCTTTATTGCTGTAAAAATCTATATCGGTTACGTCCGCTCTTACCCAATCCACATTTTCTTCACCGTACCGCCCAATCAAAAAGGCTTCTTCCGAAAGCATCAAATCTAAAAGTCTAAAAACCGCTTCGGGGTTTTGACAGCTTGAAGTGATGACGGCGGCAGGCCGCGGTATCGGCGTAGTGACTGTCGCGTTCCGCGCTCCGGCAGGCCCCGCTATTGGCGCGACATGGATAAATTCATTGATAATTTCGGGGTTGCTGTGAAATATGACGTCGGTTATCGAACGGCTTGTAAACCCACCGAGAATTTTCCGGGGATCGTTTGCGATGGTTGCAAGTTCGTAATCGTCAAAGCTGAATTGAAAAGGGCTTAAAAGTCCGTCTTTGTACAGCTCATGCAGATATTTCATAGCTTCGCGCCATTCGTCCGTCACAGGGGCGAACCGTACAGCGCCGTTTTCCATGAATAAATAAGAATTAGCCGGATCACTTAAAACAAATGCGTTGATGATGAAATGATAACTTTGCAGGCTTGATATATTATAGCAGCCCGCAAGCGGTATGCTCATGTCCCGTGTGTTGAAAGCGGACAATACTTCCCTTAGTTCGTCCGTCGTTTGAGGTATGCCAAGCCCCAAATCTTTCAGCCATCTTTGGTTCAGCCACATCACTTGAAAATGGCGCTCCGGGACGGAGGGGTCAAAAGCCGGCATATAATAGATATTTCCGTCCGGCGAAGTCATAAGCGAACGCAAGTCGTATTCGGAGTAATCATTAAATATCGCGTTTAGATAAATAGATCGTTCCGCGAAAGCGTTTAGGGGAATGATGTAGCCTTTCTCCCCAAACTCTTGCAATACCCCATGATAACCGCTTAAATCGTCCTCGCTTAAAAACGAGAAGAAAGCGTCCGAATGGATATAGCCGGAAGCGAACATAGTACGCAGATAATCGACCGAGTAATTTTCATAGACAATATTAAAAGTTATGGATAGACCTGTTTGTTCCTCTAACCACTTTTTGTAGTAATTGTTATCTATGTTTCTGATATACTGGCTGTGCGGTATCGAGATAATGATTTCTTCGCGCGTGTCGGCGGTACGGTTTGTAAAATTTATAATCACCGCGATTATCAACATAAGGAAAAGGATTACCAACGCAGCCGTTCTTAATTTGCTCATGCCTGCGCTACCTCCTGTTCTTCCATAACCGATAGAGAAACAATTACTTCAAAACCCGAATTTTCGCCGGAGTTTATATTTATCTGCCCCGCGCCGCCATAGTAATGATAAAGCCTGTTCCTTATGTTTACTAAAGCGATATTCTCAAAACCACGCGCCGCTTCGGGGTCAACGCTTAACCTTTCACGCAGAGCTTCTAATTTTTCGGCGCTCATACCGCGCCCATTATCGCTCAAGGTAAAAATAATCGTGTTTCCGTGCTGCCGTGCTTTTACGGATATTAAACATCCCGAAGTCATGCCGGCGAACCCATGCACAACAGAATTTTCAAGTATCGGCTGCAATAACATACGGGGCATATTATATTTCATCAGTCGGTCGTCAAAGTCAAAATCAACATTGAGTTTACCGTCATAGCGAATGTTCATTATGGCAACATATTGCTCTAAGACTTCGTATTCGTCCCAAATGTTGATACGCTCGTCTTTATCATGGGCATATCGGAAAAGGGTTATCAACCCGGTCGCCACGGTTTCGGCTTTCTCTAAATCACCCTGCTCGACGAGCAGACGCATTATTTCAAGCGTATTGATTGTAAAGTGGGCGTTTATCTGCTTTTTCAGCGAAAACACGAGTGACTTCTGCTGTTCAATCTCGGCATTTTTGGCGCGTAGCTGTGCGCTCTTTATTTCATTATTCTTATTGTCGAGATTTACAAGCATTTCATTTATTTTATCAATTAGCCCGTCAAATTCTTCGCTCCGGACATGGGGCAGGGTTTCCGTACTCACTTCTGTATTAAGGTTTTCTATGCTTCGGGCAACCTTTACCATCGGACGGAAGAAGCGGCGATTAAGCGACCCTATGTAAACAAAAATCGCAATACCGAATATAGCCGCCGTTATAGCGGCTACGGTTGAAAAGTATATTACGGACGCGTTAAGATACCTTGATTCAGCTATGACTGATATTTCATACGGTGTGATCCCGATACGGCTGTGAACTTCCTGGCTGTTTCCGTCTTGATTGAATAAATGAACCATGTCTGTGTTGGCCGCGACAATTTCACCGTCTGCCCTAATCGCTACCAAAAGAGAGCCGGATTGGTCGTATGTTTGCAATATTTCAAGGATTTGTTCTTCCGTTATGAGTATTACGGCAATGCCGTGACGTTCGCCGCCGCTTGGAAAAATATTGTCGGCATAACCTATATATTTCTTACCGTCTAATTCTATCGCTATATGGTTCGGCAATTCCGTTAACGCCGCCGCATTATATAGCATTGAGCAAAGTTTGTTTCCGAGTTTGCCCGATAACCTGTAGTACACACTATCGGATTGAAATAAGATTATATGCTCAAATAAATCCGGACTGTACAGACTTGCGCCGAGCGAGCCGGCGACGCTTCGCGCAACCTGTATATTTTCGCCGGGACTGCTCTCAAATAATAATTTTTTTGCGTCCTCATTTTGGGTCAAGTTATATAGTATTCTTTCCGCGCGGGAAAACTCGCCGCCAAGACTTTCAATTATCTTATTTGAAGCCAGCGCCGTTTGCTTCTTTGTGTTCTCAGCGATGTAGTCCGAAATGATAAAATAAAATAGCGCCCATATTGCAAGGACAGAGAAGAAAAGCAACAGCGACGTAATCTTTATCCTTTGTTTGGTATCTATCTTCCTCACTCTATTCCCTCCCTGTAATCAGAGGGAATTTTGTTGTAATGCGCTTTGAACACTTTGCAAAAATGCTGATAGTTAGGATAGCCGCAGTAAGCTGATATTTCTTTCAGGGGTGTGTCGGTTTCAAGTATAAGGCGCATTGCTTCTTTCATGCGGAGGTTGGTTATAAATATTTTCAGCGTCGAATCGTAATGCTTTGCGAACAAGTCGCAGATATATGTCGCCGCCATATTAAACCTCTCGCTCAAATCATTCAGCGAGTGTTTCTTATTGAAATTGACCGTCACATAAGCCACAAGGTCGTCAAAATTAACTGACTGCGACGGGGCAAACTGAATTGACGGAGTTTGATTATTTTTATCCGCAAGTTTGCGGCTGACTTTTTCAAGAACAAGCCCCGCCTTGCCATAGTTTAACGGTTTGAGGATATAATCAATGCCGCCCATCAGAAAAAAGTCTCGGGAAGCGTCAAATTCCGCGAAAGCGGACAGTATGACAAACTCCGTATTTATCCCGTTTTCTTTTACGCGGCCTATCAGTTCTATGCCGTCGCAACCGGGCATTTTCAAATCAGAAAAAACAACGTCCGGCTTCATCGCAGTAATTTCAAAGATGGCTGCTTCGGGGTCTGTGTTGGAACCGATAACCTGAAATCCATATTCAAGCCACGGTATCGTATTGATTAAGCCGTCAACGATTATTTTTTCATCATCCACTATATAGATGCCATACATACGAATATCCCCTTTGCGGTTTTTTGCTTGGGTTGCCGCTTAACCCGTGGCAATAAAAAAGGCAGTCGCGCTCCACAAAACGGAGTACGACTGCCTATGGTTTTTGAAATTATTATTTTTTGAGTATGAGAAAAAAGCGGAATTACCCGCTTGCTTGCTTGCTTGCTTGCTTGCTTGCTTGCTTGCTTGCTTGCTTGCTTGCTTGCTTGCTTGCTTGCTTGCTTGCTTGCTTGCTTGCTTGCTTGCTTGCT
>Ga0082212_10010069_pt1 | contig 12139 bp, 10 predicted proteins | sample TergutNt197P3_FD_71548 | JGI IMG/M metagenome (GOLD analysis project Ga0082212, IMG submission 71548) | Neocapritermes taracua P3 segment gut microbial communities from Petit-Saut dam, French Guiana - Nt197 P3 | ecosystem: Host-associated > Arthropoda: Insects > Digestive system > Gut ... | reverse complement strand
CGATGTCCGACAATGCGGCGATGCGTTTCAAGGCGTACGGCTGGAACGTTCTCTCTTGCGATGGCCACGACTTCGTGCAAATCGACAAGGCCATCCGCAAGGCCCAAAAATCCAGCGACAAGCCCACGCTCATCATTTGCGACACCACCATCGGCAAGGGCGCGCCCAGCAAGGCCGGTTCCCATGAGGTTCACGGCGCGCCGCTCGGCGACGCTGAAATCCGCGCCATGAAAGAAGCCCTCGGATTCCCGGCTGACCAGACGTTTTACATCCCCGAAGAAGTCAAGGCAGTATTGAGTCCCAATACAAACTGGAGCCTACTAAGTAAATAAAAAAAAGGATAGAGTTATTCTTCATATAGTAGTTTTATCCGACAGTAAACCTAAAGCCCCAGCAGATCCGCAATTCTCGCTATGTGATACGTTGCATTTGGGGCGGTAAATGCGTCGCCCATTCCGGCGGAATCGAACCCTCCCCTTTGTGCGGCCTCTATGCCGGCAAGGGCGTCCTCGACCACAAGAATATCCTTGTTTTGCAAATTGAGCATTTTGGCGGCTTTGGTAAAAACTTCCGGGTCGGGTTTTGACCTTGAGATGTTCGTGCCGTCGGATATGGCGTCAAAACTGCCCGTAAGGCCGATCTTTTCAAGAATAAATTTGGCGTTTTTACTGGACGATCCAATGGCTGTTTTTATGCCCATGTCCCTCAGTGCTGAAAGGGTTGGCGTAACATCCGGCGGGAGGGAAGCGGGGGAAAGCTCATCAAGCATGGTTCGGTAAATGGTGTTTTTTTCTTCCGCGAGTTTTTGTTTTTCTTCATCCGGGATTATTCTGTTTCCAAGGCTTAAGATTATTTCCAGGGATTCCATCCGCGAAACTCCGCGAAGCCGGTTGTTGTCTTCCTCGGAAAATGGAATACCCAATTTGCCTGCTATTTGCTTCCAGGCTAAATAGTGGTATTTGTCCGTTGATACAATCACACCGTCGAGGTCGAAAATGATTCCCGCATATTTCAAAGCCGCGTATCCCATTTTCCGCAAAAAGGATCAACGGGGTTTGTTCCCTTAAAAGTGGATTTTCCCATAAGTTTTTTGACAAGGGCGTCCAGTACCGTATCGGAAGAATTGTAGGTATTGATGAATGTCTTAACCCTGGGGACGTCCAAAAGGTGATAGGGGTTCTCCAGTGAAATAAATATGGTTGGGATACTGTGGATGTGTACCGGTACATTGGCACCCATGGGCATGGCCCACTCGATTCGTATGGTTGTCTGATTCGATTTAGTCGCTATATTCGCCGTATATATAATCAAATCATATTTATCAGTAAAATCGGAAGTTGCGGTTAAGCGTCCTTCCTGTCCCTGGGTGGGATCAAATTCTTCAATGTCAAAATCTTCCGCTCTAAGCCGTTTTTTGAACGCTTCAACCGCCCCTACTTTAACCGAATAGGCATAGCCCTGTTCTGATTCAATCGTATAGAACAGTATTTTTTTATATTTTTCCGGGGTGATCGGCAATACGCCAGCTTCTTCCTTTACTAGGGTAATACCTTTGTCGGCACATTCATCGGCCCAGTTTTTATGCTCGCTTTTCCCTATTACATTTTGTGCAGCCTGGGGTGTTAATACCAATGTCCCTTCTTTTTGTTTTTTATGCAGTCCCAGGGCGGCTTTCATTCCCAGGATGCGAAGCAGGGCTTCATTCAGGCGCTGCTGGGTGATAATTCCCTTTTCATACCCGCGCCGCATAAAGGAAATATCCTCGTCCATGTTTTTGGTAAAAAGAAACATGTCGCAACCTGCGGCGATGCAGGCCGGAACCGCCTGTTCCCGAGGCATGGCGATTGTCATGCCGGCCATCGATGTGGCGTCTGATACGACCAGCCCGTTAAATCCCAGGCTGTTTCGTAGGAGTCCGGTAACGATCTGGGGGGACAGGGACGCGGGAAGCATATCCTTGTCCTGTATTTCCGGACTGAATTTTCTGATGTATTCGGGAAGGACGATGTGCCCGATCATGACGGATAACACGCCAGCCTCTATGCAGGAGCGGTAAATCTTCTCAAACGTTTCATCCCATTTTTCGCAGGAAAGATCGTTAACGCTGGAAACAAGGTGCTGATCCCGCTCGTCAACGCCGTCTCCGGGAAAATGCTTTGCGCAGGCGGCTACGCCCCGTTTCTGCGCTGCCGCAATGTATGCCATGCCCATTTCTGCAACACGCTGGGGATTGGAGCCAAAAGTCCTGGTGTTGGTAATTGGATTGCGAAAATTGTAATCAATATCAACAATCGGTGCAAACGCCCAGTTTACTCCGAGTGCGGCTCCTGCTTCGGCACAGACAATCCCCAGTTTTTCCGCCATTGCAGTATCCGCCGTGGCGGCAACCTGCATGGGAGATCCAAGCCTGATCCCTTCCTCACTGACGCCGTCTGAACCGGCCTCAAGGTTTGCGGCTATCAGCATCGGGATAGCAGAATTTTTCTGCAATTTATTGTTCAGATCAACTGCTTCCGTAACGGGCATTTTCCTGAACATAATGCCACCGGCTTTTATTTTAATGATTTTATCCAAAAATTCACCGGAATCCCCGGGATAGGAAACCATGCAGAAAAGCTGGGTGATCTTTTCTTCATCGCTCATGATCTTAATAGTTGAATTAACCCATTCAACGCCTTCATCGTCAAGGTAAAAAGGTTTCTGCTTTAGAATCGATACATCAGCGTCATTTTCCATATTTTATTTTTCCTCACTTAATTACAGACTACAATACCTTTAATAAAATTAGATGGTTTGGCATCGAGGGTTTCAAAAGCCTGCTGTATTTTGTCGAGGGGAAATTCATGGCTGACCAGTTCCTTGTTTTTAAAGGTTCCGTTGTTAATGAACGCCACTGCCCTTCTGAAATCGTCAGCTTCATTCACCGAATAATCAGGATGGGCGGTGATGATCTCCAGTGATTTATCAATTGCTATTCGGAAATCAAATTCTTTTGCACTCTCGTGGTGGGAACTCATCAGCACAACCCGTCCCCGCCCTTTTTTGAGGTAGCGCTGGGCTTCATTGAGCAGGGCTGGGATCCCGGTGCCTTCGATAACAAAATCGGCGAGCCGTCCGCCGGTTAACCGGTTCAGCTCTTCAACCACATCGATTTTTTTTGAATTGATGGTATGGGTGGCACCGAACCTTTTCGCCATTTCCAGTTTTGCATCGTCAATATCAACGGCAATTAATTTTTCCAGATAATTTCCCGCAAGACCCTGGATGCACCACTGGCCCATTGGTCCGCAACCCAGCACTACTCCCACATCGGCGGCTTCGGCGCGTACTGCCCGCAGAACAGTCATTATGCATTTCTGCGGCTCGCCCATGGCGTACTTGGGATCAATGTTATCTGCCAGTTTCTGAAGATTGCTTTCCTTGGCAAATTTGTACTGCGCAAAACCACCAAAGCCCCGGACAAATCCGGAAACTTTATCACCCGCCCTGAAATTTTTCACATCATGACCGGTGCTCTCTACAACTCCCGCCCATTCATGCCCCAAAGGATGTGGATATCCGGCAAAATTCAAATTACCGTGCCAAAAGTTTAGTTCCCAGTTGCATAAGCCACAGGCTATGATTTTTATCACGACATCATCTGTTTCGGGATTGTGTTCAACTTCTTTAATTTCAAATTTGTGGGGTTCGATCAAAAACGCCTGTTTGAATTTCATGTTGCTTCTCCTAATATAAATAATCCGGCATCACGCAGGGCAAACTTTGCGGTTTTTCACATTTGTGTTGTATCTGGTACGCCTTTTCAGACTCGGCCGATTTGGAAATACCAGTCATAACATCCAGGACATGCAGGGCCAAAGATCCTCCAGCCTGGTACTTATTTTTCCCGGCAAAACTGTTCAGCATATCCGCAAAGCCCATGCCACGCATGTTTTCTGTAAATCCGTGGGAAAGGGGTATATCGTAGTATTCTCCGTTCATGCGCCGCAGCTTTACCGGCCCCTCAAATTTATTCGGATCGGGAATAATGATGCTGCCGCCGTTTCCCTCGATCTGGATGTAGGGGAGTTTTGATTCCCAATAGACGTACTGCATATCAAAACTTATCGTCATGGTTCCGGTAACGCCGCTGTCAAATTCCAGTACCGCCGTATAATGCGTTGGTACCTCGACTTTAATTTTTTCTCCCTTGCGGGGGTTGTTCCCGGTGATGGTTCGTTCCGGGTAGGTAGTCTTGGCAAAGGCCGATACTTTGTTCACCGGCCCCAAAAGGGAAACCATGGCAGTTATGTAATAGGGGCCAAAGTCCAAAAGGGGGCCGCCGCCGTATTGGTAAAAGAAATCCGGATTTGGATGAAATGATTCAGGCCCCTTTGTCATAAGAAAAGCATTTACACCGATTGGATCCCCAATCCATCCGTCGTCAATGAGTTTTTTGGCTGTTTGGATTCCTCCGCCCAGAAAAGTATCCGGGGCGGCCCCGATACAAAGACCGGCTTTTTTGGCCATGTTAACCAGTTCCTCCCCGTCGACTAGTTCCACTGCCAGCGGCTTTTCACTGTATGCATGCTTGCCCGCCGCAAGTATCTGTTTTGAAATTTCTGCGTGGGCTGTAGGAACGGTCAGGTTTATCACCGCTTCAATATTCTTGTCCGACAGAAGTTCGTCCACCGTACAGGCTTTGATGTTGTACTTTGCGGCTTTTTCCTTTGCCCTTTGCATATCCAGATCGGCGCAGGCAACAACATTGGTTATGCGAAAAACATCGCAGCAGTTTTTCAGGTAGATGTCGCTTATCATGCCGCAGCCGATGATTCCGGTTGTAACGGCTTTTACGTTGTTTCCCATGTTTGCCTCCTATTTGCCTGCGGTCTTAAGGACTGCTTTTTCCCGCTGCCTGTTAAGAATGGTATCGGTTTGATTGTCAAGGATTATCGCGATAACTATGATGGCCCCTTTTACAACCCACTGCAGGTAGGGGCTTACACTTAACAGTGCCAGCATATTTCCGATAATTGCAACCAGGATCACCCCCCATACGGTGCCGACTACTTTTGCTTTTCCCCCTCGCATGCTGGTTCCGCCGATAACAACTGCGGCGATTGCATCAAGGCCAAAATCCACGCCCATATTTGGCGTCGCCGCCCCCAGCCTTCCGGTTAGGACAATCGCCCCAATGGCGGTACAAATACCGCATACCATAAAGACTGAAACCCTGATAAAGTTTATTCTGATACCGGAAACTTTTGCCGCTTCGGGATTGCCGCCTGTGGCAATGACATGCCGTCCGTATATTGTTTTGTTTAGGATGGTGAACACACAGAACAGCACCCCCAGCATTATCAGAAAAGGTACCGGGATATAAAACAGGGAGCCTTGACCAATCATGTTAACACTGGTTGAAAGGCCAAAAACCGTTGCCCCGTTGGTTAACATGTAAGTCAAACCCCTGAATATCATACCAAGCGCCAAAGTTGAGACAAATGCCGGAAGGCTAAACAGGCGAATAAGCGAGCCATTGATGAACCCGCAGGTTACACCTACCAGAATACCGGCAAGAATTGCAAATGGCAGCGGCATGATTTTTGACATCAGGGAATAAAGAATGGCGCACAGGCTCATTACGTCCCCAACCGATAAATCAAATGTACCGGCCGAAAAAATAATCGTATAACCGATACTGACAATTGCCGCCACCGATATTTGCCTCATAACAGTCAGCAGATTGAGGCGTGTTAAGAACGCAGGCGTCGACAGCGATGCAACGATAAACATCAGTATCATTAGCATAAAGGCCTTGTTGTTAATTACAAAAATGATGAAGTTTTGTTTTGCGTCCTGAGCGGACTCATTTGTCTTGCTCATGCTGCGTCTCCTTTTGTATGAATGCCGAAAGCGCTTTGCATGACCGCTTCCTGGTTAAAATCGCCACGTAGAAATTCGTCAATTATCCTACCCTGGTGAAGCACCAGAATCCTGTCGCAGACCCCAAAAAGCTCGGGGAGTTCGGAAGAGATCATGATGATTCCCTTGCCCTGGGAAGCCAGATTACCCATGAGTTTGTAAATTTCGGATTTAGCCCCAACATCTATTCCCCGCGTCGGTTCATCCATGATAAGAACATCCGGTTCGGTCAGCATCCACTTGCCGATGATTACCTTTTGCTGGTTTCCGCCAGATAGCAGTGAAACCAGTGTTTCCATTGATGGTGTTTTTATCGACATGGAATCGATGGCTTTTTTGCATGCCTCGTTTTCCGCCCGTTCATTCAGAAAACCGTATTTGCTTAGGCTATGAAGATGGGCAACGGTAATGTTCATTTTTACGCTGAGGCCCCCGATAATACCGCTGCCCCGTCTGTCCTCGGTTACCATGGCTATCCGGTTATCAATAGCGTCGTGGGTTGCGTTAATCGGGATAGGCTTGCCCCTGAGAAGTACTTCCCCGGAATCTTTTGGCTCCAAGCCGAACAACGCCTGCATTATTTCGGTACGTCCCGCACCGACCAGTCCGCAGAACCCCAGGATTTCACCGGAGCGGACGGAAAAATTGACGTCATAGAATTTTCCCAGCCGGTTCATATTCCTTACCTCAAGAACCGTGTCTCCTATTGGTATGTCCAACTTGGGATACATATCGGAAAGTTCGCGGCCTACCATCAGGTTAACCAGTTCCTGCTTGTCTACTTCAGAAACTTTTTTTTCGGCTATGAACTGCCCGTCGCGGAATACCGTTACCGAATCGCAGATTTTAAAAACCTCATCGAGTTTATGGGTAATGTAGATTATACTCTTGCCCTGCGATCTAAGCTCAAGGATGATCGAGAACAGGCGCTCCAGCTCCGCATCGGTAAGCGAAGAGGACGGCTCGTCCATTATAATGACATTGGAGTCGCATGAAATGGCTTTAACGATTTCTACCATCTGCATCTTTGAAATCGTAAGTTTCTGAATGGGCGCAACCGGATCGATATCCATGTTAAGATCGCTCAGGATCTTCCCGGTAGCTTCGATCATTTTTTTCTTTTGCGAAAATACTGTGCTGCCGAATTTTGTTTCATTGCCAAGCCATACGTTTTCATAGACCGGCATGGTGTCTACCAGGCTGATCTCCTGGTGGATCATGGAGATGCCGGCGTCTCTGGCGTCCACCGGGCTTTGGGGGCTGTATTCCTTCCCGTTAAGCACCATTGTTCCCGAGGATGGGGGCAGCAGACCCAAAATGATATTCATAAGCGTGGATTTCCCGGCACCATTTTCACCGATGAGCGCATGAACCTGTCCTTCCTTAAGGGTAAAGTCCACCTCCTTTAAGGCCAGAACCCCCGGAAACCGTTTGGATACTTTATTTATTTGGAGCCTGGTATTCTCCATGATCCCCAAGCCCTAGTTACTGCTTAACAATGAGTCGATGGTTTGAAGCGTCATAAGCGAGATATGTTTTGGATCGACGATTCTTGTTTGCGGATTACTGAATGAAATCGTTTCTTTCTTGAATAAACTTACGCAGGTATCAATAACGGCTTTTGCCGATTTTTTGCTGTCCTGGTATGTCGTTGCCCTCATCCTGCCGTTCCTGATATTTGCCTGCCCAACGGTGCTGCCGTCAACCCCCAGCACAATGATATTGGGAAACTGTGTTCCCAATGCGGCTATTGCCCCATTGGCAATTTCATCGTTCATGCAGGAAATAACATTCATCCTGCTTATCTGTCCTGAAGTGATCCAGTTTTCGACGATCTGCTGGGCCCTGGTGGCGCTCCACTGTTCGGCTAACTCGTATCCGCCTGCGCCGCCGATAACAAATTCATGTTCAGCTGGAGTTAATACTTCGGAAATACCCACTTTGCGCCTAAGGGCAAATTCACTGGCGGAACCGGCAATATAACCTATCCTGGCAGTGTCAATTTCCCTTCTGCTTATCATGTCCTTAAGGTACTCACCCAGCATGATTCCGTGATTCATCTGATCCCCTGTAATTCTGACGTCATAGTCAACATTGGGGACTTCGGCTTCGTCAATTACGATGTATATTCCCCGTGCCTTGGCCGCGTTAACTGCTGGGGCAACGGTCTGGCCGTCTGCGGCACGTACCACGAGGACATTGACTCCCTGGGACACCAGATTTTCAATATCCTGTACCTGACTGGCCGGACTTGTCGCGTGGGTAAAGCTTATCCTGACACCGCTCAAAGTATTTGCGTATGCCTGATATTCCCTTCTAAGGTTGGTGTTGAACTCGTCGGAGCTGGAAAGGGCTACACCGATTCTGACTTCGTTGCTGCTTTGCTGTCCGCCTTGCTGCCCGCCCCCTCCCGCGAAAAGGACCACTGCGCCAATGATCAATAAAAACACTGCCAAAAGACTCTTTTTCATACAATTCTCCCTGGTTTACGGAAATTTTTGACTCTACAAGGAGTCAATTAGGGGAAAGTGTAACCCGGAATTTCTTGACAAGCAATCTTGGTTTGGCGTATATTTATTCCATGTCGGAATAAATCTGCGGGGGAAATCCATGGAAATCAGGCATATTCAGGAATTTTTGGAAATAGCCGAATGCGGTAATTTTTTAGAATCCGCAGATAACCTTGATATGTCACAATCAGCCCTTTCCAAGCACATTCAGGCCCTGGAAAAAGAGCTGGGGACGGAGCTTTTTAATCGGACAACCAGAAAAGTTTTCCTTTCGGAAAGCGGTAAAACCTTTCTTCCTTTTGCGCAGCGTTTTGACGAGATCTACCATGACATGCAGGGGCAACTGAGGGAATGTATCGCCAAAGACAGAACAAAGCTCAGCATCGGCTGTACTCCCCTCGTGGGGAATTATGGGATTATGCAGGTTGTCTCTGAATTTAAAAAAAGAAATCCCGAGGCCGAATTTAATTTGGTTGAATATAACAATTATATAGGAAACGACATAGGCAAATCGCTTTTGGATTTTGAATTCGATATGGCCTTTTGGAATCCTGGCGTCGTAAGCCCGGATCGTTTTGAAAGCATAGAATACTACGTGGATCGTTTGGTAGCGCTGCTCCCTGCTGATCATCCCCTCTGCGCCATGAAAGAAATTGATTTGAAAATGCTGGAACGGGAAAAACTGTTACTGATGGATAATTCGACGCCCATCTACGATCTTTGTTATTCCCTCTTTCACAAAGTAGGCTTTGAGCCAAATGTTCTTTTTTTCGGGGTACGAATCGAGAATTTTGTGGAGATGGTTTCCAACAAGATGGGGATAGCCGTTCTTTTGGAAAAGCACATAACAGGCGTTAACAAAAATTATGCCGTGATTCGCAGGATTAATCCCACTGCCACCAGTTCTGTTGGTTTTGTCCGGGTTCTTAATCGTCATCATTCAACCATTTCAAGAAAATTCTGGGATTACATCAGGGAATATTAGAATAAGCCCGGACACGGATATCCATTTTTCACAACTGTGCGTAAATTGCTATTGACAAACCAGAAATATCGGGGTTGAATGTATTATAGCCCTCTGGGAAGGACCGCTTCTGAGGAGGCATCACCAATTTATGGAGTTTTTATGAGTAAGAAATGCATTTTTCTTTTTCTGGTTCTTGCGCTTGTTATCGCAGGAGGGGTTTTTGGACAGAATAATGACATAAAAAACTGGGTTTCCGGTGAAGTTAGCATTTTGGGCGGTGGTGTGAGGTATGAGTACATGTTATTTCCCAATCTTTCACTCACCGCGAATGCATATTTCAATACCCTAATCATTTGGAACGATTGGGGATTTACTGCCGGCGCGCGTTTCTATCCGTTTGGTCCAATCTTTTTCGGAGAACTTGGTTTAGGCTTTGGCTATCATTCTGGCACAGGCGACATTGATTATAAGGTTGGTGACGATACATATACAGACAATTATTGGATTCGAACCATAGGCTTTGTTATTTCACCAGGAGTGGGTGCGAAATTAGATGTTGGTCCGCCCGGTGGCTTTTATATTCAGCCTGGATTGAAAGTCCCTATTGTTATTGGTAACAAGAAGCCAGTTCTTGATTGGTTATCGGATTATTATGAATCAAAAGTTGGTGTAGGTGTTGGCTTTTTAATTTATGTAGGCTTCGGCTACGCTTTCTAAAGTTATCGTTTTGCAGCGCGGATAACGCCGTGACCCCGCCGACCCAGGCGGGGTTTTTTATTATTATGCTTCCTGGGCCAGATACAAATCCCGGTACATACCCGGTTCCTTTATCAGTACTTCATGACTGCCCCGCTGGATGATTCTGCTGTCTTTCAGGACCAGGATTATATCGGCATTGCGGATAGTGGACAGCCGGTGGGCGATGGCGATAATGGTCCGGTTCCCCCGCATCCTGGCAATGGCAGCCTGGATCTGCGCCTCGGTCTGCATGTCTACCGAGGCAGTCGCCTCATCCAGTATCAGAACCGGAGCATCCCGCAGCACCGCCCGGGCGATCGAGATACGCTGTTTTTGTCCGCCGGAAAGCCGTATTCCCCGCTCGCCGGTTTCCGTGTCGAATTTGGCGGGCATTTCCATAATGTCATCGTAAACCCCGGCGATCTTTGCCGCTTCTTCAATTTCCTGCGGAGAAGCAGACGGTTTGGCGTATGAGATGTTTTCGGCAATGGAGCCATTAAATAGAAAAGTGTCCTGCAAAACCAGGGACATCTGGTTACGCAGGCTGTTCTGGGTCAGGTCACGCAGGTCGTAGCCGTCAATGGTGATCCGCCCGGCCTGGGGATCGTAAAAACGGGCAGCAAGCTGAATGATCGTGGTTTTCCCTACCCCGGTAGGCCCCACCAGGGCCAGAGTCTGGCCGGGTTGTATCTCAAAGTTTATTTCTTCCAGTACCGGTGTGTCTTCCGTGTATCGGAAACTAACATTCTCGAAACGGACATGTCCCTGAACTGCAGGAAGTTCTGTCGCTCCCGGTTTGTCGGTAACCTCAGAGGCTGAGTCAAATATCTCCAGTACCCGCTCCGCCCCGGCCAAAGACTGCTGGGCATGTTCAAGAAGCTGGGCCAGGCCGGTTACCGGTGCATAAAACAGGGTAAGGTACAGGAGAAAAGCCACTACTTCCTCAGCGTCAAGCCGGGCATGGTAGGCTAAAAGACCGCCGAATCCCACGACGATCACTGTGCCAAGGGCGGTGAGGAATTCTACAGAAGGACGAAAGATGGCATTTATTTTCAGGGCGGAAAGCATGGCCCGGGTGAACTCTCCGGCTTTTTCTTCCACGCGGCCGCTTTCCCGTGTCTGCTGGCCGAAAGCCTGTATCTCCCTTATGCCGGAGAGGTTGTCCTGAAGCTGGGAATTAAGTCCCGCCAGGGATCTCTGTGTGAGGCGAAATTTGGGCCTTATTTTTTTTACCAGTATCCAGCCCGAAACAAGAATAAAGGGAATGGGGATACAGGTCAGCAGGGCAAGCGTGGAATTTATGGAAAAAAGAATCGCCATAACACCGATAAGCGTAACGGCATTGGTAACCGTTTCGGGTATGACATGGGCGTAGAGCTGCTCAAAAGTTGCTGTGTCGTTGACCACACGGCTCATCAGATCCCCGGTCTGCCGCCGGTGAAAGAACGACAGGGAGAACCCCTGAATTTGATTGTAGACCTTCATTCTGATATCGCGCACCAGGTTCCATGCGGCCTTGTGGGGCAGATAGTCGCCAAAGAACCGAAACAACACCCGAAGCAAATAGAGACCCAGCAGGATCAAAGCGAGGTTAAGTATTTCCCTCAAATCCTGGACACCCCGCTGGACAATCCCGGCCATCCGCGCCAGAAGCCTTGGGGCAATCAAATTCAGCAAGGTCAACAATAGGTTCGCCAATGCTCCAAAGATAAGAAGTCCCCGGTATTTGTGTGCCTCAACGGCGATTCTCCAGAACAGTTTCATGTGACAGAATACAAAATCTTTCCTACACGGTCAATGCGGCGCAATGCCTCACGTAAAATCGAACCATAGAGGGTCTCTACTCCCTGCTCCCCAAATATGCTACACTTCCCCCATGACAGCCGACGAACTTCGCAGTAAATATGTAGAATTTTTTGTATCAAAGGGCCATGTGCAGATTCAGGGCAAGTCCCTGCTGCCCGAAAACGATCCGACGGTACTGTTTACCACTGCCGGGATGCATCCGTTGGTTCCATAC
>Ga0082212_10010068_pt1 | contig 12140 bp, 12 predicted proteins | sample TergutNt197P3_FD_71548 | JGI IMG/M metagenome (GOLD analysis project Ga0082212, IMG submission 71548) | Neocapritermes taracua P3 segment gut microbial communities from Petit-Saut dam, French Guiana - Nt197 P3 | ecosystem: Host-associated > Arthropoda: Insects > Digestive system > Gut ... | reverse complement strand
ATTGTTCGATGAGTACTTTATACTCATTTGGATTGAAATATCCATATGTTACAGAACTTACCTTCAAAACGGCTTTTTCACCATGGCATATTGGGCGTGCCTCGCCATTGAGACTTTCGCCAGCTATAATACTAGTTGCTAAGTTTCCTATACTGTCTACTCCCCAGCCTTTTGGGTTGATCACCGGGTCGCCGAACATCTCGATAAATTGCGACTTCACGAGCTGCTCGGTCAAGGTAAGAAGCTCTCGATATGCGTTGCGGGCTTCAATCGCCGCCCATAAAACCTTTGAAAGCCTTTTTTGCTCGTCAAGTGAGGGTAAATCAAACTCCAATTCTTTGAGCGCACTCCAATTTATTGTCGGAGACAGCGATCCAACAGAGATTTTGATTGCAGCATCCAGAAAGTAATCCGAACTGATGAACAAAGGGAAAAAACCGCGGTCAATCACACTTTCTTGGGGACGAAGCACCATACCATGTGCTGAGAAGATCCCGTCAAACGGTGCAATCGCAACTTTCTTTTGATATGCGCGTCTTTTCCCGAACAGCACATCACCCTTTTTCATAATCAGCTTTTCGCCTATCGGAGCGACTTCCGAGCCGAAGCGAGTAACAGTTAGGTTTCCTGCGTCAAGGTGTTCAAGACCGAGGTAAGTGTCTTTGTCCGATTCGGTCGGCTTCTTCTTCGCGGTGCTGTTAATGGTGATGTCCTCGAACCTATGCCGCATAACAGACACCCCCTCTGTCAAAGGATGATGTTATACTCCGCTCCCAACGGGAAAATTGCGATTTGACAAGCTCATCTGTCGCGGCAAGCAGCTTTTTATACGTTTCCCGTGTGGCGTTCGCCGCCCATAGCAAGTCGGCGAGTTTCTGCTGCTCCGCAAGCGGAGGAAGGGTAAGCTCAAAGTCCCGCAGATGCTCCCATTTAGCACGGGGAGAAAGCGATCCTGCGGATTTTCCGACTGCGTAATCAAAAAAGCTGTCGTTTTGAATGATAAAGGGCAGAAGGTCAGGTAACAATTTGCCGGTTAATGCTTCTATCACGGTGATGTCGCCGGAGCAGATACCGTCAACGGACGCAACAGCAGCTTTCTTCAAGTAAGCCCTGCGTCTGCCAAACAACACTTGCCCTTTGCGGAAAGTCTTGGTAAACGTGTTTTCGGTGTCTACATCCCACTCTGCAAGAGTGAGTTCGCCTGGAGTGAGGTGTTCAAGCCCGACCACAGGCAACCCGGTTTTGCTACTGTTTATGCTTTCACGGCTTTCTTTCGCCACGTCGCCAAGTTTAACCCTCACCCTTCTCACCTCCCAAAAGCGACTTCAAATCCGTATATGCCATTTTCATATCAAATGCCGCTTCCCGCCAAGCGTCGGCGCACTCGGCGACCGTTCGGGTGTCTATCAGTTCCTCATTGACGACTTCGCGGACATACAGCGGTATCGACAGGGAATAGGCGTTTTCGGCGGTGTCGGCAATCGTGACGACCTTTGCGAAGCCGTCAATGTCCGCGTACTTCTCGTATGCGTCCGCTATGCGCTTGATGTGCGCGTCCTCTAAGTAACTGAAAGCGTTCTTCCGCGTTACGTCGTTCACGGCGTTTATAAGCAATATCTGACCGCGCCGTTCCGGGCGTTTGCTTGTCCGGCAGATGATGATGCAGGCTTCCATAGGGGAATTGTAGAACAGGTTCGCTCCCAAACCGATGACGCACTCAACTAAGTCGGCGGTCACGAGCTTTTCGCGAAGCGCGCTTTCCTCTGTGCGGAACAACACCCCATGCGGAAACAGGATCGCGCAGCGTCCTGTTTTCAGGTCGAGGCTTTTTAGAATGTGCTGAAAGAACGCATAATCGGCGCGTCCCTGCGGCGGTGTGCCGAGGAAATTGCGCCCATACTTGTCGTTGGCGAACGCTTCACGGTTCCACTGGCTGATTGAATACGGTGGATTGGCTACAATCATATCGAAGCGCATGATTTCGCCGCGCTCGATAAACGCGGGGTTCGCGAGCGTGTCGTCGTTGACAATCTCAAAATCTTTTACCCCGTGCAGGAAAAGGTTCATACGGGCGATGGCGGAGGTCAGCGCGTTAATCTCCTGTCCAAATATGCGGACATTACGCCATTCGTTGCCCTGCGATTTGAGGTAGGCAATCGCGGAAATGAGCATACCCGCGCTTCCGCAGGTCGGGTCATAAATCGCTTCACCCGATTGGGGTTTTAGTATCTCGGTCATCAGATGGACAACGGTACGGTTGGTGTAAAACTCCTGCGCCGTATGTCCGCTGTCGTCAGCAAACTTTCGGATAAGGTACTCGTAGCCTTGCCCAAGCTCATCCTCGGGGCAGTTCTCAATGGAGAGTGTCAGCGTAGAAAAATGCTCAATGAGATTTTTCAAAAGCTCGTCGGTCAAACGATTCTTGTTTGTCCACGCGCCGTCGCCGAACACGCCCGTCAATTTCTCAGCGTTGGCGCGCTCAATCGCACGGAAAGCGTTGATAATCGCCACGCCGACATTCTCATGGGCGTTCCGCACGTCACGCCAATGGAAACCCTTCGGAACGGCAAAGCGGTGGTTTTCAGGGAAATCTAACGCTTCCTCGTCGCCGTATTCCGCAAGCACGGCGGCGCACTCCTCGTCATACACATCGCTAATGCGCTTGAAAAAAAGAAGCGGGAAGATGTATTGCTTGTATGAACCCGCGTCTATATGTGTCCGCAGCAGGACAGCGGAGTTCCAGAGATAGCTTTTCAGTTCGTCGAGGGTAATACGTTTACTCATTCGCGTATCCTCCCTCTGTTAATAATGCCTTGAACTTCGCTTCGGCGGCGTGAGCCGTTTCCAACGCCATGAAGAACTGCTCCCGCACCTTAGCGGGGGAAACCGTTTCCCGCGCCGCTTTTTCTATGTATCCGCTTACAGACAACGACCAATTTTTGCTTCGGATGTCGTCAAGCGTCGCAATTTTGCATTTTTCAAGCATATCAATGTAATCCGAGCAGAGCTTAAAGACTTCGTTTACGTTGTCGTCCGTCATAATGTTTTGCGCCCGCTGTGCTGTGTAAATACCCGTTGCGTCTACAAGACAGACCTTGCCGCGGTGTGCAGCGGGTTTGTTATTGTTCATTACAAGGATACACGCTGATACTCCCGCGCTGTAAAACACGCCGCCGACAAGAGCAATAACATATTGGAGCTTGTCCGATTCAATCATTGCCTTGCGTATCTCGCCTTCTTTGCCGCTGCGGAACAGAACGCCTTGCGGCAGCACCACGGCGAGCCGCCCATTCTTTGTATCCATTGACTTCACCATATGTTGCAACCAAGCGAAGTCAGCGTTGCTGTCGGTCGGGCTGCCCCATACGTTGCGCCCATACACATCGCTTGAAAATTGCTCCGCGCCCCACGCTTTTAATGAAAACGGAGGATTGGCGATAACGCAGTCAAAAGTTTGTAACTCCCCGCGATAAAGGAAGTTCGGGTTCCGTAGCGTATCGCCTTGCGAGATTTTGAAGTCACGCGCTCCGTGTAGAAACAAATTCATTCTGGCGATAGCGGAAGTAGAAAGGTTTTTCTCCTGCCCGTAGATCTTCCCATAAGTTTGCTTGTCGTCTTGTATATAGTTGATCGCTTCAATCAGCATACCGCCCGTTCCACAGGCGGGGTCATAAACCGTATCGCCCGCTTTGGGGTCGAGGAGCATAACAAGTAATTTTACGATGCTACGCGGGGTGTAGTATTCACCCGCGTTTTTCTTAGATAAGTCGGCAAACTTCTTAATCAGGTATTCGTAAGCGTCGCCCATCACGTCGGCTGAGTAGTTTTCATTGCCTACTTTGATTTTGGACATATGCTCAACGAGGTCTTTGAGCCGTTCATCGGAAAGTTTGCCTTTGTCCGTCCAGTTTGCGTCATCAAAGCTGGAAAAGACGCCAAACAGCGTATCTGGATTGGCGCGTTCAATGCCCGACATAGAATCGACAATCGCTTTCCCAATGTTTTCGTGAGCGTTACGGACATCGTTCCAATGACAGCTTTCGGGAATGATAAAACGGTGGTTTTCCGGGAACGCGGCGAACTCCTCATCACCTCCCGATTCTTCGATAGCCTTAGCGGTTTCTTCATCGTACACGTCCGAAAGGCGTTTGAAAAAGAGAATGGGCGTTACATAGCTTTTATACTCATCTTGGTTTATCGGCCCGCGAAGGATATTACAGGCTTCAAACAAATGCCGGAACAGTTTTTGGCTGGTCGTTTCCTCATGCGCAGTCAACGAAGCGTTGTAATCTTCATCAGCAGCGAACAATGATACTTGCATGACTTCCTCGCGGGACTTTCCATTAACGGAACGCTTGCGACCATTTACTTTAACAGGCGTTTTTGTGGTGTTTTTCTCAAACGCGGGCGGGTAAGCGTTCTCAAAAGCGGTCAGTATATTTAATAACCGCTCATCGAGAAAAGTAAGCGCGTGTTTGCGGAAGTCGTTGGGTATGCCGTAGTAAGCCTCGGCGATGCCGCCTGTTATCGCGGCAAGCGTGTCGCTGTCGCCGCCGATTGATATAGCGTTACGGATTGCGTCTTCAAAGTCCGAACTTTCAAGAAACGCCATGATTGCCTGCGGGACGGTTTCTTGACAGGTTTCATTGAACTGATAGCTATCACGGATTCCGTCCAACGTAAAATCCATAGGATAATAGTGAATATTTACATAGTCGCGGATTTCAAGCAGGCTTTTACCGTTGCGGGCGAGATAAATACAAGCGGTAGTCGCTTCCGCGCCCTTAATACCTTCGGGATGGTTGTGCGTAACCTCAGTCACCTTGCGGGACAGACCAATCGCTTCTTCAAGACTGTTCGCGGCAAACCCGCAAGCCGACACACGCATAGCGGCGCCGTTGCCAAAACTGTTATACGGTTTAGGATTATCAGAATACACCCATTGATTAAACATTCCTCCGTAACCGCAATTCGGATACGGGCGGCCAATTTCTTGCATCGCCTTAACAGCCAACACGCTGAGGTTGCCGTAATTGCCATTGCAATCAAGGAGAGCCCGAGCGATGGCAAGACTCATAACGCTGTCGTCGGTAAATTCGCAGCGATATGTAAGAAATTCAAAATCTTTTGTCTTGATATTGTTCCATTCAAAGCGTGAGCCAACAATATCACCGACTATTGCGCCAAGCATAATTTCTCCCTCATTCGGTTAAAGAGTTTTATTGAGAAGTCAAGAATGATCGCCGCCGCTACCTTCATCTGTTTTAGTCAGTTGCTTAACAGCACGATCAAAGTCGCTTTCAAGCTGTTTCATTTCACGCGCACGGTATAATTCAAATTCCTTTTCCGCTTTCGCTATGGCCTGCTTGTGCGAAATACTGCCTTTCCCCATAAGCAATTCACGACGATTGCCTAAAAGCTGGCGATCGAGTTCGGCTATCCAATCGACCATAGTCATGGCGTGTTCTTCTAACGCTTGCAATTCCGCAAAATCCAAGAACTGTGACACAAGCAGATTCAACACAGTAAGCTCCCGTTCGGTCAAATAGTTTTTGGCTATACCAACATCGTTTTTGGTTATGTAGTCGCCTTTGAAGGTTGTCATGCCGACCATTGGCTTATCGCTATCTACACGCTCATAAATAATCTCAGCAGCGGTATGTTTATGGGCGGCATAGTGCATTTTGTTTTGGACCGTGGAAAAAAATTCCCGCGTAAGGTCAGCTTTCGGATCATAATCAACCGCTGTGGCATAAATATCAGTTACCTGCTGATAAAGATTGCGCTCGCTGCTTCGGATGTCCCGGATGCGTTGCAACAGTTCACGAAAATATCGCCCGCCGCCATTCTTTAGACGTTCATCATCCAAGGCGAAACCTTTTATGATATATTCGTTTAGCCGCTTCGTCGCCCATTGCCGGAATTGAGTAGCGCGCTTTGAATTGACCCGGTAACCGATAGAGATAATCATGTCTAAATCATAATGAGGTATCGTTCTGGTTACTTGACGTTTACCCTCCGTGCGAACCTGTCGGAAATCCCGACAGGTTGCATCAGCGGTCAATTCTTCGTCCTCATAAATATGCTTGATATGTTCTACTATGTTAGACCGCGCTGTATCAAAGAGTTCCGCAATCTGCTGTTGTGTCAGCCAAACAGTATTATCGTCAAAGCGCACATCTACCGAAACATTGTCATCTTCCGTCCTGAAAATGACAATATTGTTATTATTTTCGCGTTCACTCATCAAGCTCACTCCTAACAGGCATTATTTCAGTGTTGTTATCGTCTCGCTTTTCCTGTTTAGCCGCTTTTGTTCTTCCGTCAATGGGCTTAGGCGTACCTTTAGGGATAACCCATATACTGCCTAACCTGGTTGCGCCGGGGACTTTTCCGTTATCGCAAAGGATTTGAATACGTCGCGTTGTAATATTCCACAGTTCAGACGCTTCTTTTGTCGTCATCCAATCCATACAATACAAACCCCCGTAAGAGATAATGTTTATATTATACATCGGAGCGGCGAATATTACAATAGCAGGAACCGCTATTTTGTAATAATTATGTAACCGCGGTTTTGCCTCTTATGTAATTCCGTTGGTACGCAAGCTCCGTTTGACCGCCACCGCCGTCCCCAACACCGCGTCCATAATTATTGCTTGTTCAGTTTCTCCGCAGCCGTTCAGCACCGCGTATAGCTCTTGGAAATCATCATCGTAAGCCATATCGCCGAATAACAGGCTTTCTACTGATACATTGAGCGCACCGGCAATCCTGACGATTGAACCGAGGCTTGCCTGTTTAACCCCGTTTTCGATGCAGCTCAGATATGAAACCGAGATTTCGGCATCCCAAGCAAGAGCGTCCTGACGAAGATGCTGGCGGCAACGATACTCCCTGACACGCTGCCCGATGAGTTGGTAATCGATTGACATTTGCTTTTCCTCCTGTGATACATATTTGGGTTTTCCACCCGTACCACAGGATTCGACGAGAAGCCATTATACAGATAACTTTACTTATTGTAAAAGTGTAATTTACCGCCGGATAATGTACAAGCGGCACAGGCGGCGTTACAATTATGCTATCACATAAGAGGAGTTAGAATATGGACGAGAATAAAAACGCGCCGGATAGCAAAGCCGAACAAAAAGAAAGAATCCGCAGCCGTTACAGGAACTCCAATGCCGATGGATTGGAAAAAATCCCGGCAAAGCCGCATCCTAAGTTGTTTGATGATGACGGTCATAAAAGGGTTGCAGTATATGCCCGCGTATCCACACTCGCAACGCAGCAAACATCATCGTTTGAATTACAGCAGAAACATTATACCGACTTTGTTGATCGGCAAGAAGGATGGAAACTCGTCAAGATATACTCGGACGAGGGCATATCCGGGACTTCGCTTAATCACCGCGATGGATTTATGGAGATGATAAAGGATTGTAGAAAAGGTGGTATCGACATCATTGTGGTCAAAAGCGTGTCAAGGTTTTCGCGCAACGTGGTAGATGGAATAACTATTATTGATGAACTCCGCGCGCTCAATCCTCCTGTTGGCGTTTACTTTGAAATGGAAGGCATCTACACACTCACTAACGACAATGAATTGTCTTTGACATTGTTGCAAACAGTGGCTCAGGAAGAATCGAGGGTAAAGAGCGTTTCAATGGACGCTTCATACGAAATGCGGTTCTCGCATCGTATTTTTTTAACGCCGCCGTTGCTTGGGTATGATCGTGACGGTGATGGTAATCTCGTAATTAACCATGATGAGGCTTTGACCGTAAAACTGATATTCTATATGTACCTGAGCGGTTACGGCACAGCGGTTATCGCGGAGAAACTTACTGAGTTAGGCCGCAGAACCAAGAAAGGCAATACAGAATGGACGCAAGGTTCCGTCGTTAATGTCCTCCGGAACGAGCGGCATTGCGGGGCGGTTCTGGCAAGAAAAACATGGACACCAAACTACAAGACGCATAAAGCGCGGAAAAACCGCGGTGACCGAAACCAGTATTATGACCCCGATCACCATGCCCCGATAATCAGCCACAACGATTTCCACGCCGTACAAAAGATGCTTGCCAACGCAAAATACGGCGTAAGGAGTTTTATGCCGGAATTATTCGTTATTCACGGCGGCGAGCTTGACGGATATGTTGTAGTCAATCCGCGATGGGCGGCGTTCACGGCGGATGACTACAGACGCGCATCGGAGAAAAAAGGTAACGACGAGGAATTAGATGAATAATCACGGTATCTATATAGTTCATCGCGGTGAACTTGACCTGCGGGGATATGAAATTGTCAGAGTGCAGTTTTTCAACATGGTTGCAGTCAGGAGCGTAACATTTTCAACAAAAGGAATCCGGTTCAGTTCTGAGTGCATACGAAATATCGGCGATGATGATTATGTGAATATGCTGATTCATCCGGCTAAGAAATCGCTTATCGTTAAGCCTTGTACACAATGGGACAAGCAGAAAGTGCGGTGGGCGACAATCAAAAACGAAATTGGTTATTCCCGTGAGATAAGCTGCGCCGCGTACATAAAAACCTTGTATGAACTCTTTGATTGGTCGCCGGAATACAGATACCGGTTCAGAGGATGCCTAAAGGTTATAGATGGGAAGAAAACCATTGAATTTGACTTGCGCGAGCCGGAAACCATCACATCGGAAACGACACTATACCCGGACGATTGGGAGTCCAGCTTTGGTATTGATTACTACCGTTACGCCAACTCTCGGATATGTGCCGGAAGTGATAAAAGCCTGACAAGCCAATACATCTATAATATAGAACCTAACATATATCCGACCGCACCCGAAATCCTTAACGAAAGCATAAGCAGCATAATCAATACAATGACAAACCCGGAGGCGCACAATGGAGCAGAAGCAGATTCGTGAAATCGCCCGCGTCGAATATTTTTCCGGCGCGAATGAACCGACGATAACCATAAAGAAACATATGGTCAGGTTCAGCGCGCATTGTCTGAATATGCTGCCAAGCGTCGATACTGTTCATTTTGTCATGTATCCCACGGAAAAGAGGCTTGTGATTAAACCCTGTCCCCCAGGGGTGCGCGACGCCATACGATGGAGCAGCAAAAACCCGGATAACCGTAAGCCAAAAGTAATGACCTGTAAGGAATATTACCGCAAGTTGCGAGAGCTAATGGGGTGGAGCGAGGATTGCCGATATACGATTCTCGGTAAAATATCCAATGACGGAGATGAGGTTGTAATAGCTTTTGACCTCACCTCCGCCATGATCTATCGCCCTAATGCCGAAGGTAAAGTATCGCGTACCCCTGAATACCCGAGGGAATGGGGTGGCGGTTTCGGAATGTCGGTGGAAGAATATCATAATAATCCGCTCGTCAAGTGTTTTGCGGAGGATACGGAATTGATTCTGGATTTTGTGCCCGATTTGAATACACAGGAAAGCCAAGACAGCAACACGGAGAATAATTATGAGTAGAAATTATGATCTGGCGATGCAGTATAAGGATACACATTTGACAGTTGAAATGTTCAGGACGATTCAAGACAGCATCAACGACGCCTGCCGCCATTATATACTGGGACGAGCCTGTATCACGGATAAAGAGCGGCTGATGGCATCCGGGGATAATTTGAAAATCCTCGGCAATAAGTTTGGGTACGCAAAATCGAGCGCGGATAAATTTGTTTTGTACGCAAAGGCGATTGATTATTTGCAAACGGTCGCACCGGATTTGGCGAAAAAAATACTTGAAGGAAATATTCGGTTATCAATGGAAAACACACTGCTGCTTTCACACAAAGATACAAACGAAATATTCCGTATTGCCGGATTACTATCTGACAAGAAAGTTAAAGTTGCGGATATATTCCCGCCAAGAGGGAGCCAAACACGAAAAAGATCAAGGCCAAAGCAGGCTGCCGTACCGCTTAAGGAAAAACCTGCGACGATCAAAGATACGCCCACTTATGACCCGGATGCTCCGTTATCAAGTCTGTCATATACGATACCATCTTGGGTAAGTGCGATTGAAAAAGTCTTTATGAATGTTGACCTTAGCACTATATCTGTAAAAGCGCGGTACCGACTCAGAAAAGAACTTGTCGTGCTGGCAGATACCGCCGGGGTTATGCTCGACATACTCAGGGAGGAAAAGTGATGGATGATTTCAGCGAGTTCGTCCCGAATGTATACTTTGAGCAGATACCGATTAAGAACCTTGTATCCAATCAGGAATATCAACGGAATCTGTCAATCCGGCACATACAGCGAACCGTGGCTCACTTCGATCTGAACCAAGTAAATCCTGTGAAGGTTAGCCGCCGCAACGGATTGAACTATGTCATCAACGGTCAGCACACAATAGAAATAATCCGTGCCGTATCAAAGTCAAATGAAACACCGGTTTGGTGTATGGTATACGATGATTTGGAGTACACGGTAGAGGCAGATATTTTTGCAAACCAGCAGAAATATGTCAAGCCCCTTGCATCGTATGAAATTTTCATGGCAAACATCGAAGCCGGAAACGATGACCAGCTCACCATCAAGTCGCTCGTGGAGTCATACGGATTGAAGCTGGCTTCCGGTCGTATCCTCTGTGGTATTTGCGCGGTGTCGTGCTTGGAGCAGATATATAAAAAATCCGGTTATCACACGCTTGACAGGACGCTGCGGCTTATCGTCTCAACATGGGAAGGCGATCCGATGTCATTGTCCGCAAGTATAATCAGGGGAGTGTCGCTGCTTGTAGATGTTTTCGGTGAATCTATCAAAGATGATGCGTTCCGTGAACGCTTAGGCACGACATCCGCAATCGAAATTATTCGGAATGGAAAAAGCCGCCGTCCGGGGACGATTGGTTATGCCGAGGCTATGATTATCGCGTATAATAAAAATCATAAAGGGAATTTGCAAATCTGGAAGCTCGATGGTCGAATGAGATTCAGTAAAGAGATACCGGGAATAATAGAGGCCGAAACCTCTATAGACGACTGACGAAAGCCTCAATTTTATTTCCTCCTGAACATGTCCAACGCGTCGATTACCGCTTTCATACCTTCCTCACCAAGCGCCTCCGTAACATCGTCATAGTCAACATCTTCTGTGTACAGCGACGATTGATCCGATACGGTTTCGACCTGACCGGCAGGGGAGGAAACGGGCATAGCGGCACCACCACCTATGTTCTTGTCCCGTAGCATACGGCTGACGATCGCTTCGACAGCCTTTTCATCAAGCCGCGCCGGAAGGTTTGTAACCGGCGTCGCGTCGCAGTTTACATAATGGAGTATGGCATCAACGATAAACCGCGCCTTGCCGCGCTGGTTCTGCTGGTTGAGTATATCGACCACTTGAAGATGCCGAGGGTTGTCCCGGTTGAACTGGATCGTAAATCTTGTATCAGATTTTTTGTTGTTCATAATATCACCTTTTCTTGAATTGAGGGTAGAGTTTGTTTTGTGCAAAACCTGAATGTAGCAGCCAAGCTGATCCTGTGCTCAATCATTAATGGCTCAAGACAAAGAAAACTGTACACACATAAGCATTTTTAAGTGAACACAAAAGGTATACGAACTGTGCACAGAATACTTCAAATTAATGAAATTAAAGTATAACAGTCAGTTATAATGCATTGCATTAAACCCATGCTGATTCACATTGCAAATTACACATGGCTCACAATGCATCACAGTCTGTGAAATGCATATATGCAAACAGATGGCAGCGCAGTCAGAGACATTTCCAGCCAGCTGTTTCCACAGATTAACAATGAGTTGTTTATCTGTACCTCTGATCTGTTGTGGAAATGCCCTTGGAGATCAATAAATGGAAAATGGTTTAACATTTTAATGTGAAATCATATTCCATGGGTAACATATTCATTGCAATGTGCAACATCCTGCAGGAAATCATCTTAAGCAGGCAGCATATTAAAAAGGCAATGTGTATTTTAATCATATGAGAAAATTTCTATGTCATATACCGGTTTTATTTTCCAGTTTTCCTTTGTCTTCCTGCAGCAGATTTTTCTATTGTTCTGTTTATTAAGAGATACACAGTATGGTAAGAACTTAATGTTTCTATATGATGCAAAATTTTCAAATTTATACTATTACTCTGAATAC
>Ga0082212_10010067_pt1 | contig 12140 bp, 12 predicted proteins | sample TergutNt197P3_FD_71548 | JGI IMG/M metagenome (GOLD analysis project Ga0082212, IMG submission 71548) | Neocapritermes taracua P3 segment gut microbial communities from Petit-Saut dam, French Guiana - Nt197 P3 | ecosystem: Host-associated > Arthropoda: Insects > Digestive system > Gut ... | reverse complement strand
GGCATTCAGCCCACGAGCCGAACCATAGCCCAAACGATGATACCATGGCGGGTTGCATGTGTGTATAACCCGGAAGAAGGTCTTCTTTATGCCGCTCGCTAAGTTCTTGCAGTTTGGTAAACAGTTCTTTTATTTGCATTGCAAGTTTGTCAATCTGTTCCCGCGTGTAAAGCCTGATGTCAACAAGCACTTGGTCGTTTCGCGACCGTCCGGTGTGTATTTTCTTACCAATATCGCCAAGTTCTGCCGAAATTTCTTTTTCTACCTGAGAATGAATATCTTCAACATTGTCTTCAATAATGAGATTTCCTTTTTCTTCAAGTTCAAAAAGCGAGTGCAGGGCTTGCAGCATTTTGACTTTTTCGTCTTCGGAAATTAACCCAACCGACTGAAGCATAATGATATGCGCCATTGAACCCAGCAAATCGTACTTGGCAAGGAATAAATCCATCGTTCGGTCGCTTCCAACCGTAAAGCGTTCGACATCTTTGTCTATCTGCGTATTTTTCTCCCATAGCTTCATTATAATTGAAAATTTAAAATTATTAAATTAAAAATACAAAACGCAAACTCATTCATTATATGGTATGTTAGCAATAACGTCTGAAATCTTATCTATAGCGTCCTGTAAGGGTTTGGTTACCATTGGTTTTAAAAACGGACTGAGTTCGGCGCGAACAGTCATTTTCATCCTGGTGTCATTTTCGGCTATCTGTTTCAGTTGAATCCACATCAACAATGGAACGGGTGAGTTGACTGTGGAAAATTTAATTGTCTTGTTTGGAACGCGCTCTACAATCTGAAACATGATCGAGCCTACCGGATCAACCGTAAAACTGCACGTATCCGTGTCGAAAGAAAAATCTTTTATTTTATCTTGCGGGATACGTTCTTTTATACGCTCCAAGTTTGACATATCAGATAACATCGCAAAAATTGTGTTGTCATTATGCGGAATAGTCTTTACTTCGCTTTTAAAATCAGCCATATTATACTGTATTATTTGTTTGGCGACCAGTTTGCAGGGTCTTTACGCCAAACCTGAAGTATATCTATATCGGCTTCACTGATATAGTTTATTCGTAACGCTTCTTCAATGACTGCATTGTAATTTGAAAGCGTGAATAACGGGACGTTGGCTTCTTTAAATTGTTTTTCGGCAACAGGGAATCCATGTGTGAAGATAGCTACCATACCTACAACTTCACATCCGTTGTTGCGAACAGCTGTAACTGCTTTGAGGCTGCTTCCACCAGTTGAGACAAGGTCTTCAACGATGACAACCTTCGCATCAGATTTGAGGTCGCCTTCTATTAGATTTTCCAAACCATGGCCCTTGGGCGCTGAACGGATATAAACAAAGGGAAAACCAAGTAAATCAGCTACCAAAGCTCCTTGAGGGACGCCACCTGTTGCAACGCCGGCAATAGCTGTTGTTTCAGGAAAATTTTCACAGATGAGGCGGGCAAGTTCAATCTTAATGATACTTCGAACATCTGGGTATGATAGCGTTTTTCGGTTGTCGCAATAAATAGGTGATTTCCATCCGGACGCCCATGTGAAAGGATTAACTAGTTGCAGTTTAACGGCTTTAACCTGCAAAAGTTTTCCAGCGATAAATTTTTCTAATGTCTTCATAGTGCAATATTATTAATGTATGCGCACGCAAAAGGAGCGATTTGATTATCAGAAGTGACCCCGGAGGGGCTCGAACCCTCGACCCAATGATTAAGAGTCATTTGCTCTACCAGCTGAGCTACGGAGTCATCATTTTTCGTTTATGCGGGTGCAAAAGTAGCTCTTTTTTTTCATTATCCAAGTATTCACCTATTTTTTTCATGGTATATCCCTGATAGCTTCGCGGATACGGAGCAGTTTTTTTAACAGTCCTTCCAATAAATCTAAGGGTAGCATGTTTGTGGCATCTGATTTTGCATGGAGAGGGTCTGGGTGCGTTTCGATGAAAAGTCCGTCAGTACCAACAGCAACAGCAGCTTTGGCTATTGTTTCTATCAAGTTGGGTAAACCTCCCGCGATGCCGGATGTTTGGTTCGGTTGTTGCAATGAATGGGTAATGTCGGTGATAACAGGGAAGCCGAATTGTTTCATTTGAGGGATGCTTCGAAAATCGACTACAAAGTCGGTGTATCCGAATGTTGTACCACGCTCAGTAAGCATCACATTCGAATTACCGCTGTCAACCACTTTTTGGGCGGCAAACTTCATCGATTCGGGTGCAAGAAATTGGCCTTTTTTGATGTTTACTATTTTTCTGGTTTTGGCTGCTGCCACTAACAAATCCGTTTGCCTGCACAGGAATGCCGGTATTTGTAAAACATCCACATATTCGGCGGCCAGGACTGCTTCCGATGTTTCATGGATGTCAGTAACGGTTGGTACGCCAAACGTTTCATTCACTTTTTGCAATATTTTTAGCGCCTTTTCGTCTCCAATCCCTTTAAAAGAATCCACGCGTGATCGATTGGCTTTGCGATAGGAACCTTTAAAAATAAAAGGGATATTTAGTTGGCTTGTTAACGTGACAATGTGCTCGACTATGCGTAAAGTCATGGCTTCGTTTTCTATCACGCAAGGCCCTGCAAGTAGAAAGAAGTTTTTTATGTTTGTTAAATCATTAATATTCATATAGATAGTATATTTTTTATAAATTATAAATTCACGCTTTCCGCTTCACGCTTAACTTTTTACCATATAGCCTCATTATTTCTGCAATTTTTTCGTCGGTAGGGATGGCGGCATCTATCCAATGGATTGTAAAACCACGTCGTTCCATACCCCTGAACCAAGTCATCTGGCGTTTGGAAAACTGATGGATTGCTATTTCAAGCTGTGTTACCATATCCTTATATAAAAGCGATCCGGTGATATACTGGGTCAGGTACTTATATTCTAAACCGTAATAAATCAGGTCGTCGGGTGGTATTCCGCAGTCGAGTAGGGCGTGTACTTCATCAATCATACCCTCTGCTAAACGTCGGTGTAAGCGTTCGGAAATTTTTTTACGGCGCTGTTCGCGGTCGATGTCAATTCCGATAATAAGGCTTTGTATCGGTTGATAATCACGGATTTCAGGCGCTTCTTTCAGATAAAACTCTTCTATCTCTATGGCACGTATGGCACGTTGAGCGCTATCGACATCTGTCTTATTATGAAGTGTTTTATACTTTGAAAGAATGATTTCCAATTCGTCCAATGATTTTTCGGACAGGGATTGGCGAAGTTCGGGATTGGGAGGAACATCTAAAAGTTTGAAACCTCTCAACACGGCCTCGATATACATTCCTGTACCTCCACAGAGGATAGGAACGATTCCGGCATCTTTGAGTTTAGTGAAGACAGAAAAAAAATCGTGTTGATAGCGGAATACATTGTATTTATTTCCCGGCTCGAAAATATCTATCAGGTGGTAAGGGATTTGTTTACCAGCAACGACATAGTCACAAAGGTCTTTTCCGGTACCGATGTCCATCTGACGATATACTTGCCTGGAATCGGCGCTGATGATTTCCGAGTTAAAAATAGCTGCCAGCGCTGCGGCGAACGGCGTCTTTCCGCAGGCTGTCGGTCCTAATACTGTTATTAATTCATAGTTCTCCATAAGTATAAAAAAGCCACACCCTTTAACAGGAATGTGGCTCCTCAAAAAAAAAATTATGAAAAAGTGGTAAATTTAACCGTTCACAGATTTCATGTGAGCAATCAAGTCCAATATTTTTACTGAATAACCCCATTCGTTATCGTACCATGAAACAACTTTAACGAAGGTGTCTGTCAAAGCGATACCTGCTTTTGCATCAAAGATAGAGGTGCGGGCTTCGCCGATGAAGTCAGCAGATACTACATCGTCTTCTGTGTAACCGAGAATGCCTTTCAATTCGCCTTCGGATGCTTTTTTCATAGCGGCTTTGATGTCGCTGTACGAAGCCGGTTTGGCTAGGTTGACCGTCAGGTCAACTACTGAAACATCCAGCGTAGGAACGCGGAACGCCATACCTGTCAGTTTACCGTTTAAAGCTGGGATAACTTTTCCTACCGCTTTGGCTGCGCCAGTCGAAGACGGGATGATATTGCCTGCTGCTGCGCGTCCACCTCTCCAGTCTTTCGCCGAAGGGCCGTCAACCGTTTTCTGGGTAGCTGTTGTGGCATGTACAGTGGTCATTAAGCCATCGGTAATACCAAAATTGTCGTTTAATACTTTTGCAATTGGCGCAAGGCAGTTGGTTGTACAGGATGCGTTTGATACGAATTGGGTTCCTTTGATGTATGCATCTAAGTTGACGCCGCAAACAAACATGGGCGTATCGTCTTTTGAAGGAGCCGACATGACAACATATTTGCCGCCCGCGTCGATATGTCCCTGTACTTTTTCTTTTGACAGGAACAAACCGGTTGATTCAACTATGTACTCGGCTTCTACTGCATCCCATCTTAAATCAGCGGGATTCTTTTCGGCTGTTACACGAATCACTTTACCGTTGACGACGAGATTGCCGTCCTGGATGTTGATTGTTCCTTTAAATTGACCATGAATGGTGTCGTATCTCAACATGTATGCCATGTATTCAACACTAATCAAGTCGTTAATTGCTACTACCTGAATGTCGTCTCTCCCTTGTGCTGCACGGAACACTAAACGTCCGATACGGCCAAATCCATTAATGCCTACTTTAATCATTGTTATAAAAATTAATAGTTTAAATTATTTTTGTTTTTTTCGGGTGCAAAGGTACTAATTATTTTTAAATTACACACAAGAAAAAAAAATATTTTTCAAAAAATTCCGTTCATTCGATTTTGCAATCCGAATATATTGATTATTAGGATTTGTAATCCGCATTATTGTTTACAATTATTATCGTATTTAAAATGCTAATTGCCGGATTACAAATCCGGCAAAAGTTAGATGTTACATTTTTTCACTGTAAGCACAACCCAATTGTCACGCTCAGTGTAGGTCGTGAAGAAAAGTCCGTTTCGTCCGCTTACTTCTTCGATAGCGGGAATATCATCTTTGTAGAAACCGCTCATAAAAAGCGATCCTTCAGGTTTCAAGGCGGGCGCGTACAGGTGAATGTCATTAAGCAGGATATTTCGGTTGATATTGGCAAAGATATAGTCGAACGTGCCAAAGCGAGAAATTTGTTCGGCGCCACCAAGTATTACTTCTATATGTTCTGTGTTATTCAGAAGGCAGTTTTCAATCGCATTTTGATACGCCCATTCGTCAATGTCGATGGCAATGATGCGCAAAGCCTTTTTCATGGCTGCTAAAATAGCAAGAACTGCTGTGCCGCAACCCATGTCGAGGAATGTTTTTCCCTGTAAGTCAAGGTCGAGGAGTTCATTAAGCATGAGGGAAGTAGTGGCGTGGTTGCCTGTGCCAAAGGACATTTTGGGATCTATCAAGATGGTATAATCAAAACCTTCCATTGTCGGATGAAATGATGCGCGCACTATACATTTACTCTCAATGCAAACAGGCTTAAAATAATGCTGTTCCCATTCTTCGTTCCAGTTCCGGCTCATAATCAACTGCTTCGTATGACAGAAGCCTATATCCTGAAGCGGGAAGTTTTTCAACATATCATTTAGCGCTGATTCGTTGTAAAGGTTAGCTGATATATAGGCTTTTAAGCCATTATCAGCTGGCATGAAACTGTCATAGCCAAAATTTCCAAGCTCGTAAGCCAACAAGTCGTTAATGAGGTCTATTTGTATGGACGAATTGTACGTGAAAATAATTTCGTAATAATCCATTTTATTTTGTGCATGTGGCGAACAATCTCGTGATATGGCGATTGTAAATATTTTCAAACACTTGTCGCCCAACGATTTCCTTATGCTTTTTCAAAGCGCCGGTAAATTCGACTCCATATTCAGCCGCTACTTTATAAGCTACATGTATCAGTTGGCGAAAATTCGGGTTGTAGTCGGGGTGACTGGGTGCGTGACGTAATGTGTTGGCTAATTTTTTGCCTGTCCATCGTTCTACAACTTTGGATGAAGGCAGTTTTCCCTTATCAATGTCTATAACAGTGGAATAAGGGCCGCATAGTTCGTCGAACCGGCCGAGCGCCCCCGAATAAATTGCTTTTGCTAAATCAATGGCTTCTTCGTCGCCTGACATGGCAAGCCCGATGATTTCTTCTAGCCAGGTAGTTCCGGCGGTTTTGATATGGATGCCTTTGTCGTATTTCCTGATTAAGTTGCCTATAATCGGGTAGATTGAAAATTTGTCGCTACCCGAATGGATGCTGAGTTTGAGGTTGTCGGGCAATCCGAACTGTTGTACGGCGAAATCAATCACTAACAAGTCTTCTTCAAATTCTTTTGCAAACTGGTGAATATCACCCACATAATCAATACCTTTGTTGAACCTGCCGGTAAATTTTGGCGCGATAGTTTGAGCAGGTATCTTCTCCGCTGCTATTGCGTTGAGGATGAAGAACATTTCGACAGGCGACTGGGGGTCGTTCACTTCGTCCAACGATACTTCGGCAACAAAACGATCCGCACCTTTAACTGCTTCAATGTGGCGATAGATTTTACCGGCTTCCTGTACGGCAAACAAAAATTTTTCAGCTATGCCCGTCAATAATTCCTGCGGGATATCAAAAGGTTGAACGATGCCAGGAATGTTCAGTTTGCCGGTGTATTTTTGATTTGCAGCTACAAAAGCATTAATATCGGCTTGAGCAGCTTTCTTTCCGATATAATCGGCTACATCGAGTGTGAAGAAATCCGAATCGTAGATAAACTTGTCCACATTCGTCAGGTTTATATGGTCTGCATCCACAAAATAGACGCCCGTGTAACTCAGTGTTTTGACGGCGGCATCCGCTTCCTTTCGCGTATCTGTCGGCGTGGAGTTAACAATGGTATGTTCGCGGTTCGACTTGTTCCATACAGGTTCAATTTCGATTCCTAAATCGTTACCTGCCTGCATGATTGCATTCAGTTGCGCTTCTCCCTGATGGGCAAAGCGATCGCCTGTTCCAAAAGAATATTTTCCGATTTGCATAATATATATGTATAATAGTTTGTTTTATCGGCTACAAAAATAGGATTTTTTTTGTTCTTAAACGTTTTTTCGTAGAAAAAAACTATTCAATAATACGAAATGGAAGCAAAGGAGAAAATAAAATTTAAAATATGCTTGGAAATACAAAAAAGATCAATAACTTTGCAAGCAATTTTAAAGTCTCTGGAAATAAATTATTAATTATATGTAACATGACATCACGTAGGAATTTTTTGAAGACAGCGTCGCTTGCGTCAGCTGGGTTTGCGTTAGGCAGTACGCGTATTAATGCAAAATCATATCAACAGATTATTGGAGCCAACGATCGGGTAAATCTGGCATGTGTAGGTATCGGTAATCAAGGAGCCGCAGATATCAAAACATTAGCAAGAACAAATTTAGCTAATATCGTAGCATTGTGCGATGTTGATATGGGCGCGAAACACACTCAGGAGATTACGAATTTGTATCCTGATGCCCCTCGTTTCAAGGATTTCAGGACAATGTTCGATAAAATGGGGAATAAGTTTGACGCTGTTTGCGCCGCTATTCCCGATTTTGCGCATTTTCCGGTAGCTATGCGATCCATCAAAGAGGGTAAACACATCTTTGTGGAAAAACCATTGAGTCGTACTTTCCTCGAAAGCGAATTGCTGATTCAAGCAGCAAAGAAGTACCCTAAAATTGTCACACAAATGGACAATCAGGGACATTCGGATGCGAACTATTTCCAGTTTAAGGCATGGAAAGATGCTGGTATCATCAAAGATGTTACAGCCGTAACCGCCCACATGAACTCATCGCGGCGCTGGCATCCATGGGATTCGCGTATTTTTAAATATCCGGCGCCCGAACCGATGCCTCCCGGAATAGATTGGGATACTTGGAATATGGCCGTTCAATACCACGAATTTAATGAAAGGTATCATCCGCTGACATGGCGCGGCTGGTATGACTTAGGGATGGGCGCCTTAGGCGACTGGGGTGCGCATATTCTGGATACTATTCACGAATTTTTAGAATTGGGATTGCCTTACGAGGTAAGTACCACGAAGTTGAAAGAGCATAACGATTATTTTTTCCCGATGTCGTCAACGATTGTGTTTAAATTTGCAGCAAGGAAAAATATGCCTGCGCTTGATATTACATGGTACGATGGTGTTGATAACCTGCCTCCTTTACCTGAAGGATATGGTGGTGCAACTGTCGCCGACCCGAACATACCGCCTCCTGTAGGTCAAAGGCAACAACCTCGTGAGTTCACGCCAGGAAAGATAATATATAGCAAAGAACTGACATTCAAGGGTGGATCGCATGGAAGTACACTTTCAATCATTCCTGAAGCGAAAGCCAAAGAAATGGAATCTATATTACCGGAAGTACCCAAGTCGCCATCGAATCACTATGCAAACTTCTTATTAGCATGTCAAGGCAAAGAAAAAACTCGTTCACCGTTTGAAGTATCCGGCCCATTAAGCCAGGTATTATGTCTGGGCGTCATCGCTCAACGGATAAAAACGCCGTTGAAATTTGACACTACAACTAAGCAGTTTACAAACAACCCGTTTGCCAACACAATGCTGACTGGCCTGCCTCCACGTTCCGGTTGGGAAGATTATTATACGATTTAATTTTTGACATTGCTAATTAAATATATATTTCTTATCTGCGTACTAGTTCAAAGAGAGTAAAGTCTGGTAAGATAAAAGACAGACAACGTTATTAATGTAAAGAAGCGGGTGTAATTAAGGCGGAAACTTTTACAGTAGAAGGATATAGTAGTTTGTTCAGGCATTTCCTGGCAAGAATGAAAAGGAAATCTAAATGCTATTCAAAAAAAATGGAGATGTTATTTATATCTGTTTTCTAATTGATGCATTATAGAAATGGATCGCTATCTATATTTATTTAGCAATGCCGAATCAACAGGTTTGGATAACATGATTATTACCGACAATGTCATCGTGACCGTTTATAAACGTCGTTGATGGTTTTAGCAGAAAGGATAAAACCAGTACTATCCGGTGTTGTTCCTTTATCTGGGTGTCTGCTCTTATCAAGCGCTGGTTCTTGTGGGGCGAAATGGTTCCTTACTAACTGTTTTAGTTCTTCCTCTTGGATGATCCTTTGCTTTCTCTTTTCATCCGTTTCTCCAATACATTTTAATAAGATGATGCTTATAAGCGGTGTTATTAAAAAAGAACATAAAATCCAATAAAACATACTGCGACCTCTTGTGTTCGCCATTTCGTAAACATAGTAGAAAAGAATGACGTAATTAACAATGAATAGTAAAGCGAATACCAAGAAGGCTAAAGCAGACAAGTTAAATTCAAATGGCATAATACAATAATTATACTGACTTTCAGTATGTTTTGAGTGTTAAGAAGAGGTACCTGGCGGATTCGAACCGCCGTAATCGGTTTTGCAGACCGGCGCCTAGCCACTCGGCCAAGGTACCATGCGCATTTTGCGGGTGCAAAGGTACGTATTAATATCGAAAATTACAAATGTTTTGGCTTTTCTTTTGTAGTCTTCTCAAAAAGCATTTACTTTGCTCTCTGAAAAGAACCAAAGTTATGATTTTTACGAGAACGGAAATACCGGATATACAGATTATTGAGCCAAAAGTTTATAGCGACAGTCGTGGCTATTTTATGGAGGTCTATAAAAGGACTGCATTTGAGGAGTTTATTGGAATGTGTGATTTTATGCAGGATAACGAATCGTCCTCTACAAAAGGCGTATGGCGCGGATTCCATTACCAATTAGAACCGTATGCTCAATCTAAACTTGTGCGTATCATTCTGGGTCATATCCTTGATATAGCAGTCGATATTCGGAAAGGATCGCCAACCTTTGGCAAGTATGTTGCAGTGGAATTGTCAGGTGAAAACAAACGTCAGCTATTTATACCAAAAGGTTTTGCGCATGGCTTTTATGTGATGAGCGAAGAGGCCGTTTTTACCTACAAGGTGGATAACCCCTATATGCCTGCTTATGAAAGAGCTATCTGTTATTATGATCCGACGATTAGCGCAGAACGGGAGATACCGGATGGGCAAGCGGTGATTATATCGGATAAAGACCGTTATGCGCCGTTGTTGCGAGATGCAGAAATAAATTTTATTTATCCAACGATATGAAGACATATTTAGTAACTGGCGGCGCCGGGTTTATTGGCGCTAATTTTGTGAAGTACATGCTTGAAACGTATTCCGATATCTGCCTTATCGTGCTGGACGCACTGACGTATGCTGGCAATCTGGCGACTATTGAAGATAATATTGATGGTGAGCGTTGTATTTTTGTGAAAGGTGATATTTGCGACAGGACTTTGGTGGAAAATTTGTTTGCGACATACAACATCCGGTATATTGTAAATTTTGCAGCCGAAAGTCATGTGGATCGCAGCATCGAAAATCCGCAATTATTCCTGATAACCAACATTATGGGTACGCAAAACCTGTTGGATGCCGCACGAAAAAATTGGGTGACGGGAAAGGATGAACATGGTTATCCGACATGGCAGGAAGGCGTTCGTTTCCATCAGGTATCGACTGATGAAGTGTATGGCAGCCTTGGTAAAACAGGTTTTTTTATGGAAACGACTCCAATAGACCCGCACAGTCCTTATAGCGCATCAAAAGCAAGCGCCGACCTTTTTGTAAAATCCTATTTTGATACTTATAAGATGCCTGTAACTATTTCGCGATGTTCGAATAATTACGGACCGTACCAGTTCCCGGAAAAACTGATACCTTTGGCTATAAAAAATATCCTCGAAGGAAAAAATATTCCGGTGTATGGTGATGGGTCTAATGTACGCGACTGGCTTTATGTCATCGACCATTGCAAGGCTATCGAATTAATTATACACCAGGGGAGGAATGGCGAAGTTTATAATATTGGCGGTAACAACGAGCAACAAAACCTGCATCTGATAGAAAAAATAATCAATATAGTACATGATGATTTACATAATGTTCCCGAATACCAATTTCTTGTTAAAAAACAAGTGGCAGAATTCGACAGAAGACTTACGTTTGATTGGATTGATAATAAACTGATTACTTTTGTAACTGACCGTTTAGGACACGACTGGCGATATGCAATTGATTCCAACAAAATCAAAGATGAGTTAGGGTGGACGCCATTAACAACCTACGAAGATGGCATCAGGATGACCGTCCGTTGGTATCTTGATAATCAAGCATGGGTAGCGCAAATCGTAACAGGCGATTATGTGAATTATTATGAGCGGATGTATGCAGGGAGGTTAATATAATTAAAAATTACTGTTTAAGATTATACGCAAGAATGAATCAACAATATCCGTCTGTTTTATTGGAAAAAGCTGTGAATGAGCTTGCTGCGTTACCAGGAGTAGGTCGTAAGACGGCTTTACGGCTGGCGCTATATATGCTGCGACGCGATATCGGTTATACAGATCGGTTGTCGTCGTCTTTACTTGCATTGCGTCAAAATATTCGTTATTGCCGTTCCTGCCATAATATTTGCGACACAGGACTGTGTACGATCTGCGCTAATCCCGAGCGTGACCATGCGACAGTATGCGTAGTTGAAAATATAAAAGAAGTGATGGCGATTGAAAACACCTTACAGTTTCATGGCGTTTACCATGTGTTAGGAGGTGTTATCTCACCAATTGACGGTATTGGGCCAGCCGATTTAGAAATCAACAGTTTGATTGATCGTGTCGCTTCGGGTACTGTGAAAGAAGTGATCCTCGCCTTACGCACAACGATGGAAGGCGATACCACCAACTTTTTCCTGTACCGAAAACTTGAACCGCATGAAGTAGCAGTGACTGTTATTGCACGCGGCATATCGGTAGGCGACGAGATAGAATATGCCGACGAGATAACACTTGGTCGCTCCATCATTAACCGCACCAACTTCAATGATTCATTCAAAACGTAATTCGTAATTCGTAATTTTTATAATTTATATATGAATTAATATGATTTTGCTTGAAAATGAAGTAATTAATCTGAGGGCTCCCGAACCGGAAGACTTGGATTTTTTATATCTCTGTGAAAACGATACTACCCTGTGGAACTGCGGCTGCACGCTT
>Ga0082212_10010066_pt1 | contig 12140 bp, 6 predicted proteins | sample TergutNt197P3_FD_71548 | JGI IMG/M metagenome (GOLD analysis project Ga0082212, IMG submission 71548) | Neocapritermes taracua P3 segment gut microbial communities from Petit-Saut dam, French Guiana - Nt197 P3 | ecosystem: Host-associated > Arthropoda: Insects > Digestive system > Gut ... | reverse complement strand
TTCGCCGTAACGTGGGGACGTTCTCAAGTCACAAGCGTGATCTATCGTGCGCTGGAAGACATCATTTATTCGGAGCTTGGAAAGAACGGAAAAATCAAACAACAATTTGGTGATGACACTTACACCATTAGCGTCGAGTGGCTCGAAGGCAAAAAACTCATTTTTCCTGAAATTGTTTCCCATAAATCACAGAGAACCATCAAAATGGCCGAAGCGGAAATCCATGTTGATTACGATCAAGCCATTTTGACAATCGCCTTTACGGATCTTCTTGTGAATACGGGCAGCGACATGATCAAAGTTCGCGATAAAAAAATTTCCATTCCGATTCCCAACCCGGAAATAGCCAATCCCGATCTCATAAGTCCTTCTGAAGTTCCTATGGGTATGATCGAGGATCAGGTGGAAAAATGTAACACAAGAATTGCGGCAGCTCAACAAAAAATGGCATCGCTGACCGCATTTTCGCTTGCTACCGGTGACCCAAGCTGGACATCGTCCCAAGCCTGGTGGAATTGCGAATATGAAATCGCCAACGCTTCCGAACGACTCCAACGCCTCCAAACTGAACCGAACCGTCGATGGGCAAACGGGTTCAGTTGCTTTTTCTTTGTTTGGCTTGGAGTTCCATTCGCTATTCGTCTGCAACGGGCGGATGTTTTTTCCAGTTTTTTCGCTTGTTTTCTCCCAATCCTGGCTCTTTACTACCCACTCCTCATCGCTGGAGTCAATGGCGCAAAGTCGGGAACGTTGCCGCCCTCATTCGTTTGGATAGGAAACCTTTGTCTGGGAATCATCGGTTATTGGTTCATCAAGCAAATTCATAAAAATTAATTTTTCCTATTTTCAAACTGTTGTCAAAATTACCAATTTCCTTTTGTTTTCCTGTTTTTCGCAACTGCTATTATAAACGAATAAATCCATAAAAACCTCATAATCTCATATACAGTTCTTTTGTTCAGTATTTCTTATGCCGATAACATCGATAAATCTGGAGTCCTCAATGGTTGTCGAATGGAATGTTTTGTAGGAAGGTACTCTTGAAAAACGAGAAATCGCGAATGGAAATCGTCATGAAACGCGTCAATATCAAACGGAATGATTACAGAACAGGAATAGCCATCGCGGTATTATTCATTTTTTCTCATGTTAACAGTTTTGCATTAGCTTCTCCATTTTCACAAGATGATGCAAACATCGCATTTTCTGTGAAGCAATCCGATGGTAGTAATGACGGTTTTGCCTCGAGTCGCGATATGAGCCGTAGTGAAAATATTGATAAAGAGAAAAAAGTATCGAATCTGGATAATGCGCAAACCCGGTTGGAAATCCGGGGTTTGGCAAATGCGGAAAATGCGTCGAATGAAAAGGGAGACGAATCAAACAATCCTCCCGTCAAACTGGAAGAATTGCCGGACTGGCAGCTCATCCACAGTGCCGAACTTCCCTACGGTGACTATTTTATTGACACGCGAATTGTCGGTGCCGTGCGCTACCATGCGGATTTTTCGCTGGAAAATGAATATGGAATCCTGCGAGAACTGGCCAATATTCAAAAAGATCTGTCACAATACCTTGCCATTTCGCATCCCAGGGAAACCATTGAAGTGTTTTTCTTTCAATCACAAAATACTTACAAGAGATTCCTGGGAAGAGAATTACAGGACGCTCCTTTTGATCGGGAAGCCATCTATTATAAAAAGTCGGGACCGGGCATGGTGCTGATTTATCAGAAAACCAACATGATGGAAGACATGAGACACGAAATGACGCATGCATTTTTGCACGCGTCTCTGCCTTATGTTCCGCTTTGGCTTGATGAAGGTTTGGCCGAATATTTTGAAAAACCCCGCGAAACGCGAGCCGGGACGAATCCGTATTTTACCAGTGTGTCGCGAAAAATCATGTTCGGTCAGGTGCCATCGCTTACCAAGCTGGAAAAAATGAGGTTTTTCGACCAGATGGGAGTCAACGAATATTGCGAAGCCTGGTCGTGGGTGCATTTCATGATTCATTATTCACGAGACACACACCAGATGCTGGCCGATTATCTACGACGGCTCGCGGTCCAGGGGGATAAAACACCGCCGCTGGATTTGTATTTGGCAAAAACGGTTCCAGATGCAAAAAAGGCGTATCTTGAACATTTCCGCAATTGGAAAAACCGCAGTGATTCCAATGCCCGTCCCAAAACGGCGACTTGGCAGCCTTCGGCAAAAGAAACACCTCCGACAAATGAATCCTCCGACTCAAAACTCAGCCTCGGCTGGAGCGAAAGCGTGTTTCGTTAATACGAAATCAACGAACTTCTCATCATAAAAAAACCATTCCGGTTTTAGATTCTTACATATAGGCTTCCGCTGAAAAGTTTTATACCCATCATAGTTGTGGTTATCGGAGTAGGGCGGTCACGCCGTGACCGCCGCAAACCTTTGCGTGGGTATGTTATTTCTTAGCGGAAGCCATACATCAAGTGTTCTTTTGTTTTTGCAATTCCGTGCGTTTTCCGAAGAGGGAGTAGAGCGTCGGCATGAGCAGGAGGTTGAGGATGGTGGAGCTGCAGAGGCCGCCGATGATGACCCAGGCCATGGGGTATTCGATTTCGTGACCGGGGATGTTGCCGTAAAAAATGATTGGTAGCAGTCCGAGAATCGCCGTCGAAATCGTCATCACAATCGGAGCGATTCGTTCTTCCGCGCCTTGCCGGATCAGTTCCGGGCTGAAGGTCATGCCTTCGATGTCCTCCAAATGCCGGAAGTGGCTGATGAGCATGATTCCGTTGCGCACGGAGACGCCCAAGACGGTGATAAATCCGATGATCGAACCGAGCGAAAGAGTGCCGCCGCCGAGCCAGGCACCGATAACGCCGCCGATCATGGCGAAGGGCAAGCTCAACAAGATGAGAGCGATCATGCGCGGCGAGTGAAACACCGTGTAGAGCAGCACGCAAATTCCGGCGAACGCCGTCAAGCCAATCAAAATCAACCGCCGCCGCGATTCCTGCTGGGCGGTGTATTCGCCGAGAAATTCCGGATGATAGCCTTGCTCAAACGTCATGGCCGAAACGCGTTTTTGCACTTCCTTCGCGACGGACGCCAGGTCGGTCGTGTTGTCAACGTTGCACATCACGTCGATGCGCCGCGAAGCTCCTTCGCGGACGATGCTGTTCGGCGTCGGCAAAATGCGGACATCGGCGACATCCCCCAACGGCACGCAGGCACCGGACGGCGTGTCGATCAAAAGTTCCTGAAGCGAGGAAATATCCGCCCGCGTTTTTGAGGTTCCCCAAACGGCGACTTCGAAGATTTTTTGATCGTGATACACCTCACCGACGTTCATACCGCGCAGAACGGCGGTCGCGGCCGTGCGCGCCTGCCCCGGCGTCAGACCGAATTGCTCGGCGACGTCGGGACGGAATCGCACCTCGATTTGCGGAATCAGCACCTGCTGTTCGACTTTCAGATTGGTCACGCCGGAAATTTCCGCGATGACTTTTTCGACGTCTTGCGCCGTTGCACGCAGCTTTTCGAGATCGGGGCCGTAAATGCGAACGACGATGCTGGCACTTGCACCGCTCAGCACTTCCTTGATTCGCTCGGAAAGATAGGTCAGCACATCGCGGGTCAAACCGGGATAACCGGCAATGGCCTCCTCGATTTGAGCGACGCTTTTGTCGTAATCGACCTTGTCATCAAGGCTGATCCAAAGCTCGGTGAAGTTCGAGCCAACGACTTCATCGGCGGCTTCGGCGCGACCGGTATGCGTCCCAAAATTGCGGACGCCATCGATGTCAAGCAACTCATCGCCCGCCCGTTGGCTGATGCGTTGCATCGCTTCGAGCGACGTGCCGGGCTTTTCGACGAAGTGCATCAGAAAATCGGTTTCCTTGAAGTTGGGCAGAAACTTTTCGCCCATCATTGGGATTGCCAAAAACGGAACGACCAACGAAACGATCAGGCAAAGCATCACCGCCTTCGGTTTTTGCGTGATGGCCGGCAAAATGAGGCGATAGGGCGTTTTCAGCGCGTGCACGAAGGGCGATTCGCCGTGCCGGTCAACACGTTCCGGCAAAAGCAGCATACAAAGTGCCGGCGTGAGCGTCATGGCGACGACCATCGACACGAAAATGGCGAGGACGTATGCCAGTGCCAGCGGTTTGAAGAACGATCCGGCCAGACCTTCGAGAAAGAACACGGGCAGGAACACCAGCATGACGATCAGACTGGCATAGACGACGGCACTGCGGACTTCGAGCGACGCGGAAAGAATGACGCGAAACGCGGAACGCGGCTGGGGCAATGTTTTATTTTGCCGAAGCCGCCGCACGACGTTTTCAACGTCGATGATCGCGTCATCGACCACTTCGCCCAGCGCGATAACAAGCCCGGCCAGCACCATTGTGTTCATCGTGACGCCCGTCAGTCGCAGCAGAACGACCGCGCCGACGAGCGAAAGCGGAATGGCCGTCGCGCTGATGAGTGCCGTCCGCCAGTCGTATAAAAACATACCGAGCACGATCAGCACGAGCACGCAGCCGACGATCATCGTGTGCTGCAAATTGGCGAGTGCCCGTTCGATGAACGTCGCGGGTCGGAAAATCGTCGTATCGACCTTCATGCCGGTCAGGGCGGGCCGCAGAGCGTCAACGGCTTCCTCAACGCCGCGTGTGACGTTGAGCGTATTGCCCCACGGTTGTTTTTCGACGATCAGCAAAAGCCCGTCGCCGTGGTCGATAACGGCGTCGCCGATGGGCGGCGGGAAACCGACCGCAATTTCCGCGACGTCGCCGAGTCGCAGCGGGGAATCGTCGCGCCAGGCGACGACTGTGCGGGCAAGATCATCGGGCGAGAGGATCGTCGAAACATGCCGAACGGCGAGACGCTGGTTCGGCGTGTCGATAAAACCGCCGCTTGTGACCACCGTCGCGTCCCTTGCCGCCTGAATGACCTGATCGAGCGTCACGCCGTTGGCTCGCAGGCGTTCGGGATCGACCAGCACCTGATATTGTTTGTCGCGCTGCCCCCAAATAGCGACGTTGGCCACGCCCGGCACGGCCATGATGCGCGGGCGAATCGTCCATTTCGCCAGTTCGGTCATGTCCATCTGACTCAATGGTTCCGCTCCATCTTTCGCCGGGGCGGGCGAAAGGCCGATTTTCATCACGCGGCTCGTCGAAGACAACGGAGACAGAATGACAGGCTGATTCGCCACGGCGGGCAATCGCGACGCTTCGACGGCAAGCCGTTCCTGCACGAGTTGCCTGGCTCGAATCACGTCGGTGCCTTCTTCGAGAATCAGTCGCACGGACGAAAGCCCCTGCACCGACGTCGAGCGGAGCTTTTGCAGCCACGGAATGCCGTTGAGTGCGTTCTCAATCGGTACGGTCACGAGCGATTCGACCTCTTCCGCCGACAGCCCCGAAGCTTCCGTCTGGATTTCGACCAGCGGCGGGGCGAATTCCGGAAAAACATCCATCGGCATATTGCGAATCGACCAGTAACCGTACAAAATCATCGCACCGGCGAGCGCAATCATCATAACCGGTTGCTTCAACGCGGTGGAAATCAGCCAGCGCATCATTTCGCACCTCCGAATTCCGTTCCGAAGATTTCGGCGGCTCCCGTGACGACGACAGGCGTTCCCGGCGGCGGTCCGCGACGCAATACGGCCTCATGCCGGTACTCCGGCCCGGCCATACTTCCGTCATCAGTGTCACGGACGTATTCGACCTCAACGCGCTGCCGGGTATAACTCTGTTGTTTGACCGGAGTACCGGTTTGTTCATCCGTTTGGCAATAGACCCAACTTCCTCCGTAGATATCGAAAATCACAGACGACCACGGAACAGTGAGACGTGTTTCTTCCCCGGCGATTGGAAGCTGCACGGCGACTTTGTGTCCCGGTCGAACCCATGACTCCGGTGATTGCAGGGCGTAATACAAATCGACCGTTGCCGCATTCGGATTGGCCGACGGCGGAGCGATCACCGGCACGGCAATGACGCCGCCGTCGCGGTCGGTCCGGCCGTATTCGTGCACGACGGTTTCGCCTTGCAGGTCAACGTCCCTAAGTTGGCCGACGTAAACAGGAACGCGAACCCAGAACAACTCGGTGTTGACAATGTCGAACAGGACACTCCCCTGAACGACGGTTTGGCCCGCTACCGACGTAAAATGATTCAAAATGCCCGATACCGGCGCGACAATGGGCAGGAGTTGCGAGTTGCGAGTTGCGAGTTGCGGGGGATTTTCGTCCCTGCCCCCTGCTCCCTGCTCCCTGCCCCCTGAAGCCTCCAAAAGCGCAAGATTCGATTTCGCCGATTCCAACGCCTGCCGTGCCAATTGGACTTTCGCCTCCGCCTTATCCGCCTCCTGCCGGCTCCCTGCCCGGTCTTTGAGAAGTTGTGTGGCACGTTGCAACTCGATGTTGGCGGCATCGCATTCGATTTGAGCGGCTTGCACCCCCTGCCGGGCGTCAAGCAGCATCTGCGGAAGCTGAATGCTCTGCACCTCGGCGGAAAAAACGGGCTGAATCATCAACACCGTTTCGCCCTGCCGCACGGCCATGCCGGGCGCGAGCGGTTTATCCGGGTTGCCGGGCGAAAGCGTTCCGCCCCACGGAGCTGCGACCACCACCGATTGCCCCGACGGAACCATGATCTCGCCGCCGAACACCCGTGTACGCTGTACGGTTTTCTCAATGACCGGAGCAACTTCGACGCCGAGCCGATGCACTGCGGATTCGCTCAACGTGACCGTGGTCAACGCGGTTTCCCTGACGGCATTGGCCACCGAAGCCGGCGGCGTTTTGGCGGAAGAATCCCCCTTCTTCCCAAACGGACATCCCAGGGAAAACAAAATTCCCGCGGCAAGGACGAGAAAAGTCAATGGAGGAAAAGAACGGTGCATGGAGAAATTCTCCTTGAAGGGGATAGGGGTTAGGGGATAGGGGTTAGGGGATATCCCCTAACTCCTGAGCTCGTCAGAAAAAGTGTGAAAATCATCAGTCGATGAAGTGAATTCACCTCACGATGAAGTGAATTCACCTCACGTGAGGATGAATTTACGAGAAAAAGTGTGAAAATCATCGGTCGATGATGTGAATTCACCTCACGATGACGTGAATTCACATCACGCGAGGATGAATTTACGAGAAAAAGTGTCAAATTTTTGTGAACAAGTCGCGTGAAAACCTGAAAAAGTGCCGTATGTAACAGTATAAAAACTGTAAACAGAAGAATTTTTTGCCACGGAAAACACGGAAATTCACGGAAAACTCTCAAAATGAGAAATTGATAAAAAACATGGGAAAACGTTCCTCTCCATTCCAATCAAAATCTTCCGTGTTTTTCCGTGTAATCCGTGGCTAAAATGAAGTATTCATTTACGCTTTGAGTTAGGAAATACTACAGCCTATAGCCTACAGCCTCACCCCTAACCCCTAACCCCTCACCCCAGTGGTTTGGAGTTAAAGCACAACTAATTTAGTAAAGTATATTTTGTCGATGACGCGTATTTTTTCGCATTGATTGCATTTCGTTTTTATGGTACACCATTGTTTCGCAGTTGACCTTGCACAAAGTTCGCTGGTTTGCGCAGAACCTGTCATTTCACACGGAGGTGTTCCATGTTTCAAAATGAATTGCTCAATCGCCTCGCCAAAAACGCCACCGTCACCGTGATGGCCAGGGGCATGCTCGAAAATATCCTCAGTCCGGCCAAATTGGACGACATTTTTCAACGCCATTTCCGAACTCAACGTCAACGTCAAATCCTTTTTTCCTTCGTCGTCGAACTTATGCTCCTCGTCGCCTGTAAAATTCGACCCAAAATTCACTCCGCTTACAAAGCCTGGCACGAGGAACTTCCGTTCACCGTCGATGCCTTGTACGACAAAATCGCCGGTGTCGAAATCCCCGTCTCCGAAGCCCTCGTCCGTGAAACCGCCAACAATATGATCGAAGTCCTCCGCGAAATCAAACCGCCGCAACCGGAACTCATTCCCGGCTATCGACTCCGTATCGTTGACGGCAACAAGATCGCCGCCACCGATCGCCGACTCAAAGCCTTGCGCGAGCAAGACGCCGCACCACTTCCCGGCTTCGCGCTGGTGGTGTTCGAGCCGGCCTGGAATCTCATCACGCACACGATCCTTTGTCGCGACGGTCATGCTCAGGAACGCAGTTTGTTTGGGCAACTCGTCAAGCTGGCCCAGCCCGGCGATCTGTGGTTGGAAGACCGGAATTTCTGCTGCTGGAATTTTTTGAACGGCGTCATTTCTCGCGGTGCGCATCTGCTGGTTCGGCAACATGCCAAGTCGATTCGTTGGAAGACGAAGTCGGAATTGGTGCGTTGCGGCACGACGGAAACCTGCGAAGTGTGGGAACAATCGGGTTATGTCGAGGATGTCGAAACGCTGAAAAAATTGCCGTTGCGTCGGGTGGAATTGCGATTGCACACGCCGACTCGCGACGGCGATACGATGTTGGGTTTGCTGACGAATCTTCCGTCGGACGTTTCGGCGGTTGACGTTGCGAATGCGTATCCGAAGCGTTGGCAAATTGAAACGGCGTTTCAGGAAATCGAGTCTTTGTTGTCGGGTGAAATCAACACGCTGGGCTACCCGGAGGCGGCGTTGTTTTCGTTGAGTTGTGCGTACATGGCGTTTAATATATTGCAATGTCTTCGTTTGACGTTGGAGGCGTCGCATCCTGAATGCACGGAGAAGGTGGAAATTTCGTTGTATTACATTGCGGATGATGTGGCACATACGATGCGTGGTTTGGATGCGGTGTTGTCGCATGCGGACTGGGAATTTTTCCGTGCCTTGACACCGAAGGAGTTGGCGATCACGCTGCGGGCTCTGGCGATCATGGTTCCGATGCGCAAATACACCAAACGCCGCAAAAACCCTCGTCCCCCCACAACCCCACGCCGCGTCACCAAACGTAAAAACCACGTCGCAACCTCGGATTTGCTCGATAAAAAACATGATCGTCACGATTAACTTTTAACTCCAAACCACTGCCCCTATCCCCTAACCCCTATTCCCTCACGACCACCGCACCGACGCTCCGTTCCAGTTCGGCGATGGACTTGCGCAGTTCCGCCGCCGCTTCGGCTTTTTTCAACTCGGCATCGAGCAATTGCTGCGAATTGTGCAACATCAGCAACAGGTAGTCCCCGCCGGAACGGTACGCGTTTTCCGAAGTTTGGACCGCTTCTTCCGCCGCCGGGATCAATTCGTTCATCCAGCGATTCCAGGAATTTTCCGCCTGTTCCATTCTCGTGTAAGCCGTGCGGACTTCCAAGGTCACCTGCTGCCGCAGGGCTTCCCAGTGGTAACAGGTTTTCTTCAACTCCTCGGCAGCCCGATATTTTGAAGCACCATTCCAGTGAAACACCGGCAACGTCATCGCCAGGCCGGGCCCGATTTGGTGACCGTTTTGTTTCCCGGAAACGATACCCGTTGTACTGATAAAATCCCATTTGACAAGATCAGCCTGCCGACAAGCCGCCTGATAAGCATACTGTGCCGCCCAAATATCAGGACGCGATTTCAAAGCCACCGCCACCAAATCTTCCCCATCGGACGCGACATAAATCAATTGCGATTTTTCCACCGCCACGACCATTATATCAGAAAAACTCAGCCCCATCAATGTTTTTAGCTTGTCCTGCGCATTTTGAACGTCATAACCGGCGCGATCCAGCCGTTCCCGGGCGGATTGAAGTTCAATCCGCGTCGTCATGACATCCAATTCGCCGGTCGTCCCGGCCGCCAGGCGGGATTCGGAAATATTGTTGATTTTTTCCAAAAGTTGATACCTGCTCCCGGCATTTTCCAATTGATCCTGAGCCAAAAGGAGATCGGAATACGCAAGCCTGACATCACGCACAAAATTCAAACTGTCCTGAACGACACGGTTTCCGACCTGCTGCGAACGGAGAATCGCCAATTCCGCCCGGGCGGGACGCAACAATATTGAATCAATCGGCACATTGACGGCGAATTCCAATTGCTTCGGCCCAAGTGGAAACAGCACCGACACATCGGGATTTTTCAACTGATGGGCATCCAACACATCGGCGTGACTCAGGCCGAGATCACAAAGCAATTCCTCATAAGCCGGGTTGTTCCAAAGTGCGAGCGTGACCGCGTCACTTTCGTTCAAACCGACTTCCGGCACGATGGAATCCGGGATAATCGGCGACGAGGAATACTGCCGGAGCAAATGATGCCCTGTCCGTTTGTCCAGATTATAGGAAATACTGTTGCGATCAAATGGATTGTGCGGGGTCACACAACCGCAGAAATAGAGCAAACCCAATCCGATCACCCAGCAAATGACCCACCGAAAAAATTGACGGTATCGATAAAAAATCCCCGACTTGCCTTGAAAATGATGGTGCGAACTCATGGATGCCCTCATGTGTATAACTCCCGCTTTTATTCGCGAATCTGAAAAAAATCGTCCATTGAGTACAATCGGTGTTGATTTCCATGCAAAATCAAAAATACTACTGTGCCGGTCACATCCGCTACAATTACTATAATCCAAGTGCCTCTTGTCCTTTTCATAAATATTTCAGACTGTATAATTTGGTACAGATGCGGCCATTTACGGCCAATATCGAAAAAACGATTTCGCCCCCCAACGGAATTTCCATCTTTTTATGATACAGTATCTCGTACTTTGTAAAATTTAATTTTTGGGATCAAGGTAGGGCGGTCACGCCGTGACCGCCGCCGTGTCGGTTAAGATAAAATTACTTTTTGGCGAAAGCCATGGCTCACAACTGACCACTCAATCATGGCCAAAGCACAAGTTTACCACGCGACGGAGTATCTCAAGCAACCGGCGAAGTTTTCGCCCAAGCCGGTTTGCGTGTTGTTCGGTGGGGATGCGTTTCGGAGGAATGTTGCCGCAACGCGTTTCTTCTGCCGCAACGTGTTTCATCTGCCGCATCGCGTTTCTTCTGCCGCAGCGCAAAGAACACAAGTCAAAACGGCACGGATGGATATATCCTGCGTGTCGGGCACGAGTCCGGCGAACTCCATGTCATCGATGAAACGTTGACGTAAGAGACTGATTCTAATCATCTTAAACTCCTTGAGTCAGGGTGAAAAAACGCCCCAAACGTCACTGTGACAGGGGGCTCAACTCGAGGATACCATAAAACTCAAGCGGCGGAGAGAAAGAACAACCAACCCGCCTTCGCAACCAATGCCGACTCGCGGCGAAGCCGCTTACGTCCAATTACTGTTTAAGGACTTACTGTCGAATGACTTACTACCTAATGACTTACTGTCGAATGACTCACTGCTTAAGGACTTGCTGTCAGAGTTACTGTTTACGGTCTCTTAACTGGCTGTGTAACCACTACTGGCTGTGTCATTACATTATCTCTAACTAATGACTGTGTAAACACTTACAGAGTAACAACTGGCTGACTGGCTAAGTGATGTTCACCATGAGGAAAGACTGTCATCTGGCAGTGATGATGGAAGTGATGTAAAGTGGCTGGCTGACAGTGTTTGCGTGTGCATGTCAGTGTTAATTTAGGTACTGTGTCGGAGTGAAAAAAAGAAAAAAGCCGTGGGAACTAGTCGCGGGGTTAAGCACAGTTTCTTTCTCGCGGCGCAAATTTCCCATTTTTTGGACACAAGATATTATCGTTACGAAACTTGCGTCGAATTTGACGCCCAAAAAACCGCACTTAAGTCTAGTAATTACGTCGCTAGGTCGCGCAGACTTTTGCATGAACTTTCTGATTCATGCACAAGATATTGTACCGGAAAAACGGCTCGTTTCACACTTGAAAATTCAGAGGGTTCGTGGTAGAATTGAAAAATGACAGAACGCAAATTTGATTTTACAAAAACGATTTCAAGCGGAGGAAATCCGCACGATTATTTCGGTCGTGTGACTATCGGCGACCCTGCGATTGCTTCCGATTTGTTGCAACGCTATGCCGACCCGGTGCTCGCGGAACATGTTGACTTGAACAACTTGCAGGCGGAGCCGACGCAGTTTTTCGGACCGGCACATCCGGTGTTGGGGCCGAAAGAGCTGATCCTCGATGTGCCGTACATTGCTCACCTTCACGATCTGGAGTGGAAGTCCGAAGTGTTGATAG
>Ga0082212_10010065_pt1 | contig 12142 bp, 9 predicted proteins | sample TergutNt197P3_FD_71548 | JGI IMG/M metagenome (GOLD analysis project Ga0082212, IMG submission 71548) | Neocapritermes taracua P3 segment gut microbial communities from Petit-Saut dam, French Guiana - Nt197 P3 | ecosystem: Host-associated > Arthropoda: Insects > Digestive system > Gut ... | reverse complement strand
ATCCTTGAGCGTAAAAAACAGTTGTTTTTCCGTTTCCGTTTCGTCATACAGTTTCAAGTCGAATAACAGTGACTTTTCAATTTCCTTTCGTAATTCACTTTTTGAAATCTTTTCTTCTTTCAGTTCGTCGCGGGAAGCGCTTATCTCATACGCCAGTCCCATTGATAAAAATTGTCCCATAATATTGATGTTTAAAGTGTTGTGAGTAATAATCTAAATTTTTTGCAAAGATAATGATTTTTTTCCGAATTCGCTGATAAACAACTATTTTTTTACCTCGGTAGTTGGTCTTTGACTTTGACGGAGGGGAGTCGTCGGCTCGGTCAAGGTTGCAATCCCAACATCGAAATGTTAAATTGTTGTTGGTCTGAATCAATTTTAGAATCTAATTCGACAACGCGAATATCGGCATTTCAAATGCCTATACTCATCTGAGCGGGATTACAAATCCCGCACAACGGACGGGGCGTCAAATTCAATTAACGAAGTCCTTTATATGTTTTTTCGTTTCGTCTGCGATAATCTACCAACAAAATAATAATCTCGTCTTTTTTAATCTGCTTTATCAATAAACGGAAATCGCCTGTTGTTATTCTAAACAATCCGAAAACTTCTTTTAGGGGAATAACATTGTGTATTTCGCTTAAAGATTTAGCGGACTCTAATTTAAGCGTCAATTCATCCAAACGTTTTTTAGCAATTTTATCGGTTATCCTGCTAACTGTTTTATTGAATTCCTTTGTCGGTATCAGTCTCCTTTCCTTAAAATTTCTCTCAATTCTTCCATTGTGGAAAGACCGGAATTTAAAGATTTTTCGACTTGTTCCATTTCTTCCGGCGAAAGTTCATCTTCAGGGTAAACTATTGCAAAAGTCTCCATAATATAAACATTCTATGAAATAAATGAGGTATTATAATATGTTTCCTGCGCGGCGTTTTAGATAAGCCGCGCAGGAAACATGATGATTATTATTCCGCAATTGTGCCGACGCCGGCATTAAAGTCTAAAATCACTGTTTTACCGGCATCGACGGTGACGCGATCCTGGTCGCCGCCGACGCCGCGATAGGCTATCTTACCGTCAAGAACCGTAAATTCCATACGCCACCAGTCGCCGCCGACAGGCGAGATTTCGGACATTGCATAGAGGCGAAGATCGCCGCTTCCGACGGTGGTGCGCGTCATCGTTTGACCCGCGACTTCAAAAGGAAACTGAAAGGTATCCCAGCCGCCGAAGCAGTCGCCTATGCCATAAACCTTGGCAGGCTCGACAGCTATCTTGCCGTTCTCCCTGTCCACATAGATCATGTACATGCCGCTCTCGGCTACGACTGCATTGCCGCCCGACACCGTGTAACCGGTGTTCTCGTCCAGACTATTGAAGTCGCCGCTCCAATCTCTGACAGGACACCATTTGAAGCCTTTCCCTTCTGTGATATATCGTACCGCCCAGAAATGACCTTCAAACCCGTGGACGGGCGTCATCTCGACGATGCCGTCCGACGACCAGTCCCAGCCGCCAAACTCATCGCCAATCATGTATAGGTCGGGTTCAATCTCAGGCGTGCAATCGTCGCAGCCGCCTTCAAAGGTTCCGATTCCGGCGTTGAAGTCTAAGATGATGGTCGTTTCGGCTTCGACACGGACGCGCGTCTGGTCGTTGCCGGCGCCGCGATAGTCTATCTTGCCGTCGAGAATGACAAACTCCATGCGCCACCAGTCGCCGCCGACAGGCGAGATGTCGGAGGTGGCGTACAGGCGCAGTTCGCCACTGCCGACGGTTGTACGCGTCATTGTTCGACCCGCGACTTCAAAAGGATAGTTATAGGTGTTCCAGCCGCCGAAGCAGTCGCCTATGCCATATACCTTGGCCGTCTCGATGGATATTCGCCCGTTTTCGGTATCGACATATACCATGTACATGCCGTCTTCGGCTACAAAAGCATTACCGCCGGAGGTCGTAAAACCGATGTCTTCGCCCAGCGTGTAAAAGTCGCCGTTCCAGTCCCTGACCCTGCACCATTTGAATCCATTTCCGGCCTCAATGTAGCGCACCGCCCAGAAATGACCTTCAAAGCCGTTGACGGGCGTCATCTCGACAACGCCATCCGACGACCAGTCCCAGCCACCGAAATCAGTGCCAATCATATACATGGCCGGTACTTCCGTCGGACAATCAACTTCAATCCATACGCAGTCGTTATTTCCTTCGCCAATCTCAAACTCATAGCACAGGCTTTCGGTCGGGTTATTCAGGAAATCGAATTGTCGACCGTTTCCGTTATTGTTGATAATCAGGTTGATAGGTCGGTTTGTCGGCACGTCAATCGTGTACCAGCCGTTTTCATTGGCTTCGAGCGTCTTGCCCGGCCAGCCGCCGTAAATTTCAGATTCGCCCCAGGCATACACCGCATATTCGCCCCAGTCGCCGACAACAGGCTTGAAGCGGATTGTCAGATCGACGGGGTCCCAACCGGGCTTCTCTTCCCATTGGCAGGTGATGGATTCGACGTTTGAGTAAATCCTTTCCAGTCCGCTTGGACTGCCTATCGTTGCATTTGCAAAGATAGCCGCTAAAATCCTGAAATAGAGCGTGGCAGGTTCTTTCCGTTCGGTCTCCTGATTATAAACGCCATAATCATCTATCGCCCATCCAAACAATTCGGTGGCGCTTAATGCGCGCAGGTAGGTATCTTTCCCTAAGGAAACCGACTTGACGTTATTCGTAAAATCCTCATTGTTAGATACCTCCAATTCGTAATCAACCGATCTGCCTTTGCCAAAACCGGCATTGCTCCAAGTCAGCGCCGTATAGAAAAAGTCGGGCAAATCATCCGTGATCACAAAATTCGTCACGCCCTCTATCGTCAGCACAGGGGCCACAGGGTCTTTGTCCTTGTCGTATATCTGCTCCGGATTATATTCACAGGCAGAAAAAATCAACAAAGAGGCCAATATTAAAAAACTTATATGTTTCATACGATATTAATTAGTAATTAGTAATTCGTAATTCGTAATTAGTAATTCGTAATTACGAATTACTCCACTGCTCCCGTTCCCGCATTGAAATCAAGCACAACCTTTTTGCCTGCGCCGACCGGGATACGATCCTGGTCATTTCCTGCGCCCCGGTACTCAATGATCCCGTCCATCGGAACGAACTCCATCTTCCACCAGTCGCCACCCACAGGCGATATGTCGGAAGCGGCATAGATACGCAGCTCGCCTGCTGCGGCAGTCGTTGCGACCATCGTCCTGCCTTCGACCGTAAACGGATAGGTAGCCGTATTCCAGCCGCCAAAGCAGTCGCCCATGCCATACACTTTGGCCGGCTCGACCGAAATCCTGCCGTTCACCATGTCCATGAAAACCATGTACATGCCGTCTTCCTCGACAAACGCATTGCCGTCGGCCGTATAGAAGCCGAGGTCTTCGCCCAGACTGAAGAAGTCGCCGCTCCATTCGCGCTTGGAGCACCATTTGAAGCCGTTGCCGGCGGTGATATAGCGCACGCACCAGAAGTTGCCTTCAAAACCGTGTACCGGTATCATTTCGGCTACGCCGTCGGAACTCCAGCTCCAGCCGCCGAAGTCCTGACCTATCATGAACATCTCGGTCGGATAGGAATCCGGGACGTTGTAGGGCGTGACCGACAGCGATATCGTATTGGAATACACCTTGTCGGGCGGAATCGTCACGGTAGGATTTTCCAGCGCAATCGTGGCGGCAATGCGCAAAACCAGATCAACGCGAACCGGCAAGTCGTTGGCGCCCAGTCCGTTGAAATTGGCGATCACCCACTTGCTCAAATCGGCGCAAGAAAGCGCCTTGTTGTAAGTGTTGTTGCCGACCGTCACGATATATGAATCACTAAAAGACTGACTCGTAGCCATCTCTATCGAATATTCCACCAGCACGTCTTCACCGAAATCCGATTTCGACCAAGTCAACACAAGCGGAATCAGGTTGATGTTCGACTCGTCGATGACAATATCCGTAAAACCTTCGCTTTTCAGCGCCGGAGGCGTCACACTGCTTGTCGGCTTCACATACATCTTTTCAATATCCGTATCGCAAGCCATAAAAGCGAAAAAGAATAAGATGGATAGGAGCCTCCCCCCGACCCCCTCCCATAGAGGGGGAGAAGGTATGTTCGTATTTGATAATTTATAATTCATAAATTTATATTTTATAATTAGTAATTTGTAATTAGTAATTAGTAATTAATAGTTAGCGTTCTGCTTCAAATTCGGATTAGCCATCAAGTCCGACGACGGTATCGGGTACAGGTTATAATGCGAGCTGACCGACCGTCCGTTGCGGATGCCGCCTTTCCATTCCCAGACATAATTCGCGCCTGAAAACATGCCGAAGCGAATCAGGTCGGTACGGCGATGTCCTTCCCAGTACAACTCGAATCCGCGCTCTTCGAGGATATTTTCCAGCGTCACGTCGTTGAACGTGCGGTAATTGTTGTCGCCATCACCGAAAGCCCTTTCGCGGATTTTGTTGATATATTCCAGCGCCGTAGCAGTAGAGCCGTTGCCGCCTCTCTTCACGGCTTCGGCATACGCGAGGTACATTTCAGCCAGACGGAAGAGCGGGAAATCAATGTCGGCATACGAGATGTGCGACCCATAGTTCCAATTTCCGTTAGCGTCAATCGTGATGTTGCGCCATTTGTAGGTAGCCAGCCCTTCCTTGTAGTCGATGGCATTTTCGATCGACGGCGTCTCGCCTACAAACAGAAACCGCTTATCGTCAGGCGAAAATTTGTCCGTAAACTCTTTCCTCGCGCGATAACCGCTCCAGTTGGCGTTCTCACGAATCCCGTAATGCAGCAGGATGTCGGAGTAGGTTGCCTGATAGTCGTTGTTCGAGCCGCAATTAACTAAGAACGTGGCGCCCCCGAAGTTACGTGTTCTTTCGCCGTCGTAATTGATCGTAAAGATCGCCTCAGGGTTGTTCAGGTTGTTATTGGCCAAGAACAGCTGTTCGTAGTCGTTTTTCAGCGAATAACCGGCGTTGATCACCTTTTCGGCAAACGAAACGGCTTCATTGTAGCGACCGGCGCCGGTATATACTTCGGCGTTCAGGTAGAGCCTTGCCAGCAGCGCCCAGGCGGCGCCTTTGTCGGCGCGTCCGTATTCATTCGCGCGGGCATCCTTCAGCAGGTTGTTGTCGGCGATGTCTTTCAGTTCGCTTTCGATATAGTTAAACAAGTCCCTGCGGCTGATTTGTTCGGGTAGCACATCCAATTCCGTTTCGTCGGTCACGAAAGGCGGGTTGCCGAAAATATCCATCAACACCCAATACTGGAAAGCGCGCAGGAAACGGGCTTCCGCACGGAAGTAATTGATCTCCTCTACCTGCGAAGCGCTGAACCCCTTGCCGGAGATGACGCCCGGCGTCGAATTGCGCAAAAACTCGTTGGCATACATGACGTTCATGATACTCCGGTTGTACATCCCCTTTGAAAACGGATTCTCCGACGAGAAGTTGAGATTGTTCAGTCCCGGAATACCTTCGTCCTGCCAGATACAGTGCGCTTCGTCGGTCGGCAGTTCCTGATGGTTGAAGAACATCCTCAGGAAGTCGGCATACTGTCCCTCGTCCAGACCCGATATGTCCGGTTTGCCGGAAGGCCCCTGATTGCCCGACAGGGCGTTGGCTGCATATACTTTAACGATGGCGCCCTTATAGCCGTCGAACGTACTGTAAACGTCGGCGCCCGTCGTCTCGTTTTCGGGAAACCGGTCGAGATCGCCTATACACGAAGACAGGAACATAAGCGCAGTCGCAATAATAACAAAACTAATCTTCTGTTTCATGATTTTTCATATTAAAAGTTAATATTCAGACCCAAAATGAATGTCCTCGGATTCGGATAGAAATTACCGTCTATCCCGCTTGCCATTTCAGGCTCCACGCCTTCGTATTTCGTTACTGTAAACACGTTCTGAACCGAAAAGTTCAAGCCCAGATTCAGCGTGTTGGCAATGCGTCCGAAATCGTATCCGACGTTGAGATAGTCCATCTTCAGAAACGAGGCGTTTTGAAGGTAATAATCCGACATCAGATTCCGGTTGTAGAACTCGGTGTTCCGTATGTCGTTGACCGTATTCATCAGGAAGTTATTCGGATTGAACACCTGCGAATAGTTGCCAAGGTCGGAATATACATTATTATATACATAGTTGCCGATATTGGCCCTGAGCGACGTGGCAACCGTCCATTTTTTCCACGACAGCGTCGTGTTGAATCCCAGAATCAAATCGGGATCGGGCTTGTGTACAAAGTATTTATCTTTTTCGTTGATGACGCCGTCGCCGTTCAGATCGGCAAAAGCGCCTTCAATGGGCAGTCCGTTTTCATAGTAGAGCTGCTTGTAGAGATAAAAAGTGCGCGGGGCATTACCCACCGAATGTATCTGTACCATATTGCCCGTGCCGCCCGAAATGCCGCCGGTTGCCACGCCTACATAGTCCGAACCGGTATCGTCGTTCAACGTGAGTTTGGTGATCCGCGAATAATTATGCGAGATGTTAAAGCCTAAATCCCATTGAAATTCCTTTTGATTGACGGCATTGACGTTCAAACTGATCTCATATCCGTTATTGATCATGCTGCCGATATTTTTTACAATCATGTTGGTAAAGTTGCTTCCCATCGGCAAGTCGATGTTGTTCAGCAGGTTCCTGGTGTCCTTATGGTAAAAATCGATGCTTCCCGAAAAACGGTTGTTGATGAATCCGAAGTCGAGACCGATGTTCGACGTCGCCGTTTCCTCCCATTTCCGGTTTTTATCGTACCCGCTGGGACGCCATCCCTGATAAAACGTGTCGCCAAGCTGATACTGCGCGGTCAGGTCGCTCAGCGCATAACGGGCGATATACTCGTAATCGCCTATCTCCTGCTGTCCGGTCAGACCGTAACCTATCCGAAGTTTCAGGTTCGACAGCGGCTCGACGTCTTTCAGGAAACCTTCCTCGCTGATCCGCCACGCCAGCGCTACCGACGGGAACGTCCCCCAGCGATTGTCCTTGCTGAAGCGCGACGAACCGTCCTGACGAATCGTGGCCGTCAGCAGGTATTTCTCCATCAGGTTATAATTCAAACGGCCATAGAACGAAATCAGCGTATTTTGATTAACGTACTGCGGATAGGTAGGCTCGCTCACGATATAACCGCCGTCATAATCGGTCACATTGAAACTGTGGTTTGTCCTTTTCCAGTCCTGATACGTGTAACCGCCCATCACTTCGAGGCGGCTGTTTGCGAAGTCTTTCGTGTAGTTCAGGTAAAATTCGAGCAGCAGATTCCGTTTGTCCTGCTTGTATTTCGAGCGTTCGCCACCCTGTGTGTACCGGTTGGGCGCCCATTTTTCGATGACGACGTCGCCTTTTCCCTGCGAAACGTCATACCCCAGATTCAGGTTGGCACGCAGTTCGGGCAAAAAATGAAACTTGTAATCGAACTGTGCATTACCGATACTGCGCATGACCGTTCCCTCGTCGCTTCGGCTATTCAGCAGCGCCACCGGATTGTATGTCGCCAAGGTGTTCGGTATCTGCGAGTTGCCGCTCAGCCAAGTATAATACCCGTTAAAAGCATCAAAGCCGGGCGCTTTGACCGGTTGCGTCGGGTCCATCCGGATAGCCGCCCCGATGGCTTCGCCGCTTCCAAAGAAAGAGTTGGTGTTCGTGCCTTTCAGGTTGACCTGAACCGACAGGTGGTTGTCGAAGAACGTGGGCGACAGGCTCAGCGCAGCCGAGCTTCGCCGCATCCTGTCGGTCTTTAGCGTACCTTCGTTGCTTATCATGCCCGCCGATACGCGAAACGGCAGGTTCGTCCCGATGTTGCCGCTCACATTCACGTTGTTATCCGTCGTGAACGCATTGCGGTAGATTTCCTTTTGCCAGTCGGTACTGGCCGTCCCCAGGTAATCGACATACTTCTGCGTGGAGAAAGGATTCGACCTGACGACGTCCCTGAACGTATCGGCATCCATCACATCCACCTTGCGCGCAATGGTCGAAACAGAATTTTGTGACGACACGTTCACCCGCAAAGGCGCGCCTTTCTGACCTTTTTTCGTCGTGATGATGATCACCCCGTTCGACGCCCTCGAACCGTAAATGGCCGTTGCCGAAGCATCTTTCAGGATGTTCATCGATTCGATATCATTCGGATTGATGGTCGAAAGCACATCCGACGACCCCGAAATACCCCCCACATCGAGCGGCACGCCGTCCAAGACGATCAGCGGGTCGTTGGTAGCCGACAGCGAAGCGCCGCCACGGATACGAATACGGCTTCCCGCACCGGCGCGACCTCCGTTCGAGGTGATTTGCACACCCGCAATCTTACCGCTAACCAACTGAGCCGGCGACGTCGTGACCCCTTTGTTGAAGTCCTTTTCGCCGACAGCCGTAATAGAGCCGGTCAGATCGCCCTTCCGCATCGTCCCGTAGCCGATGACAACGACTTCGTCCAGCATCTGCGAATCTTCCTGCAAAACGATTTTGATTGTCGACTGCCCCGTAAAGGCGACCGTCTGGCTTTTAAAACCGATGTAACTAATCACAATGACACTGTTCGCCGGTACATTGTTCAATTGGAAATTCCCGTCCATATCCGTCATCGCGCCGGTGGTAGTCCCTTGAACCATCACATTCGCGCCGGGAACCGGGTCTCCAAATTCATCCAGCACCTGTCCTTTCAACATCCCCTGCGCAAACGAAGCAAGATGAAACAAAAAGAAGAACAGGAACAATAAAGTAAATTTTTTCGTCATGTTATCCATACATATATAATTAAGAATATAACGGCGCAAAAATAGTCATAGTTATTGTTCGTTGTTATCTTTTAAGCGAAAAAGTAAGGGAAATAATTGAAAAAAATACGTAAAATTCACAATATCAATATATTTCCGTTGAGCGGAAAACGTTGAGCAGAAAAACGTTGAGCGGAAAGACGTTGAGCGGAATGACGTTGGTCGGAAAGACGATGGTCGGAATGACGTTTTGGCAGAATCCTATGAGTTTCCTGTCTCGATTGTATGGTTGTTAATGCCAAATTTTCGTCGCAATTTTTCATTTTCGGCAAGCGCTTTTTGAAGCGCTTTACTCATTGTCACAATTTCTTTGTCTTTTGTAACAATTTCCATAGAATGGGCTTTACTCATTGTTGAAATTTCCATAGAATGGGCTTTACTCATTGTTGAAATTTCCTTAGAATGGGCTTTACTCATTGTTGAAATTTCCTGAGAATACGCTTTTCTCATGGTTGCCATTTCGCTTTTGTATTCGTTTACTATCGTGTACATATCTCTATAATTTTTATATTTCGACAGTTCGACAGGCTCACTGACCACAAGCTCAATAACCAAGTGACTGGTCATATTCCTTTTTTTCTTCCGGCGTCATGTTGGCAATTTTGGCCTGCTCAAAAAACTTTTTGAAAATCGTGTCGTGTAGGGCTGCGGGTCTTTCTTTCAGTTCCGACAGGTGTTTGAGCACATACATCCACCGTTCAACGTTGGTCGTCAGCTCATCTACGGTCTTGTTAAAGCTGGGTAACTCCAAGAATACGAATAACAGCTTGTCATAGAAGAGTTTATGCGTATCCCTGTCCATCAACTGGATATAATAAATGTATTGATTCTCCTTTCTTGCCCTGTCGTCGAGGAGAAAATTCACGATGTTTACCGAATACACAGGGTGCAGTTTGTAGTTCCATTTTTTCTGCCTTAATCCCTGTTCCTGAATAGGGAAGGAAACATAAGGCAATCCACCTGCCGACGACACGGTTTTGATCTGTTTTTCTTCCTTTGACTTTCCGGACATCTGCCTTATTTTTTTGAATTATGGTGCAAATGTACATGAAAAATTTGGATTTTACAAGCGCGTCGAATAAAAAACATTTGTTTGTTCCAATTATTATGATTAGATTTGCATTTCAAAAAAAGAGTAAAGATGCGAATTGCCATTTTTTACTTTTTTTACTGTATTTTAAGCTACAATTATCATTTCGGCAATAGTATGTAAAATCAAAAAATAAAAAAAAGATGGAATCAAAACACACAAACTATCAAGACCTTACGATTAACCGCCGTTCGTTTCTGAAGGCGTCGGCTGCTTCAGCGCTTGCTTTTAGCATTGTGCCTCGCCATGTGTTGGGCGGCAACAGTTTCACGGCGCCTAGCGCGAAAATCACGCTCGCGGGCGTCGGTATCGGTGGCGTCGGACATGGCCAGTTGAAATCGCTCGCACAGGCGGGTTTCGAGATTGTCGCCCTTTGCGACGTGGACGACCTCCACGCAAAAAAGACTTACGATGCCTTTCCGCAGGCTCGTCGTTATCGCGATTTTCGCGATTTGTTGTCGACCGAAAAGGACAAGGTTGACGCAGTCTATTGCGGCACTCCCGACCACACACATGCCCTCGTCACGCTTGCCGCGTTGCGCGACAAAAAACATGCCTGCACCGTCAAGCCCCTCACACGCACCGTCGAGGAGGCCCGCGCCGTCATGGCTGCCGCGCAAGCTGCCGGTACAGCGACGCAGGTCACCGCACAGCCCAACACCGACGATACAGCCTGTCGCATCGTCGAACGCATCCAGTCGGGCATCCTTGGCGACGTAACCGAGGTACACGTCTGGTCGTACCGTCCTGTCTGGCCGCAGGGCATGCCCAAACGCCCCGACGGCGAAGACCCCGTACCCGACACGCTCGACTGGAAACTGTGGATCGGCCCCGCGCCCATGCGCCCCTTCAAGAATGAATGGCCCGCCGACAACCCCATCCCCGACCTCCCGCCCAAGAACTGGGGCGGACGACAGGTCTATCATCCCTTCAACCACCGCGGCTGGTGGGATTTCGGCACGGGCGCCCTCGGCGACATGGGCTGTCACTACCTCAACACGCCCTACCGCGCTCTCAAGCTCGGTTATCCTACTGCTGTCTCTGCATCATCCTCCCGGCAGTATGAAGAATCATTCCCGCTCGCATCGATCGTGACCTACGACTACCCCGCCCGCGAAGGCCTCATGCCCGTTCGCGTCGTGTGGTACGACGGTGGCCTCAAACCTCCGCGTCCTGCGGAGATGGGCGACGAAGAACTTCCCGAAGAGAGCGTGCTGTACATCGGCTCGAAAGGCAAAATGCTGGGTGGTCGCATCCTCGACCCCGCACTGGAGGCCAAGGCAAAATCAATACCTGCCACGCTCAAACGACGCGGTAATATATGGGAGGAGTGGCATGAAGCCTGTATGGGCGGCGAGCCGGCAGGATGCCACTTCGGCATCGGCGGCGTACTGGCCGAGTTTGTACTGCTCGGCGACATCGCCCTCCGCACCGGCAAACGCATCGCCTACGACCCGCAGGCCGTGCGCATTACCAACTCGCCCGAAGCCGACGCCCTCCTGCGCCAGCCTTATTACAACGGATGGAGGTTATGACAAGGGTAGTTTAGGGATATCTGTTTTCCAGATTGCTTCACTCCGTTCGCAATGACGGGGAAAACAGGGGTTTTAGAAGTCCTCTTAAAAATCAAACCTGGCTAAACCTAACTCTGTCAATCTGATTTTCAAAGCAAGTTCGGAAACATGAAAATCTTTGATAAGATTGCAGCGATTCCGAAAGAAAAAATCAATTTATGTATGCGAATCTTTATTTCCGATGATAGCGAGCATTACCTTCCCCGTCTCAAATTCGGGACGGTCAGATTTAATTTTACCTCAAAAGGAAAGGTGTCTGTTTCGTAAAAGAATTGTATTAATAGAGTTAAGCCTGATTTCGGGAGCAAGCCATCTCCGCCACGGTTTTCAAGCCGTAAAATTGTGGTATCATGATGGCGCCGGTTCTATTTCGTGTTCTATTTCGTCATCAAATTCAATATAGCTATTGCATAATTCGAATACGGAGTAAATAAGAAACCCTCTCAAATTATCCCAAAGATTGGTTATTGTTTCTTTGGGTCGCTGTTTGCGTATTTCGGTTACAGTTTTTCCTTTTTCCAGGAGCTGGTTGATAGCATGCGCTATCTGCAATATCGTGTAATAATTTTGCAGTCCGTTGTAAGATTTTTCAACAAACTTGTGTTCCAGTGCATAGCCGTTGTTTTTCTGGGTGTTAAATCC
>Ga0082212_10010064_pt1 | contig 12142 bp, 10 predicted proteins | sample TergutNt197P3_FD_71548 | JGI IMG/M metagenome (GOLD analysis project Ga0082212, IMG submission 71548) | Neocapritermes taracua P3 segment gut microbial communities from Petit-Saut dam, French Guiana - Nt197 P3 | ecosystem: Host-associated > Arthropoda: Insects > Digestive system > Gut ... | reverse complement strand
TTATAATATGTCCCCTTCAGTTTCTCGTATTCGTCGATGACCCATTCGTTTCGTTGCTGTACGACGGGATCTGTGCTAATGCCGCCCACGCTGATGAAGGCGTAACCGCCGCCGGGCGCAAGGTCGTCCATCACCTTTTTAACCGAGGCGCGGATCTCTTCTTCCGTAATGTCGATATGGGGTAAGAAATGCCTCGACTCAAAACCGCCGCAAATCAGGAGCTTATTCCCATATTTCTTTTTGATGCCCTTCAGGTCGTTTACAGTCTGGGCGGGATCCCAGGCGTTGTAACCCATATCCACCACGTCGTCCAGGAAAGTCTCGAACTTGCCGCAGTTGTGGTGGATGGCGTAGTAGCCCCTGTCTTTAAAGAATTTGAGATGTCGGCGCCAGACCGGCTCAAAGATATCGTGGAAGGTTTCCAGCGAGACGAAGGGGGCGCGTTCGTGGGCGATGTCGTCCCCGCCGCTGATATAGTCGGGCTGATAGTACTGCAGGAATTTATCGGCAAGAGCCAGATAATTGTCGCAGAGATAGTTCAGGAGGGCCTTAACTTCTTCGGGCTCCTCATGGCAGGCGATGAGGCCTTCGGTGAAGCCCATAAACGATACCAGCGCCTGAAAGAAGCTGCCGCCGATCCCGCCGCCTTTGGGAAGGTCGGGGTCGCGGTCTTTCAGGTCTTTCTTCGCCATAGCTTCCCAATCCACATGGGAGAAATCCGGGAACTTGATGACGTCCCGCCAGCGGCGGATATCGTCCAGCAGAAAAACGTCGTTTCTTGGTATAGAAGCCTTGATCGCGCTCCCTTCGTCGATCCACTCTACCCCGAACATGTCTTTACCGACGCCGTTTACTCGTTCGCCGTTAAAAACCGAACAGCGCGCCCCCCAAAAAATACTGTATCTGGGCACGTATTCCGGAACCTCCCCGCGTATGGCGCGCAAAAAATTGTCCCTGACTGTCAGCATAACCTTTCCTCGCTTTCTTTCGTCTGTAATCGTATTTTCTCTATAACAATAATAGCACAGGACATACGGAAAAAACAATAGAAAGCAGTACCGGACAGGTTTAGGTTGTCAGCTGAGCTGCGTGAATGGTAAAGTCCATGTTTCATATAATAAAAGTATAATAAATATTATTATAATATTTTATAATTAAAAATCGATATAGCAGAAGAGGTTTTATAATAGTAATTAATAATTGATAAATTATTCTAAACGCCAAATATAACGCGTTCTATAATAACATAACAAAAAAATAACAATAATAATTACTATTAATTTATAAAAAGTACTTGACACACGAAAATTTTTGAATATAATTAACTTAGATAAGTTATTAAATTAGATAAAAAATACGAAATAAAAGAGGTGGTTATATGCGATACCAATATAAATCTATTTTAATCAGGTTGACGGAAGGCATAGCTGTGGTAAAACTTAATACGCAGGAAAACACAAGAGATAAAAATGTGAATATTAAGAGGGAACTGGCTAACTTCTTCACCAGGGCGAAAAATGACAGCCAGATACGGGCTGTCGTAGTTACCGGAAAAAACGGGACTTTCTTTACTGGAAGAAACCTGAAGGTTAACGGTATCGCGGATATCCGCGCCGATAGGGGGCAGGCCGACAAGCGTATGGACCTGGTTAAGCTCATCGGAGACTTAGGTAAGCCGGTAATCGCGGCGGTGAACGGTTACGCCATCGGCGCCGGGATGAAGCTGGCGCAAGCATGCGATATCATCGTCGCTTCGGAAAAAGCGAAGTTCTATGAAGTCCTGGACGAGGGGTCATCCTTCGCGTCCCGCAGCTTCGACGCGAGACAGGCATATGAATCCGGGCTGGTATTTAAAATTGTAGCCGATTCGGATCTCATCGGCAGCGCGATGAATATCGCAAGATCCTTCGCCGGAAACGACCGCCTGATTTATATCAATCAGAAGTCTGACCCACAGCCGGCTTACAGCTATGAAGGCCATATGACGGGGCAGCTCGCGTAACGCGCGATAAAGCCATTAATCTATATATAAAGGTTCTTTTCATATTTGTTTCTGGGGGGACAAACGCCCGCGTACGGTAAAACGATGCGGGCGTTTGTTTTTCATGTTCGAAATTATTGGGGCGTCCGGATTTCTTGATTGCCAATGTATGAAAAATATGGTATAATATGTATAGCAATAAAAGAAGACGGAGGCTATATGGAGATTCAGGAGAAAATGTATTGGATGGCGCTGCAAGCCGGGATTAACGAACATGTCTTTCATATCGCGAAGCAAATCGTAGCGCAATACGGTTCAGTCGCGTCATTCTGGCGGGCGCGGGATTCGGCGAGGTTAAGCGGCGTTTCCGATACGGTCCGGGAAAAACTAATCCTGGCGCGAAAGAGAATCTATCCGGAGAAACTTTGGGACATGTGCCGGCAAAAAAAAATCGAGGCTGTTTGTTGTATCGAGGAAGGTTATCCGAAAGAATTGTTGCATTTTCCGGATTGTCCGGTTATCCTTTATTATTATGGAAGGGTTTCTTTGATGAACCGCCCTTCAGCCGCGATCGTGGGCAGCAGAAGATCTACGGCTTACGGGAGAAAAATAGCCGCTGATTTCGCGAAAGCCTTTGCGGAAGCCGGTTTATGCGTCGTCAGCGGTATGGCGAAAGGGATAGACGCCGCCGCCCATGAGGGGGCGCTGTCTGTGCATGGGGATACGGTCGCCGTATTAGGCAGCGGCGTGGACGTGCCTTATCCGCCGGAGAATCGAAGACTGTATCAGCAGATCAAGGACGAAGGCCTTGTCGTCAGTGAGTTTATTCCCGGAGACAAGCCGGCGGAATGGCATTTTCCCTTGCGCAACAGGATCATCAGCGGGCTCAGCCGTTTCGTGCTCCTGGCCGAAGGGGAAGCGAGAAGCGGGGCGCTCATCACATGCGGCTGGGCGGCGGAGCAGGGCAAGGACGTGTGGGCGGCGCCCGGCCCGGTGACAAACCCGTTCAGCATAGGGCCCCTGCTGCTGATACGGGACGGCGCGATGATGGCTATCACACCCGCGGACATACTGACCGCTTACGGATGGGGGACAGGCGATCCGACCGCGGAAGACCTGCATAAGTACAGTAATGGACAAAGACGGAGAGAAGCCGCGGCGCCTCCCGGGAACGTCCGCTTGCGCGATATATCCAAGCAAGGGCGCCGGGAGCAGCAGGCCTTGTTTCAAGCGGAGAACAAAACCGGGGCCGCCCTGTCCCCCGGAGAGAAGAAACTACTGGCGTCCATCAGTTATTATCCCGTCCACATCGACGGATTGATTGCCTTACATAACGAGGCCCGGCGCGAAAAAGCCGAAGGCAGCCTATATATGGACTTGACAAAACTGTTATCTTTGCGTTTAATTGAGAAGCTGGCGGGCGATTACTATCAAAGGATATAATAAATGAATTATAATATAAGCGGGTGAGAAATATGGCAAAGACTCTGGTTGTTGTGGAATCCCCGGCGAAAGCCAAGACGATCGGTAAGTTTTTGGGCCAGAAGTATACGGTTAAAGCCTGTATGGGACATGTGCGCGACCTGCCGAAAAGCCAGTTCGGCATCGATATGGACAACGATCTGGCGCTCAAGTATATTACCATCAGGGGGAAAGGCGAACTGGTCCAGGAACTGAAATCCATGGCGCAAAAAAGCAGCCGCGTTCTACTGGCGACAGACCCCGACCGGGAAGGCGAAGCCATCGCCTGGCATTTGGGGGAGCTTCTGCAGCTGGACGCCCATAAGGATTGCCGGATCGAGTTCAACGAAATCACCAAGAAAACAGTGGAGGACGCGGTTAAGCATCCCCGGCCTATCGATATACAGCGGGTGGAAGCGCAGCAAGCGAGGCGGGTCCTGGACAGGATCGTCGGTTATAAGCTGAGCCCTCTCCTGTGGAAAAAAGTCAGAAAAGGCTTATCCGCCGGCCGGGTACAGTCGGTGGCCCTTCGACTGATCTGCGATAGGGAAAAAGAAATCCGCGAATTTGTCCCGGAGGAGTATTGGGATTTAAAAGCCCGGCTCGCGAAAGGCGGTGACAACTTTTTAGCCCGGCTTCATCAGATCAATGGAAAAAAAGCCCAACTAAAAACCTCTGCCGACGTGGAGAAGGTGAAGTCCGATATCGGGAAAGAGGATTTCACGGTCAAGTCCGTGAAAACAAAGCAGCAGCTCCGCAACCCCGCGCCGCCCTTTACCACCAGCAGCCTGCAGCAGGAGGCTTTCCGTAAATGTAATTACACCGCGAAACGGACGATGATGATCGCGCAGCAGCTTTATGAAGGGCTGGACCTGAGCAAAAACGAGGGAACGGTCGGGTTAATCACTTACATGCGTACGGATTCGACGCGTATCAGCGCCGAGGCGCAAACAGAAGCCCTCGCGTATATCGGGGACGTCTACGGCGAGAGGTACAGGCCGAAAACGCCGAGGATATACAGTAAAAAGGGAAGGATTCAGGACGCCCACGAAGGGATCAGGCCTACTTCAGTCAACCGTACCCCGGATTCCATAAAAGCTTTTCTGTCGCCGGAGCAGTACAAATTATATAAACTGATCTGGGAGCGTTTTGTCGCCTCCCAGATGGCTTCTCTGGAGCAAGACGTCACCACCGCGGATTTTCAGGTCGACGCGTATTTATTCCGCAGCACGGGGATAGTCGTTACTTTCCCCGGCTTTACCCGCCTTTATGAGGAAGGCAGGGACGCGAAAGGCGGAAACGGGGAAAACGAGGGAGAAGACGACGCGGTCAAGCTGCCGTCTTTATCCGAAGGGGAGAAGCTGCCCCTGAAAAAATGGATGGAGAAGCAAAACTTCACCCAGCCTCCGCCGAGGTTTACGGAAGCGACGCTCATCAAATCCCTGGAGGAGATGGGCGTGGGCAGGCCGAGCACTTACGCCCCGACCATCGATACGATCGTTACCAGAGGATACGTGCTGAAAGAAAAACGAATGTTCCTTCCCACCGAACTCGGGGAGCTCGTGGTCGATCTTTTAAAAGAACATTTTCCGAATATCATTGACAAGGATTTCACGGCGAATATGGAAAAGCAGCTGGACGATATAGAGGAAGGGGACAGAGGCTGGAAAAAAATCATTTATGATTTTTATCATCCTTTCGCGAAGGAGTTGGAAGAAGCGGAGGAAAAGATCGGTCATGTGGAGTTGGCGGATGAAGTGACCGATGAGATTTGCGAGAAATGCGGCCGCAATATGGTGATTAAGCACGGACGTTACGGAAAATTCCTGGCTTGTCCGGGATTTCCCGAATGCCGCAATACGAAACCGCTGCTGCAGACGCTGAAAGGCGTCAAATGCCCGAAGTGCGGCAAGGGCGACGTGGTCGTCCGGCAAACGAAAAAGAGGAAAAAATTCTACGGCTGCAGTCTGTTTCCCGCCTGTGATTTCACATCATGGTATGAACCTGCCGGTCAAATCTGTCCGGTATGCGGAAGCATCCTGGTGAAGAAACAGGATCGTACGGGAACGAGGATCGCCTGCAGCGACGCGAAATGCACTTATAAGCATATTATAGGAAAAACAGAAGAACGAGAAGACGACGAGTAGTGATACCGATGGGTAATCCTGAATACGAGGGAGTAATCGTGATCGGCGGCGGTTTAGCCGGAAGCGAAGCCGCCTGGCAGCTGGCGAATATGGGTGTGCCGGTGGCGCTGTATGAGATGCGCCCCGGCGCGAATACGCCCGCCCACCATACGGAAGACCTGGCGGAGCTGGTCTGCAGCAATTCGTTAAGGGCAAACAGTATAACCAGCGCCGTCGGCTTGCTGAAGGAAGAGATGCGCCGCCTTGATTCGTTAATCATCGCTTGCGCCGACGCGAACCGCGTACCGGCGGGGGAAGCCCTTGCCGTGGATCGCCGGGGGTTTTCCAGAATGGTCACAGAGCGCCTGCTTTCGCATCCGCTTATCGAGGCGCGGCGGGAGGAAGTACGCGGGCTGCCCGGAGAAACAATAACCGTACTGGCTACCGGTCCGCTTACCAGTCCGGATATGACGCGCGAATTACAGAAGCTGAGCGGCGCCCGTGATTTATATTTTTATGACGCGGCCGCGCCCTTGATTATCACGGAATCCATCGACCAGACGAAGGGCTTCTGGGCTTCCCGTTACGATAAAGGCGAGAAGGATTATTTTAACTGCCCCATGACGAAAGAAGAGTACGGGCGCTTCTATGAGGCGCTGATCTCCGCCCGCGCGACCCCCGCCCGGGATTTCGAAGAGGAACGGTTCTTTGAAGGCTGCATGCCTGTGGAGGTTTTGGCGAAACGGGGACCGAGGACGCTGCTCTTCGGGCCGATGAAACCTGTCGGCCTGACAAACCCGGCCGACGGGCGCCGCCCTTATGCCGTCGTACAGCTCCGGCAGGACGACGCCGCCTGCAGTCTCATGAACGTCGTAGGTTTCCAGACCAGACTGGCGAGGCCGGAGCAGGAACGGGTGTTCTCCATGATTCCGGCCCTCTCCGGCGCGGAATATGCCCGATACGGCATGGTGCACCGCAATACCTACATCAACTCCCCGCTTATGCTTGAAACCGACGGGCGGCTCAAAGAGATGGGGCATGTATTCCCCGCTGGGCAGATGACCGGCGTCGAGGGCTATGTGGAGTCCGCCGCTTCGGGCCTTGCCATGGGCGTCAACGCCGGCCTGGCATATCTCGGGCGGCGAACGAGAGTATTCCCGCCGGAGACAGCCGTCGGCGCCCTGCTCAACTATATCGTGACCGCCGAGCCGAAGCATTTTCAACCGATGAACGTCAATTTCGGATTATTGCCGCCCTTGTCCGGCGCGCCAAAGGATAAGAAGCGCAGACAAGAACTTTACGCGGACAGGGCCCTGGGGGCGCTGGACGGGTTTATCGGGTCGACGGGGAGGAATGAATGAAGCTAGCCGACGCCCTGGATCAGTTTTATTATTATCTTCAGGATGAAAGAAATCTTTCTTCCCTGACCCTGCTGTCGTACAACAAAGACTGGAACGACGTCCTGGCGTGGCTGGAGACGCAGGGGATCGATATCGCGGGATTTGAAGCCGCCGATTTTACCGAGCATACGGTGCGGCGGTATTTATATGCCCTCAGCCAAAAAGGGCTTTCCAGGGCGACCATCAACCGGCGTTTGGCGGCGATGAAGAGTTTCTATCAATTCATGCTGCGTAAAGAATATACGGAGACCAATCCTTTGCAGGATGTAGTCATGGGCAAACTCCCAAAACGGCTTCCCCATTATCTCGACCTGGACGAGATCATCCGGGTGATAGAGACCCCGGATACGTCGACGGAAGGGGGGCTCAGGGACCGCGCTATACTGGAAGTGCTTTATGGCAGCGGTTTGCGGGTGTCCGAATTAGTGGGGTTAAAAACGGGAGACGTAAATATCGCGGAAAGCTGGGCCAGGGTGTACGGGAAAGGCGGCCGGCAAAGGATAGCGCCTCTGTCGTCTTTCGGCGCGGAGTATCTGGCGAAATACATGAAGCGGACCGACGGCAAACGACGGGAAACAGGCGTAGGGAGCGTTTTTCTGAACCTGCGGGGCGGCGCGCTGACGGATCGGGCGGTGAGGGATATCGTGCATAAGTATTGCCGGCAGGCAGGCGCGAAAGAAATCCTGTCGCCCCACGGCTTCCGGCATAGCTTCGCGACGCATTTACTGGATAACGGCGCCGATCTGCGGGTGGTTCAGGAGCTCCTTGGCCATCGGCGTATATCTTCCACCCAGATTTATACCCACGTGTCGCGGACCAAACTGAAAAAAATCTATCATATGGCTCATCCCAGAGCGGATTGATATGACTGGAAGAGATGAGCCGGGCTCATCTCTGAAAGACACGAATAACGACAATTATTTTAATTCTTTCTTGCGCTTTGCGGGTCTATTCTTTATACTGTTATTCAGATACGGAGGAATTGCGGGGGGATTCGGCGATGAAAAATTTGTTGGAAAAATCCAGGACTTTAAACAAATTACTGCAAAACGCCTCGGGCCATCCGGTAGAATTTACGGAAATGGCAAAAATACTGGGTGATCTAATCAATTCCAATATCTATATCACAGGCAGATCGGGCCGGCTCTTGGGGTATTCGTTTATGGATGATTTCGGCTGCCCGGATCTGGAAAAGTTTTTTTCCGACAACGCCGCGATCGCGGAAAGCTACAACGATTCGCTGCTGAGAGTACCGCAGACCTCCCTAAACATACTGGGCGAGCGCAGCGAATGTATGATCGGCGGTTTCGAAAACGGCTGTATATATGAAGGCAAGGTCACGACCATCGTACCGATCATCGTCAGCGGCCAGCGCCAGGGGACGGTAGTACTGACGAAGTTTAACGATACGGAATTTGATTACGAAGACACGATACTCGCGGAGTACGGCGCCATGGTGATCGGCATGGAGATCCTGAGGGCGCGTTCGGAAAGGATAGAGGAGGAAGCGCGGCAGAAAGCGGCGGTACAGATCGCCATCGGAACATTATCCTACTCCGAGCAGGAAGCCATCGAGCATATCTTTGAGGAGCTGCACGGAAGGGAAGCGTTGCTGGTCGCCAGCAAGATAGCCGACAGGGTTGGGATTACGCGGTCAGTTATCGTCAACGCCCTCCGGAAGTTTGAAAGCGCCGGCGTGATCGAAACCAAGTCCCTTGGGATGAAGGGGACTTACATCCGTATATTGAACGACAATCTCGTGGAGGAACTGAACAAACGGCGGAAAAACCATTAAAACCGCGAAAAAAGAAGTAGATTTCAAGTACGATATATGTTAATATAGTCAAGTGCGCAAATCCACACGCCTTTGGATCGGAGACCGGGTGCCCAAGACAGAAGCGAAAAAGACTAGCAGGGATTACGCAGGATTTTTTGTTACTGACAAGGCAAGCAACGACAGAAGCGAGTGAGTGTACATCAGGTACATGACCGAGCAGATGGAGGAAGCGGGCGAAGTCAGAAGCGAAAAAGACAAGTAATCAGGGTGGTTTGTCCGAGGGAAAGAAGGCGGAGGTTCCAGCGGCGGATAGACGCTGCCGGAGAAAAACAAATAAAAGGAGGTGTTCGTATGGGCGTTATTTCCATGAAACAATTATTGGAAGCCGGGGTGCATTTCGGTCATCAGACCCGTCGTTGGTGCCCCAAAATGGCCCCATACATCTTTACGGAACGCAACGGGATCTATATCATCGATCTCCAGAAAACCGTAAAGAAGGTTGACGAAGCATATGAGTTTATCCGCGGTACCGTTACCGACGGTAAGCACATTATGTTTGTCGGCACAAAGAAACAGGCCCAGGAGACGGTGAAGGAGGAAGCCGACCGCTGCGGTATGTATTACGTGAACGAACGTTGGCTCGGTGGAACGCTAACCAACTATCCTACCATCCAAAAGAGGATACAGCGGTTAAAAGAACTGGAGAAAATGGAAGAAGAGGGGACTTTCGATATCCTGCCCAAGAAAGAAGTCGCCAAACTCAGAGGGGAAATGGAAAAACTGGAGCGCTTCCTCGGCGGTATCAAGGATATGCCGGGCCTGCCGGGCGCGATCTTTATCATCGATCCCCGCAAGGAGCACATCGCTATCGCCGAGTGCCGCCGTTTGGGCATACCCATCGTGGCTATCGTGGATACCAACTGCGACCCGGACGAGGTGGATTATATCATCCCGGGCAATGACGACGCTATCCGCGCGGTAAAGCTGCTTGCGGCGAAGATGGCCGACGCGGTGCTTGAAGCGAACCAGGGCCAGACCGCTCAGGAAGCCTTGATGCCGGACGACGATGAATTGGACGAATACGCGGACGAAGAGGCTATATAGCCGGAGGCCCGATTATGCTCAGCGCCTTTATTCCACATGACGGCGCGGCGCCAGGAACGTGATTTTACCGGGCGGGGGGCTTAAACCCTGCCCTTTTTTTAAGGATATAGGCTATATAATTAAAGAATTTATACGGGGGGTATTATTATGGAAGTAACATCTGCCATGATCAGAGAACTAAGGGAACGCACCGGCGCGGGGATGCTCGATTGCAAAAACGCGCTGACGGAAAAAGACGGCGACGTAGAAAAAGCCATCGAGTTACTGCGGGAAAAAGGCTTAGCCGCCGCGGCGAAGAAAGCCGGACGCATAGCGGCAGAAGGGCTTTGCGAGTCTTATATCCACGGAGGCGGCCGCATAGGCGTCCTGCTGGAGATAAACTGTGAAACCGACTTTGTCGCGAAAACCGACGAGTATAAGACTTTGGCAAAGGATATTTGCATGCAGATCGCCGCTTCACAGCCGGAGTACGTGCGGAGGGAGGACGTCCCCGAATCCGTGCTGGAAAAGGAAAAAGAAATATTCACAGCCCAGGCCCTTAACGAGGGAAAACCGGCGAATGTTGTAGAAAAGATGATCGCCGGGCGTATCGAGAAATATTATAAAGAGATTTGCCTGCTGGAACAACCGTTTATCAAAAACACGGATATCACGATCAAGGATCTGCTGGTTGAACAAATCGCGAAGATCGGCGAAAATATCAACGTAAGGCGCTTCGCGCGCTACGAACTGGGAGAGGGGCTGGAGAAGCGTCAGGAAAACTTCGCCGAGGAAGTTATGGCGCAAATCAAATAAGCGGAAAAACATGAAGGATATTGAACCGGTTCAAATTTGTGATATACTGAAGTAAATGAAAAGAGAACGCGAATCGTGTTCTCTTTTTTAAAGAAAACGGAGGGCGCGCACATGGCTGCCGATACGGTGAAAACGGGATCCGGGCGGATAAAGGCGCAGTATGGCCGCGTAGTAATCAAACTAAGCGGCGAAGCGCTGGCCGGAGGCCTGCGCAACGGTTTGGATCACGATACCCTGGCGTCCATCGCGCTGCAGTTGAAAGATCTCATCGCGGCAGGCGTCCAGACCGCAGTAGTCGTAGGCGGCGGCAATATTTGGCGCGGCGTGGCCGGCAGCGGCAGGGGTATGGATCGCGCTTCCGCCGATTATATGGGTATGCTGGCGACCTGTATAAACTCCCTGGCGCTGCAGGAAACCCTGGAAGAACACGGCGTCGAAACCAGGGTCCTTTCCGCCATCGAAATGAGGGAGATCGCGGAGCCGTACATACGGCGCAGGGCGATACGCCATCTGGAAAAGGGCAGGCTCGTTATATTCGCCGCCGGGACGGGAAACCCATATTTTACCACCGACACGACGGCGGCGTTAAGGGCGGCCGAGATCGAGGCGGAAGTCATCCTGATGGCGAAAAACGTAGACGGCGTATACGACAGCGATCCCGCGACCAATCCGGACGCCGTGAAGTACGAGGATCTCACTTATATGGAAGCGTTGGATCAGGGCTTAAAAGTCATGGATTCCACCGCCTTGAGTTTGTGTATGGATAATCAAATTCCCATTATCGTATTCAGTCTGACAGACAGAGGAAATATTCTCAAAGCGGCAATGGGGGAAAAAATAGGGACGACAGTAGGGAGGTTATAAAAATGTTAAAAGACATTCAAGCAGAAGGTGAAGACAGGATGCAGAAATCGGTTGAATTCTTCCGCAAGGATCTGGCTTCTGTCCGCGCGGGACGGGCTAACCCGGCGATCCTGGATAAAATCGTCGTGGATTATTATGGCGCAGAAACCCCCCTCAATCAATTGGGCAATATCGCCGCCCCCGAACCGCGGCTCCTGACGATCGCGCCCTGGGACAAGTCCGCGCTAGGCGCTATCGAAAAGGCCATACAGAAATCGGATCTCGGGCTGAACCCAAACAACGACGGTTCGATCATACGCCTGGCTATCCCTCAGCTTACCGAGGAAAGAAGGGTACAGCTGGTTAAGTCGACGAAGAAAAAAGGGGAAGAATGTAAAGTCAGCGTCCGGAATATCCGCCGGGACGTGGCGGATAAAATCAAGGCGGAAGAGAAAGCCAAGGGCTGTTCGGAGGACGAGGCAAAGAAAGCCAACGACGAGCTGCAGAAAACCACCGATAAGTACGTTAAGGAAGTAGATAAGATCCTGGAGACGAAAGAGAAGGAGATCATGGAAGTGTGATCTGGTATGGTTTGACCAGAGAAGAGGCGGAGGCGCGTTGCCGGGAGCTTAAGGCGGAATGCCGCTTCACCGTG
>Ga0082212_10010063_pt1 | contig 12142 bp, 10 predicted proteins | sample TergutNt197P3_FD_71548 | JGI IMG/M metagenome (GOLD analysis project Ga0082212, IMG submission 71548) | Neocapritermes taracua P3 segment gut microbial communities from Petit-Saut dam, French Guiana - Nt197 P3 | ecosystem: Host-associated > Arthropoda: Insects > Digestive system > Gut ... | reverse complement strand
GCGTTCAACAATTTACAGACTTGAACGGGAAGGATTTTTCCCGAAACGGCGGGTAGTGACGCCAAGAATCGTCGTTTGGGATGAAACCGAAATAGACGAATGGATTCAAACGCGAAATGGCGGATATGGCCTGATTCCGGGAACGCGCAAGGCTGATATGCTTATTGATATACGACAGCCATGTAAATATGGCGGCGTTCAGGAATGACCGCCGGAAATGGATTGACCGAAGACGATTACATGATGTTTGAATCTTCCTGGATTACGCGCGAATTAGCCGATTCCGCATGGATACGCCGCGTATCGTCGTCGGAAGGTGCGGCTTTAGTTGGATGCAAAAATACGGGCAATTACGCGGGGATTGCATTCGCGTATGTTTGGCCGGGCGAATCGCGGGTACGGGAGTGCCGGCTGCGGCGAGATAGTCCGGAGGTGGAACACAAGTCCGATGGTTCTGTAAAAGAAAAGCGAAAATATCTATCCGCTCCCGGTACAAGGGAGCAATGCACTACGCGACGGCTTTAGGACAGGACGTATTCGGCAATATTACGCGAATAAACAATCTTCTTAACGGTATTCCGGAACGGCTATTTAAGGCGGATCAGAACCTCCAGGATACTCAAAAGCAACTGGAAACGGCAAAGGAAGAGTTTAAAAAGCCTTTCCCGATGGAAGCGGAGCTTGCCGCGAAATCCGAGCGTCTCGCCGCGCTTGATTCCCAACTGAACATGGATAACAAAGTAAATCCACCCGCCGAAGTGACAAACAAACCTGAACCAGCCGCGCCTGAACCGGGTATCGACTGGTTTGAAGAAGACAACTTCGATGAAGAAATAGACGACGACTATGAACCCATAGAGGAAGTGGCGCGAACGGTTTCAAATACGAACCATGAACACAATCCCGCCGGAATGGAGCGGTAGCCCTGGGAGCGCGGGCGTCCCCGCCGGCGTGTAACGATTATCGACAATTTTGTAATGGCAGGGATATAGAAAGTGAATTATAGGGAAAAAATCAGGCTTTCAGACAGCATTGGGCGGTTCGCGAACCGCCCCTACATTTATACGCAGGCGTCATGTCTGCGATCCCGCGTCAAATTATACGTTGTCGGGACACCTGCGCTTTTTTGTTACGCTTCCAGGACTTCGCTATTGGATGGAAAGCTTCTTTTTCAACGTTTTTATTGGAATTTTCGTAACGCGAGATATAACTTCCATATTGAGGCCCTCGGAGAGCATGGCGCGCGCGGCGTCCAGCTTGCCTTTCTCAATGCCTTTCTCAATGCCTTTCTCAATACCTTTCTCAATGCCTTCCTGACGCCACTTCGCGCCCAGTCCGATTTTTTCAATAGTCTCGCAAAATTCAGCGGTCAACATACTATTACCCTCCTTGCTGATTATTCCTTCTATCGCTTTATGATTCGCGGCGAATACGGCTTGCAGCCAGGCGTTCAAATCAAGCCGCGCGCCATGTTTCTTTTTCATGCCGTGCGCCCACAGCAGATTTTTCTCAGACAGATTCCGATCCAGATTCCTAAGCCAGAGGTTTTCCTCATCGGACAATTTCCTGATGTCGATAATCTGTATCGGCATTATCGTACCCGCTACAACAAACACGCCCGGATGCGTTTCATTCACAGTACAGCCGAACCATCCGCGCAGATGCCGGAACAGTTCGCGCGGGCGCGACGCAACGACAAAACTCAAAGTCAGATCGGCAATTTCGACATCATCGAGCGCCTTGTAGATACAAGCGCGGCCAAACGATTTGTAAAACTCGTTTACAGACAAATTATCGGTCGGACTCTTGTATTCCATGATATTGTGTCGCCGGAAGATTTCGGCAATCTGTCTTTTAACCACGGCGTCAGGACGCTTTTTGACGACAAGTACATCGAGGCGCAAGGCTCCTGTGGTCAGCGGATGCTCAAGCCTGTATTCAAGCACATCACTATAGTCAATCAGAAGCGCCTGGAGCGCAACGACGAACGCCGGATGCCATTGAATCCCCTTTGTTTCTTTTTTCTTTCCGTTATCTTCCATAAGGCGCATAAACCGAGTTTCCTGTCCTGTTCAAAAACATATTGCCATTATAGCGCAGACATGCAGTCTGCGCCAGATACGGAAGCCCTGGGAGCGCGGGCGTCCTCGCCGGCGTGTAATAAACGACGCGGGCGAAGCCCGCTTAAACGGCCTGAAAGGCCAGAGCATATCAGCCCAGGGCAAAGGCGAAGCCGCCGCCCTGGGTAGAGAATGCAAAAATATCGCCGCCCTGAATGGGCAAGGCAATATGAAAGGAACAAACCATGCCAAATGAACAACACTACATAACCCCCGAAGAACTCGAAGACCTGGCCGGCGAACCACTCACCGGCTCAGGCTTCGAAAACGAAACCCCGGAACCAGCCTACGGATGAAGGAGAAACTTTCAGCATTTTCGACGACAATAAAGACAAGGAAAATAACCAGACAAAATTCATTCACCGCGTATATACGGTATTTAACGCAAGCCAGGTAGAAGGAATCCCTGAACTCCCTCCGAAATTTAACAACGAATGGGAAGCAATTCAGAGCGCTGAAACCATTTTGAAAAACAGCGAAGTGTCTATTATCCATTCAAATCAAGGCAGGGCTTTTTATAGAAAATCCGTAGATACAATCTACATGCCCCTGAAAGAGGCGTTTTCGACAGTCGCCGAGTATTACGGCACCGCCCTTCATGAACTCGCCCACGCTTCTGGAGTCAGGCACAGGCTTAACAGGGAAACGCTTACTACGTCTGACGGTTTCGGCACAGGAGAAATACCGTGGTATCGGTTCGCTTATGGTGGAAATGGCTACACAGATTAATCTGTGATTACATGGAAAAACTTTTACAGCCAAGCACACTCACGGCTATCATGGTTTGGTCAGACTCTTGCCGTTCTCCGGCTTTACATAGAAAATTTGCTTATAATTCTGTTCCATTCTACGAAATTCCGCGATAAAATTTACATTCGCGCGGTATACAGACGCTTTCCTGGAATCTCCGGAAACCGAAAAGCTACGCAATGGTTATTAATTTACTACCGGAGGACATGACGGAAAATGCAGGAAGAACTTTCATTTGAACACCGGAGTCGTTGGTGATGGATGTAGAAACCTACGAGCATAAAGGCTATGGCGACGTATATTAAATTTGAGCGCAAAAAGCCGGCTGCATAATCAATCATTCGTATTTTTATCCTCCAAATAAATATTTTAACGGAAAATGCGCGAACTCCGATTAATACCGATACAGCAAATTTCATCGATTGTTTTCCGCGCCTTTTCGCGCGGAGCGTCGTCAGAGCGGCCTATGGGACGCGAGGTTGTTGTCGCGGTTACGGATGGCAGGCTTGACTTCGGCACATGGGAACAGATTTTTTACGGCGAATTTGACGGTATGCGCGACAAGCGTGTGCTTGTGAAGATCATAGGCGAGTGATACCGTTGAGAAAAATGATGCTGCCGGGATGAAACAATGATCACAATACTTACGGATGGAACGACAAAAGAGCTTGGGCAAGGCTTATACGATACAATCGTGAAGACTCGTCCGGATGCCAGGCTCTTTTGCCTTGAGAATACGAGAATCGAGCCTTGCTACGCTTGCCGGGGTTGTGAGCAAAAGACCTACGGCCGATGCGTCGTTCGCGACGATGCTGACGCTATTCTTCCCTGCGTAGTCCGCTCGGAAACCATCATGGTGTTAACGCCTGTTGTGTTTGGCGGATACTCGTTTCCGATTAAACGTCTTGTGGATAAATTCGCCTTGATCGTAGACCGGCATTATTACTTTCGGAATGGCGAACTGACCAAGGGTAAACCAAAAGGGGTCGGTTACTATGTCGTCGGCGTTCAGGATGGTATAGACGAGGAGGAGACGCAAGTATTCAAGCAACTGGTCAGGGAGAACATATGGATTGCCGCATGGAAAGGCCGCCCCATCGTCCTGCCCCATGACGAAGGCGATTATCAGCAACTTATCCGTGAAGTGGCGGGAATATGAGAAACATCGTCGCGATAAACGTCAGCCCCCGCAAACAGGGGACAAGCGCCATGTTGCTTGACCGGCTGAAGAATGACTTAGAGCAGCAGGAAAGCCATGTTGTCATCATCAATCTATACAGCCTCCTGCATGACATGGAAACGATTATTGACGCGGTAGACGCCGCGGACACCATCGTAGTATGCGGCCCCTGCTATGTGAACGCCTACCCGGCAGACACGACAAGACTGCTGCGGGAACTGGCCGACCGACCGGAAATCTTTCATGGACAGAATCTTTACGGAATCATCCAGGGCGGTATGCCCTACTCGCACACACACGTAAGCGGTTTGAATATGTTAAAGGTTTTCGCGAAACATGTGAACGTATCTTATAAAGGCGGGTTTGTCATGGGACTCGGCGCTATGCTGGACGGACAGTCGCTGAATAAGCTGCCAAATGGAAAGAAGGTCGAACGCCAACTCGCGGTGTTTTTCGAGCATATCAGCAATGGAGAGAAATCTCCGGATTCCGTATATGAAGCGGCATTGTTGAAGATTCCCGGAGCTGTCATGAGAATACTGGCAGTTATAATGAACCGGCAAATCGACAAGGCTTTTGCCGCGCGAGGCATGGACGCCCGTCGGCCCAGCCCGTATTTAACAGATAAAGTCTGAATGGTAAATAAGAAATAAGAGCATTAAGGCAGAGGCATTCGCGTTCGCCAAAAGGTATCGTTTTCGGAACGGTGCCGGTAGCGGATAGTTATCTTATTTAGTCCGCGTCAACATTGGATGGTAGCACTGAAGCGGATAAATCGGGGATGCCTGGGAAGAAGGTATTTACGACTTTTTTCTTCTCATTTCGACTGGCCGCTCTCATGATGGTTGTCCACCCAAACAACTGAAATCGTTTTCTCTGATAATAAACAAAATTATTTCACCGGTAAGGTTTCAACTCCTTGCGGACTCTTACCCCTGTTGGGGGTGCCCCATACGAGTTTGAAAGTGGAACCAGGAGAAATCTACAAATTATCGGAGAACTAAAATGACAGAAATTGATGGACATACAGGGTCCGGCTCTATCAGTGAAATTCTTTCATATACCGGAATTCATGCGCTGACCACGGGAGGAAGAATCGACGAAGTTGAAATCGCGTTGCGCCGCCTTCGCAGTATAATGGCTGAAGTCGATTCAATCAGGGCGGCGGCCATTCGCAACGAAACGATCCGACACCTGCAAGAGATTGGAATCAGAGCGCCCGCGCAACTCGTGGACGCGGCATTGCTCCCACAGGGAGAAAAGGCGCAATCGTCTCAAATGGCCTTCCAAAAAACAGAACCGTGGCCGTATTGTGTTGATGGCCGGGAATTGCTGGATGGAATTGCCGATGTTCTACGCCGCTTTGTCATCATGTCACTGCCGGAGATTCACGCAATCACGCTCTGGATAGTTCACACCTACGCAATCGAAGCCACGTCAATATGTCCTATTCTGATTATTAAAAGCGCTGAAAAAAGATGCGGAAAGACAGTGGTCATGGAACTGCTGCGCAATCTTGTGTCGCGCCCGCTCCCGGCTTCGAACATTACAGCCTCAGCGCTCTTTCGGGTAATCGAACGGTATTAATCCACTCTTTTATTGGATGAAGCCGATACCTTCATCCACAACAGCGAAGAATTGCGGGGCATACTCAACAGCGGCTATCGCCGATCCGGTTCATACGTAATCCGGACAGTTGGAGAAGATTTTGATCCGGTTGTTTTCAATACTTTTGGCCCTAAAGCCGTTGCCCAGATTGATATGCCGCCTGAAACTATCGTAGATCGGGGAATCGTAATTAACATGGAACGTAAAAAACGAGCGAGAAGCCGGAACGATTGCGGTCTGATCGAATTTCCAATTTATTCAAGCAATTGCGACAAAAGGCTGTCCGCTGGACTCAGGATAACCTCGCCGCACTGACGGATTGCGAACCGGAGATTCCTGATTCGTTGAATGACCGGGCGCAGGATTCATGGCGTCCGCTTCTGGCAATCGCGGAAATCGCCGGTAGTGAATGGTTGGAACTCGGTCTGGCGAGCGCAATTAAATTGTCGGATGAAAAGAGCGAAATTTCAAAAAGGACTCTGCTTCTCGGCGACATCAGAAACCTGTTCAAACAATCCAGGGCGGCTCGTATGGCAAGCGCCGACATCTGTGCCGGGCTTGCGTTGATTGAAGAAAGCCCCTGGCCGGAGTGGCGCAACGGACAACCGATTACGGCGCGACAACTCGCGCGATTACTGGAACCTCTCGGCATTCGGCCAAGACAATTGAAGATGGACAGGATAAATACCAGGGGATATGAATGGAACGACTTTCTGGATAGTATTTCCCGGTATCTGCCGGAGGTTCACATCTGAAAAAATTTTCCCGCGCCGACAAATCAGAATCCACGAATCCGCATCAATTACCGATGCGGGTTCGTAAAATATCCACACTCCTGCCAAACTTTTTTACCGGACATTCAAGCGCAAACAAAGAAAAACAGCCGCATATATCGACACAAATACCGGATCAAAATTTCTCTGCTGCACTTACAGTGCACTTACGGAAGGCTTTCGGCTTTTTCAGAATCGCTGTAAGTTATTGATTTTATTGGTGCGCCCGGCAAGACTCGAACTTGCGACCTTCTGATTCGTAGTATTGAAGCAACTGATTCCAGCATGTTCTAAAATGTTCTATAACATTCTTTGAATCAACATGATACGCCCATAAATAGGAAATAGATTATTCCTGAAAATTCCCTTATTTTCCCCTGTTTTCCTGGCACGATTACACAGGAATTACACAGAAAAAAATGCGTGGCGGTTCGATTCCCAATTCGCCGCCGACCGAAAAACAGTCCATGTGAAAGTCTGCTGTATGCCGTCCTTGCGGATTTTCCGAATGCCACGCCGTTATTCTGCCGGCGTGGGGGCGGACGGCGGACGTTGATCAAAATTCACAATTGCATGGATTACGTCAATTATATCGTATTAAGTGCAATCAAAGAATTAACCGAAAATCATCAAAGCCTTGTAAATACATGCTTTATTGACTTATAAAGGAGCAAGTTTGGAGCAAGTTTGGAGCAAGTTTGGAGCAAGTTATTCTAAGTTTGCAACAATGAACCACCTTGCGGCTGATGTATTCCCTTTGACATAAATTCGTTTCTCGCCTCGCAATTCTCTCAGTAAAGTCTGAACCTGCTTACGTGAATGGCTCGGCAATACCTGTTGTAATTCTTTAAGCGGTGTACCATTGCCGCCGTTTTTTCTTATGTGTTTCAGGATCAATTCCTTGTTAGTATCGCGGTCTAATCCGACAAGCCTGGTATGGACGCCGGACTTACCCGTGACATCATAAAAACTACGCGCCAAAAAATATTTGTCACGCCCGGTATGTTCGACAATTCCCATATCGACAAGGCGTTTTGTACGTGAACGCAGCTTGTCCGATAATTTTCTGTCATGGAATAACGTATCAATAACAAGGAAATCGTCGGTTGTGAGGTGCTCCAGGCGTTCATTGCCGATCCTGTTTATCAGCGACAACATCCTCTTATCAAGGACTAAGCCGTTTAATGTGATGCTTACAAAATAATCATCAGTTCCCTTAAAATCCGGCAATGCTTTTGCTTCCTTGACGCAAAATTCATAAATCAGGTTCATACCCTGCCCTGAACGCTCGACAAGGCCGCATTTGGCGAAGATTTCCGCAATGCGGCGATTACGCGGCGATTGCCGGTCAAGGATATTATCGAGCGTAACGCCTAAAGGAAAACCGCCGGGGTTTTCAATGACAAGCCGTTCTTTATACTGGCGGACAAATACGCTCCCGCTCATTTGATAATTCCTATGGCTTACGGCGTTCAGCAACGCTTCGCGGACAACGCGCTCGTTGAAAGTCGGAATATCAAAAATAAACAAGCCTTCCTGATAATGCTGTTTGTCGTTTCGCAGATTTATCAGATCCCATACGTGGTCATAACACGCAAAGAATCCGATGCGGAATTCTTCCCTCTGCTGCGCAGGCCCGGAAGCGTCAGAAGAGCGGTATTCAAAGACGATTTCCGACTGCGATAAGTATTTTCCAAGCGCGGCGCGTGTCCCGAACAGGATCAGCGCGGCATTAGTTACCCCGATGTCCGATATTGCTTCGCAGTCCATTAGTAATTGCTCAGCAGTGAGATTTTTAATGCGGGCGTTGCCGCTCTTTTCAGCCCATTTATTACGGAAAGCATCTATGGCTTTTCCATCTAAATCACTTATTTTTGCGCCGGGACAGATATCGCCCGAAAAATCGTGGCCGGTTTCATCATAAATTTCACGCCGAATTTCCTCCGGCATACACACAAGGCTGTCGCCAACGCGCCACCATGCTATGCCGTCCGCCTGAACGGGCAACCCGGATGGACGGCTTGCCACTTCAAATACAAGAATACGCTTACCATCATGCTCATAAAGCTGGAAGTCCACACGGACATGCAATTTATCCACAAAACCATTGCATGTACGCTCCGGCTGCTTAAATGCGGCGCTTCCCACAACCTGACGCGGGCGTTTATCTGTAATCCCGAAGACAAATTTTCCGCCGCCGGAGTTTGATAAAGCGCAACAATATTTCACCGCTTCATCAAAGCTATAGCTGCTTTTCCCTTCCTTGAAAAAATCATTGTTGCTTTACGAAATTACGCAGTAAAATCAACGTCTGTAACAGGACGGGAACATGACGCAAAACGAAATTTCCAAATATATCGCCGAAATCAACCGGATATACAAAGCGGGCAACGCCACAGAACATACCTATCGCCCTGCGCTTCAGCGATTGCTGGAAAACATGCTTGGCGCGGGCGCGCGGGTAACCAATGAACCCAAACGCATTGCCTGCGGCGCTCCCGACTACATAGTTACCCGTGACGAAATCCCCGTCGGATATATTGAGGCAAAGGATATCGGCACGGACTTAAACGGCAAAGCAAACAAAGCACAATTCGACCGCTATAAGCAATCTCTCGATAACCTGATTATAACCGATTACCTTGACTTCAGATTGTATGTACGCGGTGAACTAATGACAGGAACCTCTATCGGCGAGGCGACGGACACGGGCATCGTCGCGCGCAAACCAAACTATGGCCTGTTTGCCGAAATTATTCAGGATTTTGCGCGGTTTCAGGGCGCGGTTATTAAGACCTCCGAACAGTTGTCGAAAATGATGGCGGCAAAGGCTCGCCTTTTGGCAAACAGCATAGAAAGCGCGCTGGACGAAGATGAGCATTCATCGGATGTTTCTACGCTCGGCGGACAACTGCATGGATTCAGGGAAGTGCTGATTCCCAATATTACTCCAAAGGAATTTTCCGATATTTACGCGCAGACCATAGCTTACGGCATGTTTGCCGCACGATTGCACGACACGCAAAACTGTGATGGCGGCGACGCCTTTACCAGGGTTAAAGCCGCCCAACTCATACCTCAATCCAATCCGTTTCTACGAAATCTCTTTCAATACATTGCGGGCTACGACCTCGACAACCGCATCAGTTGGATGGTTGACGCGCTGGCCGATTTGTTTAACTGCGTTTATATTCCATCCATACAGGAAGAGTTCGGCAAAAAAGATCATGATCCGATGGTGCATTTCTATGAAACTTTTCTTGCCGAATACGACCCAGCCCTGCGCAAAAGCCGCGGCGTCTGGTACACGCCGCCGCCCGTGGTGCAATTCATCGTGCGGGCGGTTGACGATATTCTGAAAACTGATTTCAATCTCGGCGACGGTCTTTCAGACACATCAAAAATAACCATATCGGAACAACCCGCTCAATACAGCAGCGCGAGTAAAAAGACACAAAAATCATATCACCGGGTACAGATACTTGACCCTGCCGCGGGAACCGGGACATTTCTGGCGGAGGTGGTTCGGAATATTTACCATCGCTTTGAAAATCAGCAGGGACTGTGGCGTTCATACGTTGGCGAGCATCTGATACCGCGCCTTCACGGGTTTGAAATACTGATGGCGTCTTATGCAATGGCGCATCTAAAACTGGATATGCTGTTAGGCGAATCAGGATACGCGCCTGACGCCGACAACCGCCTGCGTATTTACCTTACCAACAGCCTTACCTCGGCGATTGACAAAACCGAAACTTCTTTCGTCCAATGGCTGAATCGCGAAGCTAAAGAAGCCGGCAGCATCAAAAAGCGCGAAGTTCCGGTGATGGTTGTCTTAGGAAATCCGCCGTACAGCGGCGAAAGCCAAAACAGCGGGGACTGGATTGAATATTTGTTGTCTGATTACAAGAAAGAACCATCGGGCGGAAAACTACAGGAAAGAAATTCCAAATGGATTAACGACGATTATGTGAAATTTATCCGTTACGGACAGCATTTTATCGAGGAAAACAGCAATGGCGTACTTGCGTTCATCAATAATCACAGTTATTTGGACAATCCCACGTTTCGCGGAATGCGCTGGAGCCTGTTGAATACATTCGACAAAATTTATGTCCTTGATCTTCACGGCAACTCCAAAAAGAAGGAAATCGCGCCGGACGGCGGCAAAGATGAAAATGTATTCGATATCCAGCAGGGCGTTTCCATCAATATTTTCGTTAAGACCGGTAATGGCGGCGAATGTAAAAACACTCTTGCCTCTATTTATCATGCTGATTTGTACGGCAAACGCGCCGATAAATACGATTATTTGCTTAAGAAAAGCATACGAACCATAAAGTGGCGCAAGCTGAAATTGACCGCGCCGCAGTATTATTTCGTCGCGAAAGATTTTTCATTGCGAAAGGAATATGAAAAGGGATTCAGCGTCCAGGAATTATTTCCCGTAAATTCCGTCGGCATTGTAACGGCGCGGGATAATTTCACCATACACGATACGGCGCAGTCGGTAAAAAACACAATAAATGAATTTATAAAATTGGATATTGAAACCGCGCGAAATAGATTTGATTTGGGAGAGGATACCAGGGATTGGAGCATTGCAGGGGCAAAGAAGGATTTGAATTCCAATCCCGATTTCAGCCGAATTGTTGAAATAAATTATCGCCCGTTTGACAAGCGATTTACATATTACACGGGAAATTCGAAAGGATTTCATTGTATGCCGCGCGACAATGTAATGAAGCATTTTCTTAACGGTGAAAATGTTGGATTAATGGTATGCCGGCAACAAAAAACAAATAGTTTTTACCACTGTCTAATACATAAAAATATTGTTGAATCAAGTTTTGTTTCTAATAAAACGTCTGAAATAGGATATTCTTTTCCCCTATACCTTTACCCGGACAAACTTTACAACGGCGAAAAACGCAAACCAAACCTGAATGAAAGCATAATCAACGAAATATCCCAACGAACAGGATTACAATTTGCCGCTGAACCCGAAAACCCCGAATTCGATGGGCGCAAAGAAATTTCCGGCAAAGCCGGAAATTTCTTTGCGCCCATCGACCTTCTAAATTACATCTACGCCGTGCTGCACAACCTGAAATATCGCGAGCGATACAGGGAATTTCTGAAAATAGATTTCCCACGCGTACCATATCCAGAAAACGCGGAAAAATTCAGGAATTTGGCGGATTTTGGCGCTAAGTTGCGCCGCCTGCATTTAATGGAAGACGTTGCGCCGCAATCCGGCATAGCGGATTTTCCAACCGCCGGCGGCAATGAAATAGAGAACCTTCAATACGTCGGCGACAGAGTATATATCAATAAAATACAGTATTTCGACCGCGTTCCGCCCGAAGCATGGAATTTCTACATAGGCGGTTACCAGCCCGCTCAAAAATGGCTCAAAGACCGCAAGGGGCGTATATTAGGCTACGATGACATACGGCATTACCAGCGCATAATCCGCGTACTAAAAGAAACCGGCGAACTAATGCACAAAGTGGACAACCAAATGTGAACTCCGTACTACTTGGCGGTGAACGCGCGGAATACGGCAAGCGAATTGTGACGGCGCTTTCGTCACAATTGATGGAAAAATACGGAAAGGCATTTGATATTCACAATCTCCGGCGGATGATGAGATTCGCGCAAAAATTTTCTGATTTTGAAATTGTGGCGAAAGCGTCGTCACAATTGAG
>Ga0082212_10010062_pt1 | contig 12142 bp, 10 predicted proteins | sample TergutNt197P3_FD_71548 | JGI IMG/M metagenome (GOLD analysis project Ga0082212, IMG submission 71548) | Neocapritermes taracua P3 segment gut microbial communities from Petit-Saut dam, French Guiana - Nt197 P3 | ecosystem: Host-associated > Arthropoda: Insects > Digestive system > Gut ... | reverse complement strand
ATAAATCAATTTGTCCGTTTCGTCGTAATATTCCACCGCAACGCCGTTTTCGTTTGTGGTCAATTGAAATTTTCCGTCAAACGAATCCGTGCGCACCGTTAGTGCAGACATCGCACATTCGGCAAAATCCTGTCGTAGCAATTCGGCTTGCACGCGGATGAGCGACTGATCGCGTTCGCGACGGTCGGTGTAAAATCCCCGAATCAGCGTGGCGGAAATCGCGCTGACCAGCAACAACAGCACCAGGGCGATCACGAGTGCCGCTCCACGTCGATTCAATGTTCGTGCGTTGATTTGTATCATGGCGTACCTCCGGTTTCTTGAGTTGGTGCGAGGCGGACAATGACGGTTCGCCAATACATTGCGTCGCCGGGGTTCGGGCTGTCCGGATTCGAGTTGTGCAGGGTTCGCGTGAATGGGTCAAGTTCATCCGACATGTAAATATTGGAGCCGGGCGGCTGTTCCCAAAGGCTGAGTGCAAGCAAACCGGCATTGGCATCCTGTCCCGTGACGAATTGCACGACGGCGTAGTCCGGGAGATGATACACCTCCGTGCCGATCAGCTTGTCGCCCTGCGTGGCGCGGCGGATGACGTCCCGCTTTTCCGGGAACTTGCCCGGCACAAGCGAATACGTGATTTTGCTTTGGCCCTCGTTGCCGTCCCATTGCAGGATTGTTTCGACATCCGGCTCAATCAACGCAACGTGGTGCAATCGGGCATCGATGCGGAATTGTTCGACGAAGCGGCTGGTGCTGCGGAGTTGTTCGGACTGTTCGGCGTACCGCTGCTGGAAATCGAACATCGTGAACATCAGCGTCACCGATATTCCCATGACCGTCGAGAGAATCGCCAGAACGACAAGGAGTTCAACCAGCGTAAATGCCTTGCGGCGTTTTATGTTGCGTTTCATTCGGCACCTCCTTCTTCTTCCTTTCGGTCACTCCGCTCCGTTTCGTTCCCGGATGCTGTTGCTTCCAGTGTTGTTTCGGGTTCGAGTGCTTGTTCCTCTTCTTGAACTTGTTCCGGCGGTGTTTCAATCATCATTGGTTTGACAATGGGTTTTGAGAGTAATCGCGTCAATGTAACACTTCGTCGCGGGAGGTTGCCGATGGGTGTCCAGGAAACGCTTGCGTCAAGCCGCCATGTTTGCAGCGCATCATCATCATTGTCGAGCAATACACAGGTGACGAGCAGTTTGCCGTCGGGAAGCGACCGGGCGATGAGCGTTTCGTGCGGCGTCAGATCGAAGTCACCGGCCGCAAGTTGAACAGGGTCACAGGCGGCTAGGAGCTCGAGGACGTTGAGCGTCTGATCGACGGCCGTTTGATGCACCCGACCGGCGTCACGCTGTTGCCGGGCAACGTGCGCGATTTTGACAAACGCCGCCATGCAAATCGTCACAACCCCGATCGCCGCGATGAGCTCGACAATCGTAAACGCCGCGTTTGGGTTGTGTTTTTTAGTGATTTTCGGCATAATGTTTTTCGATTAAAGGGTAGGTTGTTTTTTAACACAAAGGACACAAAGTTTTTTCACAAAGGTCACAAAGGGGAGATACAAGGTCACTATACCGCAAAACGCCAACAGACTGACATTTTTTTCTTTGTGAACTTTGTGCATACCTTTGTGTCCTTTGTGTTTAAAAAAACGGTTATTTTTAACACAAAGCACACAAAGTTTTTTCGCAAAGGTCACAAAGGGGGGATACAAGGTCACTAAAGTTTTCCGTTAATGATTCGTCGTATTCCGTCTTTTAACAATACGGTATTGAAGTTCATTAGCAATCCAAGCTTACAGCCGCTCAATCTCAAATATGTCATCACTTGGGCAAAATATAATTCGTTCAACGCTTCGACGGATTTGACTTCAACGATCAGCTTCTTCTCAACAATTATATCGATTCGATAACCGGCATCCAATTTGATTGCATCATAAACCAACGGCAAAGTTTTTTGTTTTTCAACCGCTAATCCGTACTTTTGAAGCTCGTAATAAAGACAACCTTCATAAGCACTTTCCAACAAACCGGGGCCAAGTGCTTTGTGTACTTTCATTCCGACATCAACAACAATTTTGGCTAATTCATTCTCTGTCATTACAAACCCAACTTTGTGTCCTTTGTGAAAAAACTTTGTGTCCTTTGTGTTAAAAAAAACCGTTTTCTTAAACACAAAGGACACAAAGGTTTTCACAAAGCTCACAAAGATATCTGCGTGCCACCTCACCACAATTATACCAACAAATCACCAATTTGCCACAGATTCGCCGCCGGCTTTTGTCAATAATCCCTTGAGCGTTTCCGGTTCGATGGGTTCGGAAATCATGTGGACACTTCCGTCGGCAAAGGCCGCAACGCAACCGCCTGGATGTGCGCTGCCGGGGCAGAAAACACCGGCGTTGATGCCCCGGCAAGCGTCGTCGAAGGTGATTTCGTGCGTCGGGTCCATCCAGCAAATCGGGAACATGCGCTCGACAATGAGAATCGTGTTCGATAGTCCGTCGCTCACGTTGCCGAAATGGGTGGTCTTCGAGTCGGGAAAGATCGTCTGCTCACCCACCACGACGGAGTAATTGCAGTTGAGATCGCTGAGCAACAGTTTGTTGAATCGGCCTGACAAAAACGCACGCATCCCTGTATCGCGGTCGGAGGGACATTGAAAGAGGTGCGGCTCCCGCGAATGAAACTGCCGATTATGCTCGCTGTCCCAGGGTTCGTCGAGGCGAATATCGTCGTAAAGTTCTTTGAGTTCCGTACTTTCCAAAAACGGCAAGATCAACACCCGCCAACTGTGCAACGGCTTGCCGGATTCATCAACCGTGTAAGCCGGAGGAAAAGATTTATATTGGTCGTGGTAATTGTACATTCCGACGAGTACAAGGTATTTCATCTGGCCGGTGCATTGCATGCGACGCGCCGCTTCGCGGGCGGCACTGATCATCGGCATTATAAAGAGCATTGCAACGTAAATGCACACAAACACCGTGGCCAGTGTGCGGATGGGGCGGCGTAAACGCGATGGTTCGCCGGATTTCCATAAGGCTGCGTCGAGTGCCGAAAAGAGAATCGTCAATAACGGCAACGGCAACAGCAGTAACACGGGAGCGATTTCCTGACGAAAAAACGTCGGCAAACCTCTCCAGAAATCGTAAATCAGCGCGTAAGGCAACGCCGCCGAAAGCCCATACAAGAGCAAATGCCCGATAAACGCATCGGAACGTTTTTGAACAAGCTGCCCCACCCCGGGCAGGATAAACGACAAAATCGCCGAGCCAAAATTCAACGGCGATTGCGGTTCGGTTGGCTTTTCGGAAGTTGACATGGTAAGTCTTTCTGTTGTGGTTTTGTGTGAAATATGACTGCGAATGGTTGTTATTTTTTCCCCAGCACCCCAGCAATATACCCAGTTTCATCACGACTAATCCCAAAATGATGATACAGCAAACGGTTGATATTTTCAAGTATGTGATTGTTGTTTGTTTCGAGAAATTCATCGACAAGGGACAGAATGGTTGCGTGTTCGGAGTGACCGAAATCAGGGAGCGGCAATTCTTCAAGATTGCCGCGAAGTACCTTCAAGGTGTGGAACTTTTTACGATAGATAAAACGCATCAAATCCGAATTTAATACGGCACACAAAACCTTGACGGAGAAATTCGTTCTCGTAGGAATTAAAACGTTCGCACTGTTGAGAGTCAGACGTTGTTGGTCGTCGTAAGCAAAAACAAGGTCATTCGAGATGAACCGATAAATCAGCTTTTCTTTCGCACGATACAGTTTTTCAGGGGCCACTTGTTGGTATTGTTTCGGTTGAAAAACGATAGAGTCCGCGTTTGGCTTGAGAACAAACGGTGTCACGTCTTTACCGCGATAAATCGGTTCGCTGCCGGGCAAGGGGGTTCTCAACAGATGTCGATCATTGTTTCCGGTGACGATTCCAAGGGCAAATTGTGCGTTATCCTTCAAGTGCCATGTCGGACACGCTTCGATCTTTTGAAGCAATCGGCGGTCGTCGTCATTTTGAAATACGTCGAAAACAGCGTCGGTTTTCGCATGGGGACGCGGTTTGTCATTGACGATGTCCAGTCGTATCACCGGTGTAAAAACACCGGTGAACAAGCGACCGAGATGTTGCACAGTATGAATTTGAAAATGTTTTGACAGGTAATCGCGAATATCTGCATGAACTTTGATATTTAAAATCGCTTCCGGCAACAGGAAAGAGATCACGCCGCCTTGTTTGGCAAACTTGTTCGCTTGCACCAAAAAATACGAAAACGATTCGCCCGAACGAATCTGCGGAAAACGCTTGGTCAACGCGACTTTTTCCTGCTTCGACCAGTGACTTCCCCACGGCGGATTGGTCACAACAAGATCAAAGAAACCGAAAGGCACTTTTGTATTCATGTCATCCGACAGCGTATTGGCATGAAAAATATTCGGTTCAAACACAAGATCAGGGAATCGCATCATCAGGTTGATTTTGGCGATTCGCACGGCCATCGGATCGTTATCGATTCCGTACAAACATGCGGGATTGTCAACATATTTGGCTGCCGTCAACAGGAACTGTCCTGTTCCACAGGCGGGGTCAAGAACCGTGCTTTTCGGCTTGCAGTGGTCTTCGAGCATTGCCCGTGCGACGGATTGCGGCGTAAAATAGGAACCCGTGGTCGCCTTTTTCCCTTCGGAAAGCAGGGATTGATAAAGCAAACCGAGAAAATCGCCGTGCATTCGCGTTGGCAAAACACCGTCAAACCACTCGTGATGGCGAGCTAATGCCGGGTTGTCGATTTCGCCTTCCCACGTTTGAATCTCTTTGACAAGGAAAGGATTCTGACAATCCCTTGCGAGACGCGCCGCCGTCAAAAACAACATGGTGGCATGATCTAGACGATGTTGTTCAGCATAGTGTAACAATTGATCAATGATTACAAGTTGGTTTGAATCAATCGAATATTCCTCAGGTTTAAAAAACTTTTCCGAATGCCGCTTGTTGGCACGGGATGTCAATTTGCCGGAACATTCGTCCTCCGAAACACCCAACCTGCTCCAATTACGAATTGTTGCGTCTGAAACGCCGCTTTCGTCAGGTGGCTTTTGAAACATTTCCTCATGTCGCATGACTCAATCCTGTTAAATAATCCGTCTCACTCACGCTTACAATTCTATTCATTTCGACGTATAATACCAGATGACTTGGAAGTTCATTGAAGGATGTCGCAAGGCCATGAGGAACAATCACCATGCAGAATCGTCTTGAATATGCCATTGAAATCGCCCGGGAGGCGGGAAATTTGACGCTGGAGTATTTCAATAACCCGAACCTCGTTGTTGAACAGAAAAGCGACCACACTCCGGTCACCGTGGCCGACCGTGGTGCGGAACTGCTGTTGCGAGAACGGATTGCCGAACGGTTTTCCGACGACGCCATTTTGGGTGAGGAATTTCCCGAAAAGCAAGGCGACAGCGGCTTTCGGTGGATTCTCGACCCCATTGACGGCACAAAGGCCTTCATTCATGGTGTGCCGATTTATAGTACGCTAATCGGTGTTGAGTACGCCGGCGAACCGGTCATTGGGGTGATTCAACTTCCGGCACTTGGCGAAGCGGTTTGGGCCATGCGAGGAAGCGGGGCTTGGCACGAATCACCGCGTTTCAAATCGCCGCAACAAGCGCAAGTCTCAAAATGTCAAGAACTTGGGGAAGGTCTTTTTCTCACGAGCAGTGTCACCGCTTTTGATAAATTGGGGCGGGACGGAGCATTTCGGGAAATTTCGCACAAAATGTTGCTCACCCGAACCTGGGGTGACGCTTACGGTTACTATCTCGTGGCGACAGGTCGGGCTGAGGTCATGATCGACCCGATCATGTCGCTGTGGGATGCCGCGCCGCTTTTGACGATCATCACGGAAGCCGGTGGCCGATTTACCGATTGGCAAGGCACACCAACCATTTACGGCGAAGAAGCCGTCGCCACGAACAGGTTGTTACACGAGGAAATCATCGCCGTGACCCATCAGAATCCAAAAATATAGAAATCTTAAAATCAGAGCCGCAAGTGTAAAGATTGCGGTAACAATAGAATGATGCCATGATCACAAAAATAACTGGAAAACTGGTCGCACTGAGTGCGGAAATCGCGACATTGGAAGTGGGTGCCTTTGAGTACGAGGTGTCGATCCCGGAGTTTACGCGGCGACATTTGCAGGCGGAGTTGAAAAAAAACGTTTCGCTGCATACCATCGAGTACATCGAAGGCGGCCAGGTGCAAACACGCATGACTCCGCGAATGATCGGGTTTCTCACCGAGGCCGAACGCGAATTTTTCGACCTCTTTTGTTCCGTCGATGGCGTCGGCGTCAAGAAGGCCTTGCGTGCCATGATTCGTCCGGTGCGCGAAGTGGCCGGTGCAATTGAGGAGCAAGACGTAAAATGGCTTTCGAGTTTACCGGGTATCGGACCGGCAACCGCCGAACGCATCGTGGCCAAACTGCGACGCAAGGTGCCGAAGTTCGCCCTGATGGTCGCCCGTGATGTCACTGCACTTGACACGCAACCGGATGTCATGTCCGAAACCTTCGAAGCCCTGCTTGCTCTCGGTCACAGCGAATCCGAAGCCCGTAAACTCATCGATGCCGCACTGGAGTCGAAGAAGAAATTCAAGGACACCACCGAACTGTTGCAGGCCATTTACCAGCAGGTCGGACGGAAATGAATCGGTTGATATCACAGCATATCCAACGGGTCAATGTCAACGATCCAAAGCGTATCGGATGGTGGTTTGAGGCCGTGGGTTGCCAAACGGATGACGGTTTTCATGCGTTCAGGTTCCATCGTGTGGATGTGGATGTGAAACCGGAAATTGCCACGTAGTTTGGCAAACGGCGCCGGTGCCGGGCCGAGTATGCGACATTGCAGTGAAATCTCGGTGGCATGTTGTTTCAGTGAAGCCGCCATGTACTTTGCAAATTCGAGCGTTGTGAGTTCATTCGGGCCGCGTACGACAAATCTCGCCATTTTTGTGTAGGGCGGATATCCGAACAACTTCCGAACCGGCAGTTCGCTGTTGATGAAAGCGTGATAATCGTGTTTCGTCGCCGCCATGATTGCCGCGTGATCGGGGTTGAAAGTCTGCACAATGACTTGCCCGCCGCGTTCGCCGCGACCTGTTCGGCCCGCGACTTGGGTGATGAGATGGAACGTCCGCTCCGATGATCGGAAGTCGGGCAAATGCAAAGCCGTGTCGGCACTGACAACGCCGACCAGTGTGACGTTCGGGAAGTCCAATCCCTTGGCGATCATCTGCGTGCCGAGCAAAATGCGGACTTTGCCTTCACGGAACTGCGTCAACGCCCGTTCGTGGGCACCATGTCCCTGCATTGTGTCGGTGTCCATACGCAACATCGGCACCTCCGGGAACCGTTGCCGGATTTCCTGTTCGAGTTTTTGCGTGCCGTAACCGCTATAGTGAATGCCGGGAAACGCGCAGTTCGGACATTTCGCCGGTGCCGTAATTTGATGATCGCAGTAATGACAAATTGCCACGTCCGCCGTGCGATGATGCGTTAGCGTCACGTCGCAGTCGGGGCATTTGACCACTTCGCCGCAGGCGGGACATTGAATGTGCGTTGAAAATCCGCGACGATTGAGCATCAAAATCACCTGGCCGCCGTGGTCGAGCGATTCGGCAATCGCGGCGTGCAAGTGCCGGTGGATTGCCCCGCGCGTGTGGCCGCTACGGTCCGCCGAACGCAGGTCAATCGTCGAAACATGCGGCAACGGCAAATTGCGAACGCGATGCGGCATCGAAAGCAGCCGATACTCATGCGTCCCTGCGGCACGGTGCCAACTTTCCAGCGACGGCGTCGCCGAACCGAGCAAGAGCGGGATGTTTTCCTCTTCCGCGCGACGCTGGGCCACTTCCCGTGCATGATAGCGAGGTGCAGTGTCCTGCTTGAACGAATTTTCGTGCTCTTCGTCGATGATGATCAGCCCGAGTTGCGGCAACGGCGCAAACACTGCACTTCGCGCACCGACGACCACCTGAACCCTTCCGGACGCGATACGTTGCCATTCGCGATGCCGTTCCGCATCGGTCAGATGGCTGTGCAACACGGCAACGTGATCGAACCTCGCACGAAATCGTCCGACCGTTTGCGGTGTCAGGCTGATTTCCGGCACGAGGACAATGGCCTGTCGTCCGCTTTGCACAACGTCGTCGATCGCGCGGATATACACTTCGGTCTTGCCGCTGCCGGTTACGCCGTGCAGTAAAAACGTTGCATAATTGTTCCGTCGCAATGTTTCGCGGATCATATCGAGACAGCGTTGTTGCGACGGATTGAGCGTATGCGGTTCTTGACGCGGAACCGGCGTGTCGTCAATGGCTGCACGTTGCCGCCGCTCAGTGCGAACTCGAAACAGTCCGAGCCGCTTGAGATGTTGGATCGGCACCATCGAACACTTGGCCGCACGCATCAATTCGGTCGCGGTAAGCGGCACTTCCGAGTGCAACAGGACATCGAAGACGTGGCGTTGCTTGGCCGTCAGGGGAGGAATAGGCTTCAGACTTCGGACTTCGGACTTCGGGGCTGGTGTTTGGACTTCCTCCTGAAGCCTGAAGCCTGAAGCCTGAAGCCTAAAATCATCAGCCACATACAACACCGAAGTCAGCCGCGTTCCGGCATGGTCGCGTACCCCGGCAGGTAAAACCGCTTCCAGCACCTGACCTTGCGGACAAAGATAATATTCGGCAATCCAACGAGTCAGACGCAGCATCTTGTCGGACAACAACCGCTGCTCATCAACGATGCTGAGTAACGCTTTCAAACGTCGTGACGAGTTTTCTTTGCGATCAACGGCAATGCAATAACCGAGCGTTTCGCGGTTGCTCTTGCCAAGCGGTACCATGACGCGCAAGCCCGGCATGAGTTGCCCCGTCAGTTTCGCCGGCATAAGATAGTCGAATGCACCGTCCACACCTTTTGGAAAGATAACGCTTGCCACCGTTTCCAGACGCACATCGTCCAACTCCCATTCGGGCACGTTTTCTTGGAATAAATTGCGCTGGGACATTGGTAAAATCAGAGCTACGACGGTAAGGACGTGTTGGTTGGGAACTTTCGTGCTACTAAGGACACAATATTTGTGATGAAAAACCACTCTGCGCTCAAAAAGGCGGGCATGTAAGCCGGGTTCTGTTCTTTGCCTTCGGCGGACCTAATGGCAAAGCGACGGTCATTCATCTGGACGCCGGATTGCTCCGATGCCTCAAGCGGCCGACCCGAAACTTCAGCGAACCGGACAAGTCCGCTCCACCGCAAGATTTTACAACTTTGCGGCGGATTCGTTTCTGTTTGGCCTTGCTTCCGATGGGGTTTACCTGGCCGGATCGGTCACCCGACCCGCCGGTGAGCTCTTACCTCACCGTTTCACCCTTACCGGCCCGTCCGACTTGCGAACGGGCTTAGGCGGTTTGCTTTCTGTTGCACTTTCCCTGGTCTTGCGACCGGTGGGCGTTACCCACCATCGTGTCCTGCGAAGCCCGGACTTTACTCCCGGACAATCATTACGAAACAATTGCCCGCGCGACCGTCCCGCCCGCCTTTTTGAGTGCAGAGTTCAAAACACAGAGTGCTATCATAGCGTTTTCAGATGAGCCTGGCAAGTGCGCAATCTTACGATTACGGCTCACCTACAGCATTCGTCCCATGACATCGACAAACACGTCGAGTTCCTGTTTCGTGCGTTTTTCGGTCACGGCGATAAGCAACGTTTGTTTGCTATGTGGGAACCAGCGGCCAAGTGCCACGCCGCCGAAAAAGCCGGCTTCCGCCAGTTGTTCGAGCAGATTGTCCGCATCAACACCATCGGGCAAAGTGACGGCAAATTCCTTGAAAAACGGCACATTCGGAAACGCGAGTTTCAGCGGCGTGTGTTGCGTTAATTGATTGGCGAGGTAATGTGCTTTTTGCAACGACAAGTTGGCCGCGTCTTTCAACCCTTGCGGACCAACCAGTGCGAGGTAAATCGTTGCCCGCAGTGCCATGAGTCCCTGATTCGAGCAGATGTTACTGGTTGCCTTTTCGCGGCGAATGTGTTGTTCGCGTGTTTGCATGGTCAATGCCCAGCAGCGGTTGCCGCGACGGTCAACCGTCTGGCCGACAATGCGTCCCGGCATTTTGCGGAGCAGGGATTCGCGACAGGCCATGATTCCGAGAAAGGGGCCGCCAAAGCTCATCGGAATGCCGAGCGATTGCCCTTCCGCAACGACAATGTCGGCACCGTAATCGACGGGACGTTTGAGCAGACCGAGACTGATCGGATCAACAGAGACAATATATAACGCGCCAGCTTCGTGGGCGATTTTACCGATGACCTGCACGTCTTCGAGGTTGCCGAAAAAGTTTGGGTTCGCAACCAACACGCAACAGGTTTGGTCATCGATGGCCGCCTTGAGAACATTCAAATCAAGTTTGCCGCCTGTTGGAAGCAACACCATCTCCAAGTCGAGATTGGCCAAATAGGTACGGATCGTTTCGAGCGTTTCGGGGTGCAACGTGTCCGGCACGATAACCCGTTTGCGTTTGCCGGTGGACGCAGCCATGACAATCGCTTCGACACACGCAGTGGCACCATCGTACAGACTGGCGTTCGACACGTCCATGCCGGTTAGGTCGGCGATCATCGTCTGATACTCGAAAAAGGCAATCAAACTGCCCTGACTGGCTTCGGCCTGGTAGGGCGTGTATGCCGTGACGAAATTCCCATGCGAGGCCAGCGTATCGACCGCCGCCGGAATAAAATGGTCGTAACAGCCTGCGCCGAGAAAGCTGACCATTTCGGTGGTGGCGGTATTTTGAGCGGTGATTTCGCCCATCAGCCGGGTCAATTCCAACTCGGAAAATGCACCGGGCAGGTTGAGCAAGCGTTTGAGTTGCAGTTCCGGCGGCACCATTGCGAAAAGCTCGTCAATTGACCGGGCACCAATGGTTTCGAGCATCTGTTTTTGATCGTCGGACGTATTTTGAACGTAAGTCATGGCAGTCGATAAAAAATTGTAGGCAAAGCAAAAGACATAATATATTATAACACACTGAAAACCAACGGCAATGGCAGGTGAGCAGGCAAGCTGAGAGGTGGGTGTAGTAAAATATTGCTGGAGGTTATTTAGCGGTTTTCCAGTAGAGATTCCACTGATCCCCGTAGAGCACCGCAATGCAATAATTGACAACTGCACCGGGAACCGATAGAATGAAATCACTTTTCGTTTTGGTAAATTGACGCAAGGTTTCAAATCGGACGGGGCATGGCAGATGGAACATCAAAAACGCGAACGTTGGGGCAGTCGGCTGGGTGTGATTATGGCCGTAATCGGCAGTGCGGTTGGGCTGGGGAATTTTCTGCGTTTTCCCGGTCAGGCGGCCATGCACGGCGGCGGGGCGTTTATGGTGCCGTATTTTATTACCGTTGTGTTGCTCGCCATTCCGCTGGCTTGGGTCGAATGGGCGATGGGACGTTACGGCGGCGCAAAGGGTTTCAGCTCCGTCCCCGGTATTTTCATGGCGATCACAAAACGCAAAAACGGTGCCTGGTTCGGAATGCCGGCCATGTTCTGCTGCTACGTGATTTTCACGTTTTACATCATCATGGCGGCACTCTGCCTGATTTTCGCGTATCGTTATCTGCTGGGACATTTCGGCCTCCTTGACCTTCCCACCAGGGAGCATTTCGGTCAACTCATGGGTGCGTCGGAAAACGGCATTCTTTTTCAGGACAGCCTGTTCAGCGAAATCATGGTGGCCGTTCTTGTCTGTTACGGTCTCAATTTTTACCTGATCTATCGCGGCATTTCAAAAGGCATCGAGCGGTTTTGCCTCTGGGCCATGCCGTTGCTCGTCGTTTGTGGGCTGATTCTGCTGATTCGCGTGATATTTCTCGGCAATCCGACCGGTAACGAAGGTCAAAGTTTTCTCGACGGTTTGGGTTTCATTTGGAATCCGACACAGCCCGGCAAGACGTTTTTCGAGAGTCTCAGCAGCCCGGAAACCTGGCTTGCGGCAGGCGGGCAAGTCTTTTTTTCGTACTCGCTGGGATTCGGCCTGGTCATCACCTATGCCAGCTACATGAAACGCGACGAC
>Ga0082212_10010061_pt1 | contig 12142 bp, 14 predicted proteins | sample TergutNt197P3_FD_71548 | JGI IMG/M metagenome (GOLD analysis project Ga0082212, IMG submission 71548) | Neocapritermes taracua P3 segment gut microbial communities from Petit-Saut dam, French Guiana - Nt197 P3 | ecosystem: Host-associated > Arthropoda: Insects > Digestive system > Gut ... | reverse complement strand
GCCACCGCTGAGCGTATCCACCGGCTGATCCCACTTGAGATCGGCGAGCAAACCTTGGTGAATATCACGAATTACGGCTGAGCCAGCCCAGGCATGCTCGGGCAAGTCACCATGCACCACATCTAGCACGGTTTGCCCCGGAGCCGCGAGATCCCGTTGGTCCAGCAACCCAATGGTGATCCCGGAAATCCACGTGACGCGTCCGGAATCGGGTGCCTGGATGCCGTCTAGCAATCTCAGCAGTGTTGACTTTCCGGCCCCATTGGGCCCGACGACGCCGATCCGATCGCCATCGTCGATGCCGAGCGTGAGCGAATCAAACAGGACGCGCGTCCCGAATCGCAAACTGACCCGGTCAACGCCCAACAGGTGTGCCACGCCACCATCCTATCGGTGCCCTCCGAATCAAAGCAGGGTTTTCGCGTCTAGGCAGAGTCTCCGGTACCACGCTTTGACACCAAAACCCCGCTTTAATGCCGGGTGCGGCACAATCAATCATCAGATAGCTCTAAAAGATCGTGGAGATTTGGATCCATTGCCTGGTGTAATATCCGCACAATATCTACCGAATTCCGATGCAACCGATATACGATGAAATGACTTGGGGATTTCACTCGCATTGATGGCGGTTGTACGGAATCGCGAACCGTCCGCAAATGCAAGTATCTAAGCCGGTCACCCAGTCCGCGCAACTCGTGCGTGCCAATCGCAAGTGGGTAAGCCGACACAAATTCGAAAGCGGCGATAAGCAATGCCTCATATCGTTCGCGGGCGCTAGACCCGAAATCCCGCTCGGAAAGCTCGAGGATTAGGTGGACGTCATTTATCGCTGGCTCCGAAAGCGAATACTCGCGCATCACGGCAATTTCGGTATGGAACTCACTATCTCCAGCGTTACTCATCCAGAATCCGCTGGTGAACGCGCTGCCCTATGTCCGAGATGAGTTTGGCCGTCTCGCCTGGTTTCACCACGATGTACCTGCCCTCATCCAAAGCGCGAATGCCGACGTCAACGGCCTCCTGAAGGCACCGGATCGCCTCTTGGCGGCGAGCCCATTGGAACTCGGCGAGCCGTAGGCCTTCGCGAAAGATCTCGCTGGCGTTTTGGTAGGTTCCATCCCGTACAGCGTCCTCGATGAAGCGTTGCTGGCGATCCGTGATCACTACATTCCTGGTGGGCATGGCTAGTCCTCCTTATGGCACATTATGCCATACGAACCGGCTATAGCGCCGCTATTATTTCATCCACTTTGTCCTCTGCACCGGCGTGCTTTGCGGTATTACTGATAGCCGCCTCGAAACTATAATTGGTGGTATTTCCCAACACCACGGTATTTCTCGGACCCAAGGTTCCAGTCACGACCTCGGCCCAGGCTTTCGATCCGCCGTGGCGATACTCGGCGCTGGCGATTACCTGCCGGGAGATTGCGTCAATGCCAGCCACAAACACCCCAGGCTCGCCCAGTTTGTCTGCTATCGGCACCTCCGGGTCTAGTTCTAGGAGTGTAGTCAAAAGGGACTCGGCCAAAGTCTTTGTGTACGTGGTGAGCACAATACGGGCCATCGGATTGAGCTGAGCCAATCTGCGGGCCCGATGCACCAGCACAATTGTTTTCCCGGTACCCGCTGCCCCGCTCAGGTCGCGCTTAGAACCGCAGCCGCGACTTCGTTATCAATCCCCAACCCGGCCAAGTCCGGAGCGGAAACACCTTGGGTCTCCAAAAGCGGGAAGCGCGTGTGATCAATATCGTCAGGTTTCGGCTTCGCTTTAACTACCGGCTTGCGCGCTTTGACCACACTAGGGTCAGTGCCAGTGGCAATAATCTCAGCGATCCCAGTTTGGGGATTAATGCCAATTCTCGCTGACTTGGCGATTTCGATTGCTTCATAATGCGGATAGGTGCCTAAATAAACATAGTTCGCATCTTCGCCTTGATTTCCCTGTAATCGTACCAAGACAGCGCGCCAGAAATCGTTAACCCGTCCGGTTCGCACCCTGGGATACAGCGCATCTCTAATTGGTTCGATGTGTAAGCCGGGACTCGCATCACTGTGCCGGAGTTTTTCAAGGAACCAATAGGCAGCTTTCCCAACAGCGCCGTCCAATTTGCCTTTACTAGCGAAAATTAATTGTGGCATCGCCTGATTTCCGATCACTCACTGATTAACAAAAAAAATATCGTTTGGCGGTCATGCAGCGACAACCCCACAGAGAAGCCGGACATCACAATCACGACACTTCTGAGGGCTGGGTTCCGGAGGGAATCGGCGAGCGCGTAGGTTCGCAGAAACAACCTCGGCCATCCCAGTAGCCGCAACCCGGTCGGTTGCCCCAATTGGAACATCAATCAGCTCCCCAGACTGCATGTCGGCGATAATGGCTCGCTCAACCGACAAGCCCTCTCGCAACCCGGCCTCAGAATAGATCTGCAACTGCAATGGCTCACCAATCCCAATGGAGGTCTTGTAGTCGACTAGGACTAGATTCTCCGCATCACCTTGAGGGGAGGCGTCATACACAGTTCGGCGACGACAACACTTGCCCCCGCAGCGTCATACCACTCCCACCGCGCATCGAGTGGCACACCTTCCTTCAGGAGCACTTCTTCGGCACTCGGCTCTTGCAGAGGGTTGGGATAACCCCAACGTATTCACCATTTGCCACTTGCAATCAGGGCGGTCCGAGATGCGGCGTCGGCAGCAAATTGGTCGGGGTATGCGCTTACCGGTCATGGCCAACGGGCACCGAGTGCATGACGATACGGTTAACCAATTAACGGTAATTGCTGGAGAACCCTTCGCTAGGTTCGCCGCTGCATTGCAGCGAGAGATTGAAGACGAAACTGGAATTAGGTTCGGAAATCGAATTGCCGATCGGCGTAAGCGTGAGGATATTTCGTTAAAAGATGATGCACTTGACGACCCAAACTTTGTAGCACTTTGGGAGAAAGTGTCCCAGCGCACCACTTATCAAGTGGAGTTCGACACTGAAGCCGTAGTGGCCAATGCACTTGCCCGGATCGCTGATATGCCGCGAATTGAAAAGCCGAAGTTCCGGTTGCACCGCACGGGCATCAAGATGAACCATGAATATGGTGTTGAGAATGGTTCCGCGCTTGAGATGGGTGAAGTTGAGTTGGTAGGCGAGCGCACGGTCCCTGACTTGGCGGGTGAGATCACCAAGAGGGTCAACCTTTCACGCGCAACCGTCAGCCGGATTCTGGGTGATTGTGACCGGCTTAGCGAAGCACGCAATAACCCCGCAGTGTTTATTGATCAAGTTGTACAGGCACTCGACGATGCACTATTTGAGCAAATCGCGCTGGGCATCGTGTATCACCCGACTGGAGAACGGTGGAGGGCGGAGCGGCTCGAAAACACCTACCCCGCAACTTCGGTATCACGTCATATTCTTGAGGTAACCAAATCGATTACCGATAAGGTTGCCCTAGATTCCAATATCGAGGTCGAATTTGCCAAGTATTTGGAGGATGACCCGGAAATACTTCTGTATATCAAATTACCCAGTTGGTTCAAGGTTGATACCCCAATTGCTGCTTACAATCCAGACTGGGCCATTGTTCGTGATGGACCAGAAGGGGTTCGGCTTTACCTGGTTGGCGAAACCAAGGGTGGCGACGATTTCGAGAAACTCCGTTGGGAACACGAGAAGTTCAAGATAATCTGTGGCGGCCACCATTTCACCGCGATAGACGTTCCATTCAAATACGGGAAAAATCCGGTCGAGGTTGACATCCATTATCCGGGACTATTCCCTGATGCAGTTGTAGACATGCCTTTTGCCTCCGATGCGCACGCTGAAGCGTAGATGCGGGGGATGCCAGCAGCCTGTGATTGGCTCCAGCGCCACTTTCGCCCCACTTATAGCCAGAGTGATGTAGAACCCATGAAAGGCAGAACCTATGACAGTTCTAGACTATACCGAGATCACGGTACCCCTGGTTCGATTCGGAACAATGGAGTCCGTCCAAACCGATGCCGTACTATCTAATGACATTCTGGTTGATCTGGAATTTGAACTCCAGATATCACCATTAGTTGGAGAATTCCTCTGTGAGTGCATCCATGGCGAAAACAGCGCAAATCATATCGATGACTATTCTAATGATGGCGCCGCAGCCAGATCACGAGTCGCGTCGGGGGCAAAAATCAGGTCATCCAAATCGTCGTCGGTGTCCCAGTACGAGTTGTCGTCACCCGCGCAGTAGTAGTCACAAACCATCAGGTAGAGCTCATTGGGATCGTCACCCACGGGAATCAAGAACGCCTCAATCGCAGTACCCCTTTACCGCCCTTGCGATCAGTGTAGATCAATACCATCTTCGTCTCCTTTTTTCAGTTTCCAGCAATCCGAACCGGCAATTTCGCGGCGCGGGGCAGGTCAATCATGTTCTTACTGCACCAGACTCCCTGTCCCAAAAAAAGACGACTGCGGTGTCGGCGGCCATGGTATCTTCCGGCTGCGCAATACCTCGGCGCGTTACTCCCGGGCCTTCCAGTCTGCGGTGTGGCGCCGCCATGGCGTTTTGCGAGGGACGCCGATCCGATCGCCATCGTCGATACCGAGCGTCAGCGAGTCGAACAGGACGCGCGTCCCAAACCGCAAACTGATCCGGTCAACGCCCAACAGGTGTGCCACGTAAGAAGTCCACGGTCAGACAGCGACACGCCCCACTCAAACGGCAACTAACTACAGTGCTACACTTACGGGATGGCTACAATGACGATGACCGAGTACAACCGGTATCCCTCGCGCGCGGCGCGGATCGCGGAGGTCGAGAACCTACACCTGACTCGTGACGGGCAACCATACCTGGTACTCCTTAGGGATCAGCAAACTCAGGGTGCTCTTGAATCAATGCTCGATCGAGGCGATGCCATTGCGGCACGACCGTATCAGGGAGATCTGCCAACTTTCGACGGTGATCGCGATGCCGCCCGGGCGATGATTGCGGCTCTGGAGCTAGAACGCGATCCCAATGGTTACTAGTCGAGTAACGAATTACATTGACTCCTCAGTGCTCTTGCGGGCACTGCTGGGAGAGTCGCCAGCCGCGGCAAATTGGATCAACAACGCGCTGGCCAGCGGAGATACCCTGGTTTCGGCAACCCTGCTTGACACCGAGGTGCGCCGCGTGGTCCACAACAAGCGGCTTCAAGGCATGGCTACCCCAACCGATGCGCTGGTTAACCAATGGCTCAGTTCCGTTGTCCAAGTCAAGTTGTCTGAAAAAATCATGTCTGACGCCACGCGGATCAAGTCAGTGGTAGGTACCTTGGATGCCTTACATGTGGCTACGGCCATGACCCTGAGAAACGACAACCCAGTCGTAGTGACCCATGACGCCCAAATGGCAACTGCGGCGAAAGTAGTTCGACTTAAAGTCATCGACCCGGTAACCGACGACCCGAATCGCGCACCCGTTGCTTGAGGGAGCCACGCTTTGACACGAAGACCCCGCTTTGATGACTGTTACAAAGCCGCTATTATTTCATCCACCTTGTCTTTGGCATCACCGAACAGCATTGAGGTGTTTTCCTTGAAGAACAGCGGGTTTTGTACCCCGGCATACCCGGCCGCCATGGAGCGCTTGAACACGATTACCTGGTCGGCGTTCCACACCTCTAGCACCGGCATCCCGGCGATTGGCGAACTCGGATCATCCAGTGCGGCGGGGTTCACCGTGTCGTTGGCGCCGATCACCAAAACCACGTCGGTAGCGCCAAAGTCATCATTGATCTCATCCAGCTCCAACACCTGGTCATATGGCACTTTCGCCTCAGCCAGCAACACATTCATGTGCCCGGGCAGGCGGCCAGCCACGGGGTGTACCCCGAACCGCACGTTGGTCCCGTTAGCGGTGAGCCGATTGGTGAGCTCCGCCACGGGATGCTGCGCCTTCGCAACGGCCATCCCGTAACCAGGGGCAATGATCACGTTTTTCGCACCCTTGAGCAACTCGGCAGCCTCAGCGGCGCTTACCTCTTGAATTTCTCCTTGATCGACGACGACGCCGGACGCGGGCTCCGCGCCCTCCTCAGCCCCGAAGCCACCCAAAAGCACGGAAAGCAACGAGCGGTTCATGGCCTGGCACATCAGCACACTCAAGATTGCCCCTGAGGAGCCAATCAAAGCGCCCGTGATTATCAATAACGTGTTATTGACCATGAACCCGGCAGCGGCGGTAGACCAACCGGTTAGTGAGTTCAACACCGAAACCACCACCGGCATATCTCCCCCACCAATGGCGACCACTAAATGCCACCCCAGGATAAGCGCAATCACGAACAATATGAGTAGCGGGACCAAACCCCACGCCGGATTAATGAGTAACCAGATCACTGAGCCAACTGCGGCCAACAACAGAAAAATGTTGACATAACTGCCGAACGGGAGCCGCAATGGCGAACTCTTCATTTTCATGGCCAATTTCAATGCCGCGACAATTGAGCCGGAGAAGGTCACCGCACCGATGATTACGCCAATACTGACTTCCACCAGTTCAGCCGTGTCATAGATAAGTGGATATTCGGAACGCAATAGGAAAGTATTGAAACCGATGGCCACCGCCGCCAAACCGCCAAAGGCGTTCAGCACGGCAATGGCTTCCGGGAGCTGGGTCATTTCCACGCTCCGGGTCCACCAGATACCCACCGCGGCGCCGCTGGCCAACACCAAAAACGCCAGTAAAGCCACCCACGGGGCACTTCGTTGCCCAGGCAACCCCGCCATGCCAGCGGATTCAATGGCGACGGCGATGGTGGCCGCCAAAGCGATGCCCATACCGATCATTCCCAAAGCCACTCCGCGACGCGCGGTGGTTTGCTTGGACAATCCAGCCAAGGAAAGAATGAACAAAAGAGCCGCAATCACATACGCGGCTTGCGCCAGGCGGAACAGAAAGCTCGCTTCCAAAATCATGGTTAATCCTTCCGGAACATGGCGATCATGCGCCGGGTTACCATAAAGCCACCGAACAAGTTAACACTCGCCAAAGTAGCGGCGAGTACCGCGATAATGGTCACCGCCAAATTCCCGGACCCCAACATGAGCAGCACGCCCACAATCACAATTCCGGATATCGCATTAGTTTGTGACATGAGCGGGGTATGCAACGCGGGTGTCACATTGGATATTACGTAAAAACCAATCACAATGGATAAGATCAAAACCAGAAAGTTGTTCAAGAATAGCGCATCGGAAAAGGTCAGCAACAACAGCAGTAATACCGCCACCAGTGCGCCGCCGATTAGCAGCCGTTGGCCGCGAACGCGGGTGGCCTCGGCCACCTCAGCGGCTTTGGCCTCAGCCAAAGCGGCTTTCTCAGCAGCCGACAACGGCGCCATCGTCGTCGAATCAGACACCCCAGCCGAAACCGCGACTGGAGGTGGGGGCCAAAGCAACTCGCCGCCGTGAGTAACGGCCATACCGCGCTGCACGGGGTCGACCAAATCTAGTACCAGCTCGCCATCTTTACCCGGTGTCAGCAACGCCAACAGGTTCCCCACGTTCGAGCCATAGAGTTGCGAGGCCTGCGCGGGCATACGCGCCGCCAAATCCAAGTAGCCCAGCACCACCACGCCGTTTGCCGTGACCATGCGCTCACCGGGCACGGTCGCCTCCGCGTTTCCGCCGCCGCTCGCGGCCAAGTCCACAATCACCGAACCGGGGCGCATGCGCGCGATCATCTCGTTGGTGAGGGTCCGGGGTGCCATCCCGCGCACCAACGCCGTGGTGATAACGATGTCGGCCCATTCCGCCTGCTCGGCGTACAACTCCTCAGTGGCCCGCTGCTGGGCGTCGCTCAACTCGGAGGCGTAACCATCCGCGCTGATTTCTTGTTGCGCCGCCGGAGTGGTGAGGAAACGCGCCCCCACGGACTCGATTTGCTCGGCCGCCTCGGGGCGCACGTCGAAGGCCCGCACCTCGGCGCCGAGCGAAACGGCCGTTCCGATGGCCGCGAGCCCGGCAACACCACCGCCGATGACGAACACCTTGGCGGGCTGGGTCTTACCCGCAGCCGTGACTTGGCCCCCGAACATGCCCTGGTACTCGTTCGCCGCCTCGATCACGGCGCGATACCCAGCCAGGTTGGACATGGAACTGAGCACGTCCAAGGATTGCGCCCGGGAAATCCGCGGCACGGCGTCCAACGCCAAAGCGGTACTGCCCGACTCCCGCAACACCCCCACCAGCTCCGGATTTGCAGCGGGGGCAAGCTGGGCAATCAGGGTGTGGTCCCTGGTCAGCCGGTTCGGTTCCGCGGGCGCCCTCACGCCCACCACGACCTCCGCGTCCCACACCTCAGGCGCCTCCGCAACTTCCGCCCCGGCACTCTGGTACGCGGCGTCCGTAAAGTTCGCCCTGCCCCCAGCACCCGTTTCGACGACGACGCCGTACCCCAGCTTGGTGAGCTTGGGGATATTGGCTGGTGTCAGGGCCACCAAATCGCCGTCGGCCTCTTTCAAAACGCCGATCCGCATGTCAGGTAACCCTAGTGGCACCAGGGGACACAAAAACTCCCCAGTCGCCGCACGCAAGAGAAAAGGCTCGGACCCCCAAACGGTCCGAGCCTTGGAATTGCGCGACGAGCGGCGTCGTCGTCGTGAGGAAAACTCTAATAGACTGCAGCGCGTTGCAGAACGCCAAGTAGGACGATGACGACCAGCCATACCGTCGCGAAGGCCACCGTAATGCGGTTCAGGTTCCGCTCGGCCACGCCAGAGGAACCCGCGCCGGAGGAAATACCGCCGCCGAACATGTCGGACAAGCCGCCGCCCTTACCTTTGTGCAGCAAAACCAGCATGGTCAGCAGACCACTGGCGAGCACGAGGACTACTTGCAAGATTATTCTGAGCACGGTCATAGTGCTCACCACTATACGGCATGCCACGGGGGTCGGCAGCCGGGACGGCGCGCCACGTGACGCCAATCGGCACGGGCGCCAAAACATGCGCGAATCCGCGCCAGTGTGATTTACTATCGCAGGTGCGGCGCCGCGCCAACCGACGTAACCGGACGTGCGGCCCCGAATCAACTGCGTGAGCAAGCCAAAGGCTAAGGTTAACGTAGGTCGGCACCAGCGCCGACACCCGGTGAAAACCGGTCGCGGTCTCGGAAAGTCCGGGGCCTTTCGGCGGCACAAACGCCGAACCAAGGAGGGTTTTAGTATGACCGTTAAGGTCGCAATCAATGGCTTCGGCCGCATTGGACGCAACGTTTTCCGTTCGATTATTGACCGCAAGGTTGATCTTGATGTAGTTGGCATTAACGACCTGACGGATCCGAAAACCTTGGCCCATTTGCTGAAGTACGATACTTCGTTTGGCAAGTTCAACCATGAGGTTTCCTACGAGGACGACGCCGGCGGCAAGTTCCTCATCGTGGACGGCAAGAAGATCCCCGTATATTCCGAGCGCGATCCCGCCAACCTGAAGTTCGGCGCGGACATTGTGCTCGAGTGCACCGGTATTTTCCGCACGGGCGAGCAACTGCAAAAGCACATCGCCGCTGGCGCCAAGAAGGTCATCCTCTCGGTACCTGGCGACGGCATTGATGGCACTTTGGTGATGGGCGTCAACGACAACATTTACGACCCCAAGACGATGAACATTGTCTCCAACGCCTCTTGCACCACGAACTGCCTGGCCCCAATCGCCAAGGTTCTCAACGACAACTTCGGTATTGTTGAGGGCTTCATGGTCACGATCCACGCCTACACGGCCGATCAGAACCTGGTTGACGCACCGCACTCGGATCTCCGCCGGGGCCGCGCCGCCGCCAACAACATCGTCCCCACCAAGACGGGCGCCGCCAAGGCCATTGGCGAGGTCATCCCCGCGCTCAACGGCAAGCTCGATGGCTTCGCGATCCGCGTTCCCGTGCTGACCGGCTCCATCACCGACCTGACCGTGCTGCTCAAGAAGCAAGTCAGCAAGGATGAGATCAACGCCGCCATGAAGGCCGCCGCTGATGGCCCCATGAAGGGCATCCTGGAATACACCGAAGATCCCATCGTCTCCTCGGACATCGTCCAGGATCCGGCGAGTTCGATCTTCGACGCCGGCCTGACCAAGATCCTCGACGTTGACGGCCAGCAAATGGTGACCGTCTGCTCGTGGTACGACAACGAGTGGGGCTACTCCAACCGCATGGTTGACGTAGCGCTCAAGATGGCACACGAAGGCCTGTAGACCGAAGCAATGATTAGGGGGTCGCGCGCTTACGGGCGATGCGGCCCCCTTTTCGCATTACCAAACCCCTAGCTAAGTACTAAAAGGAAGATAAATGAAAACCATTGACGACCTCGGCGACCTGACTGGCAAAACCGTACTAGTGCGTTCCGACTTCAACGTCCCCATGAAAGACGGCGTCATCACCGACGACACCCGCATCCGCGCGGCCGTCCCCACCATCAAGAAGCTCACCGACAAGGGCGCCAAAGTAGTAGTGACCTCCCACCTCGGGCGCCCCGCTCCGGTTGACGGCTTCACCTACGAGGGCAAGTACTCCATCAAGCCCGCCGCCGCCCGTTTGGGCGTTTTGCTCGACGACGACGTACCGGTTGCCGCAGATTTGACCGGTCCCTCCGCCCGGGAAACAGTCGCAAACCTCAAGCCCGGCCATGTCGCCATGCTGGAGAACGTGCGGTTCGACCCGCGCGAAACCTCCAAGGTTGACGCCGATCGCGAGGCGCTCGCGAACGAACTAGTTGACGTAACCGGTGCGGATGCCTTTGTTTCCGACGGTTTCGGTGTGGTACACCGCAAGCAGGCCTCCGTTTATGACGTGGCCAAGGCCGTTCCGCAGGCCGCCGCTGGTGATTTGGTGTTTAAGGAAGTTAACTCGCTTTCCAAGGCCACGGAAAACCCGGAGCGGCCGTACGTCGTCGTGCTGGGTGGCGCGAAGGTCTCCGACAAGCTGGGCGTAATTGACAACCTGATTGACAAGTCCGACAAGATCATTGTCGGTGGCGCAATGGCCAACACCTTCCTCAAGGCACAGGGCTACGATGTCGGTGCCTCGCGCGTGGAAGAGGACCAACTGGACAACGTGCGCGGTTACCTGGACAAGGCCAAGGCGCGCGGCACCAAGATTGTGCTCCCCGTTGACGTAGTCACCAATGCGTCGTTTGACGCCGAGGATGGCGTGAACACCTATCCAGTGGACGCGATTCCCGCTGATCAAATGGCCCTGGACATTGGCCCCAAGACCGGCGAACTGTATGCCAACGAGCTCAAGGGCGCCAAGACCATCGCGTGGAACGGCCCCATGGGCGTATTCGAGCGGCCCATTTATGCCATTGGCACCCGCACGGTAATGGATGCCATGAAGGCCGAAAAGGAATACGGTAATGCCTTTACCGTGGTAGGTGGCGGCGATTCCGCGGCTGCCGTGAATACCCTGGGATACAACGAGAACGATTTCTCGCATATCTCAACCGGTGGCGGTGCCTCGCTAGAACTACTTGAGGGCAAAACCCTTCCCGGTATTGGGGTTCTCGGCTAAATGACCAATAAACTGCGTGTGCCGCTCATTGCCGGCAACTGGAAGATGAACCTCAATCATATTGAGGCCGTCGCCACCGTTCAGAAACTCGATGAAGAGTTGCGCTATGCCAATCACGATTCCGAGAAAGTCGAGGCCGTGGTATTGGTGCCCTTCACCGATATCCGGTCCGTCCAGACCTTGATTGACAGCGACAAGCTCGAACTGAAATACGGTGCCCAAGATGTTTCCGAGCATGCCTCGGGGGCTTATACCGGCGATATTTCCGCGGGTATGCTCGCCAAACTGGGCGTGAGCTACTGCACGGTGGGGCACTCCGAGCGCCGCGAATATCACGGGGAAACCGATGCGATTGTCAACGCCAAAGCCAAGGCTTTGGCTGATAATGGGATTTCGCCAATCGTGTGCGTGGGTGAGGGATTGGATATCCGGAAAGCCGGAAATCACGTCCCCTATACCGTCAATTCGCTAAAGGGCTCTTTGGCGGATATGACACCTGAGCAAATGGGCCGCGTCGTCGTCGCTTATGAGCCCGTTTGGGCGATTGGCACCGGTGAAGTTGCGACCCCTGCGGATGCCCAAGAGGTAATCGGGGCAATTCGGGGTGCGATT
>Ga0082212_10010060_pt1 | contig 12142 bp, 9 predicted proteins | sample TergutNt197P3_FD_71548 | JGI IMG/M metagenome (GOLD analysis project Ga0082212, IMG submission 71548) | Neocapritermes taracua P3 segment gut microbial communities from Petit-Saut dam, French Guiana - Nt197 P3 | ecosystem: Host-associated > Arthropoda: Insects > Digestive system > Gut ... | reverse complement strand
CGTTTGAATTGTTTTGCTTTTGAAAGGGGATGTTTATCCAAATCTCGCCGTCCTGTTCCCGAATATCCGCAGGCGTACAGGCGCGCCACAAACGTTCGTCCCCGTTGAACGCCGGCGATAAATCAAGAAAATCGAATAATTGATAATTGGTTTGTATTGCCATGATTACAGGGTTTTTTCCTCTTCCGCCAATATCCTTTCGGCGCCTTCCTGCAATACCTTTAACTGGCTTTCGGTAATCATGAAAACCGTGCCGTGTTTGTGCGCTTTCGGCACGAAGATTTTGTCCGAAACATCCGTGAAAGTCGCAAAGTCGTTTGTAAAATGAGCGCCATAGCGGTATTCTCTGTAAGCGTCGTAATAAATCAACCAGCCGTCTTCAACTTTTACCCAGGTGGGACCTTCCGAATATTCGGGGGCAAACGATGCGGTTTCGTTACTCCACGTACCTGTCGGAGTGGAACCGAATGCCAGGTGCAGGTTGCTGTACCCTGGTTTGCGGTTGTCTTTTACAGCTAACACATAATCGTCCTTACCTCGTTTCATGACTGCGCCGTCAATAGAGTTGTAGCCCGGATCGTAGAAAAGGGCGGCAGGGGTAAATGTCCGGAAATCCTTGGTAATTGTATAATACTGCCGTTGCGAACCATCAAACCTGACGGGACTGGACGACGACCAGGCAATGCTGAACTCATCGCGTTCCTCGTCGTAGAACAATTCCGGCGCCCAGACATTCCGAAACGTCGTATCATAATCGTTCACAACAATATGCCGCTGTTCCGACCAGTTAATCAAATCTTTGGAATAAGCATAGCCGAAACCATAATCATCGCGCCAACTCGACGTCCACACTAAATGGAAAGTACCGTCGGGACCTGCAACAATGGACGGGTCGCGCATCACTTTTTGCGTACCTGTTTCGGGATGAAGAAATGAATTAGGTCCGAAGTCTGTCCAGTGGTAGCCGTCGCGACTGTAAATAAAACGCAAGCCTGCGTCAGCCGGTTCGCGAAAACCCGTCATCACGTAAATATTACGGAGTTCTTCACTGTTAAACACAACCCAACTCTCACCGGGTTCTGTTCCCTCAATTCCCTCCTGATATTTCGCCATGATTGTATTCCATTCATCAACACGAGGATTGTTTTCCGTTGTTTTCGGATTCAAATTGTCTAATTTTTCCCCTTCGGGAATACTGATAACCAGCATCAGTTGGCGTCCATTGCGAAACACCAGCAACTGCTGAAAACCGGCATTGCAAAATCCTTTGGCGACTTCGGGAAACAGTTCCGTCTGACGGGCGTGATAGTCCATATATTCGCGCTGCAAAACGGTGTCGGCAACCAGATTGGCAGTCATTAACGTATGACTCCACCGTTCGGCTTGCGCGGCGTCATCGCAATTACGCCGGTCGAAAACATAAAATGGACGGTTGTACAGGCGTACAGTTGCTTCGGGAAAGGCAGAGGCGATTTGCTGCATCGTTTTCTCTGCATCCGGAAATACGCCAAATACAACTGTATGATTTTTCCATTGATACAGGGTTGCCTGTAAATCCATTTCATCTAATTGATGAGGCAAAATTGCATCGTCCCCCACAATTTCAATGATTGACGGAAGCGGTATTTTTTCCGTTTGCGTACAAGATATACATACACAAAATCCAATAACAAATAATAAATACTTTTTCATGATTCAAATAATTTAGATGACCATTCATAACTGCCCGGTTTTAAGGTTAAATGCAAATTCATTTTACCGGGGATTTTAAATCGCACAACTCCCCGCGAATATTCCTCCACCGGAACGAGCGAGGAAAAGCCGGCTTGCTGCAAGCAAGCGTAAGCGGTAGCGCCGCCTTCAATCAACAGTTCGTCAATCGCGCATTTACGAATTAATTCCGCAGTGATTACAGCCAGAAAATTCTTTACTCTTTTGGAAGATACAAACCAACCATATTCATTTTTCACCGTAATCATTACTTTTTTATAATGGTTAAAATTTAATCGGGTATTTTCCATCCATATTCGGAATTTTTCCATATTTTCCAATAATTCTTCCACAAAACCGGCATTGATGTCTAAACGGTAAAATATTCGATTTTCGCGAATAAATTGCTTGCTTGCTTCATGCGTACTTCCACAAATCATCAGCATGCTTTTTTCGTTGTGAACAGACTGCGGCGCAACAGAATGTGGTTTTGCCAAAGGAAAATATACCGGCAAACACGCTTCGAAAAAAACGGAACCGCCGACGGGCAGTATTTCGGATCGGATTTGACGAGCGCAGGTTTCGTAATCTTCTTTTTTAAAAATATCGGGCGTAACCATATCCGCATCGTTTTCCGTTAATTGCAAAATTTCACGTACCGAAGCGGTTTGCGCAGGAAAATCGGGATCGTGAGCAAACGCCGTTTGATGCAGCGGTTGCCCGTTGATGCGGTAAATACCTCCTTCGATGGTTCGTCCGGTTTCCGGATTTGCCGGCAAAATAAAAACTTTTTCTATCGGGATATATTCCCGCAAAGCATTGATTTCCGAAAGGATATGACCACGCAAAGCCGAATCAATTTTCTTGAATATCGTCGTTACTTGCAAAATATTCAGTGTTTTGACGATTTTTCGCACAGCAACGCCGGCTTCCTTTTCAGGCAAAGAGCGGGTATCGGAGGCGATGATCCATACATCCGTCAATGGCAAACGTTCGATATGGAAATCAAAATCGAACGTAACGCTTAATCCGAAACGCAGGCATACGCCGGCTATTTCGGCTGCGCCTGTTATATCGTCTGCAAGAACGGTTACCACGTTGATGATCTGAAAAATTATTCCGTATGAAACACTTCTTCCATCGTTGCCCACCATTCGCCCACCGCACGGGTTTCCAAAGGTTGCTGACAGGGTTCGCATACGTCCCACCAACGCCGGGTTTCAGGATCAGCAGCCATCTTAGCCATATCTGCGGCATAATCATTACCTGTATATTCGTAATAACTAAACAGATAGCCATCCTTATAATAGATGGAATAATTGCGGATATTGCATTTTTTAATCATATCCAATACTCCGGGCCACACAGCGGCGTGTAACCGTTTGTATTCTTCCAATTTTTCAGGAACTACTTGAATAACACTTCCGTAACGTTTCATTTTTTAATAATATAAAATCCAAAATATGAAATAAAGATAAAAGCAATCATCGGGAGGATAAATCCCAAAGCCATAGAAGTAGCGCCTATCGCGCCCATTGCAATGGGAAATACCGCGCCTCCGGCTACGCCCATCACAATATAAGAAGAAGCCCGTTTCACCTGCACCGGATCCAACCCTCTCACTCCCAAGGCAAAGATGGTTGGGAACATAGTGGACATGAAGAAGAAACTTGCATAAAGTGCATACAGGGAAACTTTTCCTATGTGAATAACTACAAAAACCATACATACTGTCGCCAACAAACCGAATACAAGAAGCAGGGTTTCAGGTTTCATCCAGCGCATAATGAAACTGCTGCTCAGGCGACCGACCAAGAAAAGGAACATCCCGCCAAAACCAAGCAGTTGAGACGCTTTTAGATTGGATATTGAAGGGTCAAGTTCGGTTACATAATTGATGAAGAAACTAAAAATGCCGGTCTGAGCGCCCACATAAAGGAATTGCGCTATGACCGCCAACACAAAACCCCGGTACATCCAAATGGATTTGCTTTTTTCGGCATTCGATTCCGTTTTTACCTCCTCTTTGCTGTCCGATTCTATCTTCGGCAGTTTTGTAAGCGCAAAACAAACGGTTACGATCAGCACCGCGATACCGACCAATATGTAAGGTTTTGCTAAAGCCATTTCGTCATCAGGGCTCGAACCAAAAATTAATGCGCCTCCGATAATAGGACCGATAATCCAGCCAATGCCATTGAATGCGGCTGCGATATTGATCCTTTGCGCGCCGTATTCTTCCGGTCCCATTGCAGTAATATAGGGATGAGCGCCGGTTTCGATGATGCACAAACCACAAGCCAGGACAAACAAGGCAATCAGAAACGGAGCCGGCGAGTGAAGGAAAGCCGATGGAATGAAAGCGAAAGCCCCGAGCGCAAATAACGATAAACCCACCACAATTCCCCGTTTGTATCCCGCTTTCCGCATAATATAACCGGCAGGCAAAGCCATCAAAAAATAGGCTATGTAAGTAGAGAATTGTACAAAGCCTGATTCGGCTTTGGTCATCTCGAAGGCGCCTTGAAAATGTTTGTTCAACACATCCAATAAACCGTGAGCGCATCCCCACATCAGATACAGGCACGACACCAGAATAAACGCCGGCAAGAAACTTTTTCCCGTAGAAGATTTTAATATTGATTTCATCCGGTAATCTTTTTTAATGTATTGAATAATGCGTTGATGTTTGCGGGCGGAATATCCGGCAAAATGGCTTCGTGGCTGGGCGAAACAATCAACCCTGTCGGGAAGAGTTCTGTCAGTTCCCTGATTTTTTGGGCAACATCATCCGGATTACCGTTTACTAAAAGATATTGAGCGTCTATACCTCCACAAAAAGCAACCTTTCCGTAAAAATGTTTTTTCAGGTTGGGAGCATCCATTTGATATGCCAAAGCCTGAACGGGATGGATAATATCTGCGCCGATATCCGCCAAATCCTGAATAACCGGAAAAACAGACCCGCAGGAATGATGCATGACGGTTAATCCATAACTTTTTGCCTGTTCAATCAGTTTTTTGGTACCCGGAAAAACAAATTCGCGGATATTGTCAGGATGCAGCATCAAGGACGTTTGGCTGCCAAAATCGTTTCCGATCAATACGGCGTCCAGCAAGCCTTTGGTAGATTCGTAAAAGATTTCACTGGCTTTGAGGTAAAAGCCTGTGATACGGTCAATCACTGCCCTAAACATTTCAGGGTTGGATAGCATAGTTATCAATGCCTGTTCCATACCAAACGCGGAACAGGCATCCTGAAAATGAGCGCTCCACAATATTCCCATTTTGATTTTGTTGGCAGGTGCAACGCTAACTCTTCTTTTCGATTCTTTGCGGTTGAGATGCAATGCCGGGTCGGGCCACGCAAAGCGGTCAATATCGGAAACTTCGGAATAATCTTCAAAAAAGCCCGGCGCTGTGAGTGTGCGTTCATCCGGCGTATCCAAATGGTCTGTTTTTGCAAATTTGAACGCACAGGCAATATGGTTGGACGGAGGATCATGGTACGGAACCTCAACCGGATAAATATCATCGTCGAGCAATGTACGAAGTTCGTCTATGCTGCTTACCCCAAAATGCTTTTTTAAAGCCGGTTCGGCGGAAGGAACCGGCAAACCCAACCAGGATGCAGGTCGGTCTACAGGCTGATAATGTATGGTTGAGAAAAAGCGGTCTTTGTGGTTCATAGTTTTTTGTTTTTCGTCATTTTAACGGCATATTCAATGGCAATCGTCATAGCGTCGGGGCTGGCAATGCCTTTTCCGGCAATTTCAAAAGCTGTACCGTGATCCACCGATGTGCGGATGATGGGCAAGCCGAGTGTAATATTTACCCCTTTCACGCTGTCCATGGATTGGGTTTGATTGTTCCATTTGAAACCGAGTAATTTGAAGGGAATATGTCCCTGATCGTGGTACATGGCAACGCATCCGTCGTATTTTCCCTGTATGGCTTTGGTAAACAGCGTGTCGGGCGGAACCGGTCCTTCCGCGTGGTATCCAGACGCCTGTGCTTGTTGTACGGCAGGCGCAATGATTTCCATATCTTCTTTACCGAATAATCCTCCGTCGCCGGCATGGGGATTTAATCCGGCAACGCCTATTTTCGGCTGTTCGACGCCAAAACTGATACAAGCGTCGTGAAGAAGTGTAATGACGTCTAAAATCCGCTCCTTCGTGATGACGTCGCAGGCTTCCCGCAAAGGGACATGCGTGGTGGCGTGAATTACGCGGAAGACGTCGTCAGCCAGCAGCATGGCGTATTTTTTTGTATTCGTGAAATGGGCGTATATTTCGGTATGTCCTGAGAAGCGATGTCCTGCCATGTTGATGGATTCCTTGTTGATGGGCGCTGTTACCGTAGCGTCAATTTCGCATTTCATCGCACAGTCAATTACTTTCCTGACGGACTCGAAGGCGGCGTTACCGGCATTGGCGGATATTTTTCCATATTCCAATGCGGTCATATCTACATTTTTCAAATCGAAAACATCCAATGTTCCGTATTCAAACCTTGATTCGCTTACCGACGAAACATGACGTATATTCAACGAAATACCCGAAAATTTTCTCGCCGCCAGCATCACTTGTGCATCGGCGAATACCAAAGGGCGGCACAATTCGTATATGTCAGGAGCGGCAAGCGCTTTGACAATAATTTCGGGACCGATGCCGGCAGGGTCGCCCATGGTAATTCCTACGATTGGTTTCATCTGTTTCTACATTAAAGCATGATAAATATGGATGGCGTCTTCTCTTTTTACTTCTCTCGGATTGTTGACCAACAGGCGCGTTACTTTCATTGCCAAATCCGCCAGATTTTCCGTTTCGGAAGCATCAATGCCTGTTTCGGTCAATTTTTGCGGAATACCGCATTTTGCCGATAATGTGCGGATTTTTTCGATTCCTTCCTCCGCAGTACGCGCACCTGTTATCCGAGCAATCGCTTCAAATTTTTCAGGACAGGCGTCCTTGTTGAATTTCATCACTTCAGGCAATAAAATGGCATTTGCCAAACCGTGCGCGATGTGGTACTTACCGCCCAATCCGTAGGAAAGCGCATGAACGGCGGCAGTATTGACCGGACCAAGGCACAATCCGCCGTACATGCTGCCCAATGCCAGCGCAGCACGCGCGTCCATGTTATTGCCGTTTCGATAAGCGGTTTCCAAATTTTCAACAATCAATCGAATACCTGACAGCGCATAATGATCCACTGCCGGATGTGAGAATTTGTTCGTAAAAGCCTCGATGCAATGCGACAAGGCGTCCATAGCGGTTTCTGCCGTAATTTTGGGCGGAAGTCCCGTCATTAATTCAGGGTCAATGTAGCAACTGTCCGGCACTAAAAAGGGGCTTATGACTCCTTTTTTTTCAGCGGTATTTTCGTCAAGCAGGATCGCATTGGGCGACACTTCGCTACCGGTTCCGGAAGTGGTCGGAACACAAATCAAAGCGCAATTTCTACCCTGTAACAGATTTTTTCCGAAAACGTCTTCCGGTTTTTGTTTGCGGTCGTGAAGAGCAGCTAATAATTTGGCTGTATCCAACACGCTTCCGCCGCCAATGCCGATCACTGCGTCCGGTTGCTGTTCCTTAGCTATGGTCAGCAAACTGTCGAAATAAGCCAAAGTAGGTTCGCCGCAGGTATATTCGAGCAAATGTGCGTGTATGCCGCTTTGCAAAAACTCTTCCGCCTGATCTTTCAGAGGAGAAGCATATAAAATCAAGATCCGCCTGAAACCTTTTCCCCGGCATTCATCCGGCAATTGCCGAAACACGCCGCCGCCAAATACCGTTTTTGATGGTTGGTAAAGAATTATCGGTTTCATCATCTTCCCCCGTTTTTCCCGTTTCCCCGGCTTTCCCCATTCTCCCTTTTTGCTTTCAAATCTGCATAATATCCGTAAACTGTCAGATTATCAGACGCTTGCTGCGATTTAAAAAAGAAACTTGCAATATAACCCACGATGATGACGATTAAATGACTGTACACGCCCAGCATCAATCTGTGATGCGGAAAGTTGTATCTGCCCAAATCGAGCAACAATCGCTTCTCGCCGCCGGAGCCTAAAGGTACGGAAGTTAGAAGCGCATAAGCGGTAAAAAGAATACATGCAATAAGTCCGACGGACAATCCCTGTTTGTTGGCGCGTTTGCTGAATAAGCCCAATAGGAAAATTCCGACAATACCGGACGAAAAAATGGCATACAGTTCGAATACCACTCCCAATACGCCTTGTCCATCCCATGCAACATAAAGCAGGGATATGCCGACACATCCCAATCCGGCTAACAGAACGAAAAATCGACCCATGTTGAGGCGTTGCCTGTCTGTACAGTCGGGTTTGGCACGTTGATAATAATCCTGTACGCTCACTGCCGAAATGCTGTTGATATCCGACGTAAGCGTGGAAAATGCAGCGCATATCAACGCTGCCAGCACAATTCCGACAACGCCCACAGGCAGTTGGGTTTTCATGAAGTACGGAAATATTTCTTCGGCTTTGATTCCTTCCGGCAAAGTTCCGGTGGTTTTATAAAAAACGAACAGGGCAGAACCGAGAAACATGAACATGATCCATGCGCCCACGCTGATGAATGTGCCGATATAGGTAGCCTTGACGGCTCCTTTATCGTCTTTTGCTGTCAAATAACGCTGTACGATGGTTTGGTCGGTTCCGTACTTTTGAAAACCGTAAAAAAGACCGTTACATACCAAAACAATAAAAGTAAGACCGGCGAAATCCATCGTGTAGGGACCGAATCCTATTTTATCCCATTCAAAGGCTTTTGTGATGACCATAACAGGACCGCCTTCGGGAAGGAAAAGCAATAGAACGATACAGATCGTTCCGCCGGCAAGTTGCAAAAATCCCTGAAGCGTATCCATCCAAAAAACGGCTTCGATACCGCCAATCAGCGATACAAAAACAATGGTCAATCCTACTGCCAAAATGATGGTAGTAATAGGTATCCCGCTAATGGAATATACAGCCAAAGACAGCAGGTACAGCACAGTTCCCATTTTGGTAAAATGGGTTAATAGAAATGCAATCGAAGAGTAAATACGGGCAAAAACACCGAAACGACGCTCGAAATATTCAAAAGCGCTCAAACGGATCATGCGCCTGAACAGCGGCACAATAAAGCGAATGGACGCCAGCAGAACAACCGGCATCATCAAGCCCTGCACCAGCAGAATCCAATTGCCGGTATATGCGGCGCTCGGATATGCCAAAAACGTAACGCTACTGATAACCGTAGCGAAAATAGACATACCTATGACCCATGAAGGAATTTTCTTGCTGCCGGTAAAATATCTGTCCGAATTTTTCTGACTTCTTGAAAAATAAAGCCCGATCCCGATGGTCATCAGGAAGGCGATCAGAATAATGGAAAGATCAATTCCATGCAATACGTTTCCCATATTTAGCGATTTATTTATATTTCATCAACTTCTTCCGGTTTCATTTCGGTAAGCGGCGGCATCATGTAACGTCGGCACAAACCGCGCCGCTCCATCAGTATTTTAAGGACGGCAAGCGATTCTCCCAAGGTACGTCCCTGCTGATAACTGTTTGCTACCCTGTCGGTGGCTTCCTGCATTTGTCCGGCAAGGGCGAAATCTTGTTGTACAAAAGCATCGTACAGCGTTTTGAACATTTCGGGAACTATATTTCCCGCGCTCGGCACTATTCCGTCGGCGCCCAGTCGAAGGCTCTGCAAGCCAAGCGCAGCGCAACCGCAGAAATAGGAAAAGTCGTGGCGATGGCGATATGCGTTGATACAGGCTTCCATACGCTGAACGTCGCGTTCCGAATCTTTCAACCCTGCAATATTCGGATGACGACTCAGGTTTTCTATGATTTCCAAAGGGATAGATACATGCGTGGTAATTTTGATGTTGTACATCATTACCGGACATGGTGAAGCGTCTGCCAGATCGCGGTAGAATTTTTCCATTTGTTGCGCGGTAAGCGTATAGTACGACGGTACGGTAGCCACAACAACGTCGGCGCCAAGCGATGCGTACAGTTTTGCCTTGCTGATGGCTTCGGCGACGTTGTTTTCAACCAATCCGGCGTAAACCGTCTGATGAGCCTGTTTTGCCTTTACGGCAGCCTCAACGAAAACTATACTTTCCGTTCGGCTAACAGAAGGCGATTCGCCGGTAGTACCCAAAACCAACGGCGAAATATGGTTTTCGGCAAATATTGCCATGATTTTGTCCACAGCAGCAACATCAATTTTCAATTCTTCGGTAAGCGGAGTTACCATCGGAACAACAATTCCACTGTATTTTTTTTTGATTATCAATATTTTATTCTTGAAAAAATGATTTTAAAAAACGCACATTTGCGCCATAATTCCTTTTTACGTTATGAACATCGCTTGTGTCGCGCGAACGTTCGATAACAAGCCAGCCGCTCCAGCCCATTTTGTCTAATGTTTCTTTAATAGCCTTCATATCCAAAGCCGGATCGTTTTCAATCCAGAAACCGTCGGTATTGCTGGCGTGGATTTGAATGATACGGTCTTTGCCCAGCGTTTTCAGGTCTTCAACGATATTTCCTTTTCGTTTTATGATGGTCGAAAAATTGACGTAACTTTTTATGGCGGGCGAATTGATGAGGTCTAAAAATTTAGCCTCTTCTTTGGCAGAAAGCGTGGTTTCGACGCCGATAATTACTCCGGCGGCTTCTGCTTTTTTCGCAACCGTCTTCAGACGCTCCAAAATAACGGGATACAGTTCGGGTTCCTGAACCATATCGCTTTGATTGCCCATCGGTAAAAAGGCGACTTTGACGCCCATATCCCTCATAGTAGCGATACATTCATCCATAAGTGCTTCGTAATTATCGCGCTTGGCAAATGATTGCCCATAAAACGCCGACAACGCCAGCGAACTGAATTGAATGCCCAAATGGTTACATTCGGAAATGAACATATCGCGTTGTTTCTTGTCTGTCAATGAGTTTTGAAATGAAACGTTTTGTCCCAAACTGCCGATATCCAATTCCAAACCGTCGGCGCCTAATTCTTGGGCTAATTCGATGGCGCCTGATTTTTGACGTTTCAGCATCATCCAGTCGCAAACCGACACTTTGTAACGATGCAAATTTACAATCTGAACTTTCTCCGTTTCGTTCGTTGAAGTCCATTGAGCATTTTCCATTTCGGACAAAACTAATTTTTTCGGATCAATTACAACATGCTTAATCCCTTGCCTGCGCCATGTGTACACAATATGCACCAATCCGTCGCTGCTCTGAATGACGGAAGGATAAGAATACTGACTAATTGGCGAATCTTCGAGAACCAACGCTGCATACCACGTTTTTCCATCGTCGGAAACGGCAACATTCAACGGTGTGCGCTCGCCCTTGCCTCTTGGCAGCGTATCGTGCGGAAGCACATGATTATAAACTAATAATTGCCGTCCGTCGTGCAGGGAAACCGCGTCTATACCGGAATTGTTGTTCGGAAGCATTGACAAACCCATTGGCGACCATGTTTTTCCGTTATCCGTTGACCACGACTCGCCTAATGCGCGCGACTGTGTGCGGCACAAAATCTGTAAATGTCCGTTTTGATGCACCAAAATGGACGGCTGAATGGCGTGCATGGTTCTTCCGTCGTTGATGGGCGGCGTTTTTGTGAATGTTTTTCCGAAATCTTTCGACATTTCAAAATGCACTTTCCAACCGTCGCCTTCCGTACTTGATGGGCTGATTAACGTGCCGTTTTTCAACAAAACCGGTTTGTTTTTTATCGGTCCGAGAAATCCTTCCGGTAAATCACGCGGCTGCGACCATGTTTTTCCTCCGTCGTTGGAAGTAATCATTTTGCCTTTCCAACCCGCTACACTGGGACCAACTTTGTAATACAACTGCAACTCTCCTCCCGGCGCCTGATATAACACCGGATTCCAGCAGGCGTAGTGAAGTTCGTCGTTGACGATGCCGTTGGCAACGTTTTGAGCGGGTAACCACTGTCCGTTGACGAAACGGCTGAACCATATACACACGTCGGGATTTCGTTCCTTCGTTCCGCCAAACCAAGCAGCAACAATCGTTCCGTCGGTAGTTTCCGCTACGGTAGCGGCATGGCTTTCGGGATAAGATGCGTCTTTGTTGATGAATATTTCCGATACAACTCCCGCCTTCCAGCGATTTTGGGCTTCTCCGTAAGGACAGGTAAAAACATAATCGCCGCCGCCAATTTCAAGATTGACGCGGTTTTCCTGTATGCGCACATATTTCAAGCCTTCTGTTTCGCTGAGCGGTTTGCCGCTTTCGCGAATTTCATCTGCCGAAGAAGCCGGAACTAAAATATTAGCGCGAACGCCTTCGGGTATGGTAATTTTCCATGTGAAAATCCGGTCTTTCAACAACCATTCGCTTTTTACCTGTCCGTTTGGCGTTTTG
>Ga0082212_10010059_pt1 | contig 12142 bp, 12 predicted proteins | sample TergutNt197P3_FD_71548 | JGI IMG/M metagenome (GOLD analysis project Ga0082212, IMG submission 71548) | Neocapritermes taracua P3 segment gut microbial communities from Petit-Saut dam, French Guiana - Nt197 P3 | ecosystem: Host-associated > Arthropoda: Insects > Digestive system > Gut ... | reverse complement strand
CGAAGGCCACCTGCTCTTTGGGGACAGACAGGGGGGCATATACAAGTTCAACCTCTTTGAGCCGTCACTGCCAAGTTGGAACTGTGCCGTCCTGGGCGGCCCCGGTTCCGGCAAGTCACTGATGATGAACCTCCAGATCATTGCCCTTGCCCAGTACCCAAGCCAAATCTACGTGATAGACATTGGCAACAGCTTTGGGACTGTATTCAACTTCCTTGAGCTTGCCAACCCAGGCAAGGTGTCCACCATGCGCGTAGAGGGAGGAGACTTCGCCTTTAATCCCCTCCCACTGGTCAAGGCACTACAGGAGAGAGAGAAACAGCTTGCCGATGGCACGTACAAAGAAATACTCTCCGATGGCTCACAGACACCTTGCCCAGTCGAGATGGCAAAACAGCTATTCGCTGGCTGGATTCGTGTACTGGTAGGCCAGGGCCGTGAACTGACCCCAGAGGAAAACAATGCCCTCGACCGTGCCCTGAACGGTCAGGACGGGGACGGCTTCTTTACCTCCTTTGAGCATCTCTGTGCCGAATACATCAATGGGCAAAAGACTGGCAGGACGCACATAGAAGCCCCCAAGCCCCTGACACAGCTAAAGAAGTTCTTTAGGCAGTCAGCCCCCATGCTCTTTGAGGCATTGGAGGTCTGGACAAGGGGGGACGAGGGCAAGTACTTCGATTCAGGCAATGACAGCATCACGGATGCAAAGGCTCTCTACCTTGAATTGTCAGGATTAGACAGAAAGCCAAGCCTAGTAAAGCCCTTCATTGCCGCTCTCATGTCTACCATCTGGCAGAGAATCACCAGCCCTGCTCTCATCCATGAAAAGAAGATCATCGTCATAGACGAAGCCTGGGCATTTCTCAGCGACCCCGCCTTTAGCGGTGTCATCGAAATGATGCTGAGGACTATCCGCAAATTCAACGGCTTTGTAGTCCTATCCACCCAGACCCCAGACGACATAAAGAAGGGCGACAATATCAAACTTCTCAGAACTATGTCCCGCCAAATCCTCTATAAGGGTTTCTCTGACGATGAATACTATCGCCAGCACCTTCTGCTAGATGACTACCAGATACAGCTACATGCTGACATCCGCTCAGACGACAAGGTTCGTGAGGCCTATATCTGGGATCAGAACGGCGGTGTGAGGGTAGTCCGTGTGGAGGTTGACCCCTATCGGTACTGGTTTGTCACCTCTGACGCACTGGACAAGGGATTCCGTGCCTCATTCATTGCCCAATACGGCTCAATCACTGCCGCTGTGGAGCATCTGGTCATGGCTTGTGAGTTTCGGACTATCCCAAGCCGTTCCTTACGCTCAAAGCTCATAACCGAATATGCAAACAAACACCATTTCTCAATTTCTACATAAAGGAGAGTTTCTTATGAGAAAGACAATCCAGCCTATCCAATCTCTCAAATCTGTTTTCCTGGCCTTCGCCATACTCGCCTTTGCCAGTTCTCCAGCAAAGGCAGGTATGCCAGTCATTGACCCTAGCCACATAGTCACGTCAATACTGAATACAGCAGACCAGATATCCAAGTGGGCAAGCTATATAAACCAATTCAAAGGGTACTACTCCACATTCAATGCCGTCTATCACGGCATAAACAACTGGAGAGACATGGACTGGCTTGACATGCTCAAGCTGACAGAGCTTCCCTACTTCGACAATATCCCTGGCATAGATGACATAAGGAACATAGCCGCCGCTACGACTATGACAGTGGAGGAACTGCAAAACATCTTTGCCGACCTTGCATGGTTTGAGCGCATGATGAACGACCCCAAGTATGCCAGGAACCAGGCTCTCTCTGAGCAGATGCGAATAATGCGTAAATGCTCCCAGAGACAGATGCGCCGAAAGATGGTGATGACCAAGGCACTAAAGACCATGCAACAGGAGAATGACAAGCTCCTAAAGCAATTAAAGACCATCCAGACCCAGATTGAAGCCTACTCCAAACAAGACCCAGTGCCTACAGCCTCAATCATGGCTCTCCAGTCTCGTATCGCCAATATCCAGGCAAAGATGCAGAACAACAAGGATTCCTTATATGCCCAGATACAGGCAATGCAGGAGCAACAGGAGGCCGAGCTTGCCCAGGCACAAAGCCAGCTTCATACAGTCCTCTTTGACCTGAGACAGAACAATCAGGCAATAAGGACGTTCTGGCATGGGTATTTGAAATAGAGAGGACTATCACTGTGTTTCTCTTACTCCAAGCCAGTTCGTCCAACTTCCAAAGGGTAGTTGACGAGAGTTTTCGGCTCTTAGGCGACTTCATCAGGAATGACAGCCTGATAGCGGCTGAGGCCATATTTGCGACCATAATCACTTTTCATGTTCTGGTGGGAGCCGCCGAACTGGTGTCTGGCAAGGACTGTAGGCTCACTACCGGCTCTTTCTGGATTCGGATTCTGTTTACGGCTCTATTGCTTGCTTCCTTTGAGAGCATCTTTGTGGAGTTCGGTAGGCATATAGCCAGGGGGTGCATGGCTGGCATAGCAGATACCTACCTGGACATGTGGGAGAACTGGTGGAACGCCACAAATGAGGAATACCACACCGTCTCAAGTCAAGTCACTGGCTTTCTGTCACTGCTTAGTTTCATAGCCAGTTGGCTCGTAGAGAGCATTACAAGCTCAATCGGTTTAGGCATAGCCCAGATACTCGGCATCTGCTTAATGCTCTACATGTTCGTCCAAGGGTTCATTGCCACTGGGTCAGCCTGTATTGTACTTGCCCTGGGGCCGATAGCTCTGCCCTTTGCGGCACATGAGGGGACACAGGACATAGCCATTGGCTATGCAAAGACTTTCCTCATCTATGTAGTCCTCTATATGCCAATGCTCCTGTTTGGTTTCCAGATAGCACTGACCATTCTGCTACAGGTCAATCTCATCACCAACGGGGCAACCGCCGCTGGCGCAGGGGGGTTGGTTGAAAAGGTAGTCTGCACCATTACTGCCCCCTTTGCCGCCGCCGCTTTTATATGGGCAGTGCCGAATGTGATCAAAGGAGCCATTAAGTGAATAAACGAAGTCAGCCAGAGATTAGCAATAAGGACATTACATCCGCTGGCAAAGAGGCAAACTTCTTTCTGCCCTGGGGCAGTCTAATGAGCGCATACGCCCAACAACGTATCGTGCTGTGGATTATGGCTCCGTGTTTAATGGTCTCTGTTCTGGGCAATGTATTCCAGGCATACCAGTCCCAGAAACGAGAAACATGGGTATTCGTCCGTGATTCCCTTGGCAATGTCATACAGGCCGACCCTGATGCCTTTCTCCGTGCTGGCGAAGGGAGGGACGAGATGGAAGTCAAGGGCTTTGCCCTGCGCTTCTGCCGTGATGCCTTTGAGTTCACTCCCCTGGATGTACAGGACAGGGTTCAATACGCACTGAGGTATGTCGAGCCTAAAGCACACGGCACAGCCAGGAACAGTCTGAGACTGGCTGAAAGGGCAAAGCAAGTCCAGAGCGGCTATTCGGTAAAGATTGGGGATGACATAGAAAAGGGCAGGATACCTGAAATATCCATTATTCGATATGACCCCTGTGAGGTCTTAGCCATATTTACCCGCAATGCCATTGATTCATACGGCAATGCGGTGAGTATGCCTCCGTTGGCGGTCAGATTGATCCTGAAAATGGTTCCCCGCTCCCCCAATAATCCCAATGGCCTGATAGTCACTGACATAACCACCACCAACTCATAACAGGAGATTTTGAATGAAAGGCTACTGCTACCGCTCAGAGAAACAATACCGCCAGGGAAAGAAACACAGGGGCAAACACAACAAAACGCCCAAGGGACGCGACCTGCCACCAAAGGAACTGACACTTGCCATGAGTGAGGTCAACCCACAAATGGTAGTCGCTATCCCTATCCCCAACAGCCAAACAACAGTCATGGAGGCACAATGAGAATACACAGAGCAATTATTTCAACCATCGCAGGACTTTTGGCTTTCACAGCTCTTATTGCCCAGGAGCAAACCAGCCACATAGCAGGTGATGCAGTACGCATACCCTATCAGGCACATAGGATATACCACCTGCGTTGCCTAAAGGGTTCCCCCCTGATAGTGGAACTGCCCCTTGGCGAGACAGTCAAGAACGTCTGGATGGACAGGATGTGGTTCAACGGAGAAGCCGTACCTGGCTCTGGCCGTGTACTGCTCAAAGCACAGAACGCCGAAGGCACTGAAAACCAAAAGACCACAGTTCACATAGAAACCAACTCCGATTTGAGGATTTCGGCAGTACTGGAATGCCTGCCCGATTCCACTCGGAACATACCCCCAGTAGTCTATTCCTTCTTTCTGGACGGGCAGGATGAAATAGTAGCCCGTAATAGACTCAGAGCCGAGGACACAGCCAATGCCTACAAAGAGGCACTTGAGGCTCTGGATGAAAGATACAAGGCATCCTTCACCGAGTGGAAGACAGAGAGCCTTGGAAAGGTGACAGACAGATACAAGGTCAAAGGCAAGGCAAAAATAAGCCGTGTCATGGATGACGGCATCCAGACCTGGATATATGCCCCTGAGATGGCAGAGCTACAGGCTCTGAGAATAGTAAATAAAGACAAACAGGCAGAAACCGTCAACTTTGAGTACCTGAACGGGGCTTATGTAGCCAACAGGGTATTAGCCGATGGGGAGAGGTTTGTACTCTCCATTGGCAAAAAGAAAACAAACATCAGGCGCAAGGAGTGAACATGTCAGTTACTCAAGGCAATGACGACACCACAAACAAGACAAAAGGCAATATGAAGGTATTTGCCCTTAGCATGGTTGGCCTGTTGGCTGTAATCGCCTTTATGTCTTTCGTGGTCTATAAGAAAAAGACAGCAGTAAAGGCAACCGTTTCTGAGGATGAAGCCCAGATAGCCGCCAGGGGCAATAAGATTGCCGCAGACACGGAAAAGGCGGCATCTGAGGTCAGGCAGAGCCAATTCGGGGAGGGGATGCGCTTTGACAGCCAGGGGAATTTGCTTGGAAGTTCATCCTCCAGTATTCCAGGGCTACAGAACCAGACATTTGAGTCCCTTAATTCCAGTCAAGTGTCAAAGGTAAATGGCAATGACATTGAGAGGATTGGCATTGATACAGAGAATCTCAGCCAGTACATGTCCTATCAGCCCAAGGAGACGGGCTACAGGAACAACTCTGACCCTGAATCAATCAGGACTAATCAGGAAGTAGCCAAACAGGACAGAGAGCTTGCAAGGGAATCCAGTCTGGTTTTCTGCATTTCAGAAAACATTACTGGTAGGCCAGTTCCCCAGAATCAACAAGCCAATGCTTCCCAAGGTAGCAACTCGGCAGGGGAGACAGACGGCTACAGAGACCCCCAGGTTATGAGGTTGATAGCCGAAGCCAATGCCATACAGAGTGCTTCGATGGGTAGCCCAAGACCTGACACCGACAGCGGCAATTCACGTTTCGGCGCACTTGAAAGGCCGCTGGTCTCAAAGACTGGACAGCTATCGGACATGCGTATAGGTGGCTTGCCTGAAATAGTGGCTCTGGAGGGGAAGTTCATAGACGGGGTGACAGTCAACCAGATTGAGACATCATTTCACGATAGCCCCGTGACTGTACTTGTCACCAGAGACTTCATTGACAGGACTGGGCAGTATGTCCTGATCCCCCAGGGGGCAAAGATACTGGGTCAGGCATTTCGTGTAGTGAACCAGCAACAGAGCAGGATGTTCATATCCTTCCATAGGGTCATATTCCCTGATGGCAGGAGTGCCTACTTCCCTGAGAGGCAACTGCCTGAAGGGTTCAATACGGCAGGTCTGCTCGGCTCTGATGCAAAGGTAAACAACCACTGGTTCCGCAAGTTCGGCTCTGCAATCGTGATGGGGGTAGTACAGGGATTAGCGGCGGCACAGGCAGGTGACGTAAAGGTAGACCCCTTCGGCGGCACTACCATGTCCGGCTCACAGTTCGCAGTCCAGTCGGTCTCCAAGCAGTTTGAGGAAGTGACAAGGCGGATGATGGACTACTACTCCAACCTAGCCCCCACCATCACCGTCAAACCCGGCTCCCGCATGAAGATTTACCTCTCCGAGGACATGCTTTTCAGTGCTTATGGGAGGCCCAGATGACAAAAGTTATCAGTTTTCAGTTGTCAGTTATCAGAGGGATGGGGGTTGCCCTCTCGGTGCTTCTCTCTGGGGTTGCCCTGTCCAGCCAAGCCAATCAGCAAAACAGCCAGGACAAAGTCGCTCTCTACGACAGGTTCTTCAACCCAAAGAGCTACCTGTCAGAGACAGAGCTTAATGCCCTACTGGAGCAGATTCTCTTTGTCCGTGAGCCGTATTTCGGCTCATGGATGCACAAACAAAAGGAATATGCAAAGACGCACGGGCATTTCTTTACTACAGAGGAATACAGAAAGTTAGAGGGCAACCCTGCCATTGGGTACTTCTATGTGGGCAACTTCAAGTGGCTTCCAAATCAGAAAGCCATTTCTATTGAGCCATTTGCCCCAACTACCCCTGATACGAATGTAATCAAGCCCGAAGCGTGGCAGACTGCCGCCAGCCTCGTCTGCAAGAAGTATGGCCTCACACAAAGACCAGATGCGCCTATCAAGATTTCAGGCGCATTGGTGGCCGTGAACCTAGAAAAGCCCTATGGGGTGTATCTGGAAGTGAGGGTCAGTAGCCCACACGGAACGCTCCTATACAGAGGCGGCATAGGCAAAGCCACATTAGGGGACGCGGTTGGGGCAAGCCTTGACTTCATCGTTGCCTATGCAATGGGCATAGGTGACGGCAAGCCAGTCTCAAAAGACGAAGCAAGGCGACTGCTTGAAAACATACAGAAAAAATCAGGAAAGTAATGCACCGTAAACTCCGCCACGCCGAAAAGTGGTCAAGCGATCTACTTAACGCTCTAAGCCCGATCCTGCCCCTGCTCATTGATGAAGCAGTGACGGAGATAGAGGTCTTTGACTATGACCACGTAAGGGCAAAGGGAAAGGATTGGAAAGGGCATAGGCTCTGTGATGGCATAGCCTGGAGTAGCCCTGCACTGCTCAAAACAGCCTGTTCCTCAATAGCGGAGGTAGTAAAGCGTTGCGTCTATGAGGAAGACCCTCTATTTGATGGGAGGTTGCCTGGAGGGGAAAGAATCAACATCGTAGTCCCCCCATGTACGCCGTCTGCGCCATACATAACCATACGCAAGTTCCCAACTGAGCCGATGACCTTAGACAAGCTCCTGTCCTATGGCTCTATTGATGCTGACATTGCAGAAATACTCAAAGCCCTGATAGCCCTAAAAAAGAACATCATCGTTGCTGGTGGCACAGAGTCCGGCAAGACCTCCCTGCTTAATGCGCTTTCACTGCTGGTAGACCCCTCAGAAAAGATAGTCACCATCGAGGATGCAAGGGAACTCCAGATACAGAGTCCCATCTGGCAAGCCCTCGAGACGCTGAAGCCCTGGAACGCCACGGTAAAGCCAGTGACAATCAGTGACTTGGTAAAGAACTCCCTGCGGATGTCCCCAGACAGGATAATCGTTGGCGAAGTCAGGGGGGAGGAAGCACTGTATCTGCTTAGGGCTTTCTCTACAGGACACTCAGGGGGCCTGGGGACAGTACACGCCAACAGTGCCGCTGATGCACTGAGCCAATTACAGTTGTTGACTTCATTTGCCCAGACTGGAGGGGCAAGTGCCTATTCGATAGCCAGCCTGGTTGCCCGTGCCGTGGACATTGTTGTGTTCGTCAGAAAGATTGAGGATGACAACAGTCGCAAAGTAACCCAAATCATTGAAATTGACAGGCCGCAGGGAATATCAGCAATAGGTGACGCAATCAAGTTCCTCTATAGGCTCATTACCCAATTTCATATTACAGGTTATGGAGAGATAAACAGGAACGGCTTTCCTGTGGTGCTTGGTCATTGGGAATACCCATCCTGCCCAAGCAGTTCCCTTAAAAGTTCAATTACAGCCAGAAACATGAACCCCCTAAGTGGGGCGTGTATCAACTGGCCTGTTTCCTCTCTGGAGAGCGCAGATGAAGTCCTTGCTTATTAGCACTGTTGGTGTTGGCTTGCTTACCATGCCCTTTGCCCTAAAGAGCCGAAATGTCGTGGCGGCCACTCTCTATCCCCAGGGTAGGGACACAGCAATCCTTGACTTGCTCTCAACGGCAAAGAAAACAGTCCTGATTAGGACTGACCGCATCGAGATGTGCGAGGTGGCAACCGCCATAGTGAGGCTCGCCCAGGACGGGGTGTGCATAACCCTGGAAGTGCCAAACATGACCTCACGGTACTTTGACGGCCCAATTATCCAGGCAATCAATGACTGTGGCGTAACATGCCGCATTGGGCTGGATTCAGCGGAAGGGTACAGAGGCACGTTAATTGTCGTGGATGGCAAATACACCCTCTATAGTGCAAGCTCATTGACATACGCCCCTGAGAACTGCTCACGGCCTTACATCCTTGGAAGGGTAAAGAATGGGAATGATTCGTAAGACACTCGACTTCCTTGGATGGGGGGCGCACAGGGAGATCGTGGATAAGACCCTCGGCAAGCCACTAAAGCAGGACAGGCTTAAACCACTTATCTCTGACATTTGGACTACCTTCTATTGGGCTTGCACTGTCATAGGGGACAAGTGCTTTCCGAGCCTCAAGGGAAAACAGTTCCTGAAAATCCATCTGGCAGGAGTGATCGTGCTAATTGCCGCAAGCATAATCCCCTCCCTGCTAATAGTCCGTGCTGGCAAACGGCTGACCGACTTTGAATGGGTCAACATCCGCCGTGAGCAAGCCAAGGCAAAGAGACAACAAGACCAAACCCCAACGACTACCCAAGATACCAGCCAAACCCCAAATCAATCTTTCAACTCAATCAATTCTCAGGAAGGAGAAAAGCATGAGCCAGACACCCAATAAAGAACCCTCAACACGCTTACCCAGAAACAACCTGCCAATCATCCTCTCAATGGGGACTGGGCGGACATTCGCCACAGTCAAAGCGCATTGCGAGACCCCTGATGCAAAGACCTACGGGCAGTATATCCAATACGCATTTGAGGCACAGCCAGTACCGGGGCTACTGAGCCATCAGGAGCTAGAGGAACGCTTCAATGCCCTCGCCTGGTCATCTATCTGGAAAAGAGACCCTGGCTTCAAAGCATGGCTGAAACGCCAGAAAGAGCCTCTACGGGAAGGGGAGGTGGAGTAGATGCCCGTGAAACCCAATCAACAACAATCAAACCAACAATTTCCATTCATAAGGAGAAATATGAGAAATACAGCCCTAACAACACTTCTGGCACTTGCCATCGTCCCCGGAGCCTTTATCGGCTGTGGGGGGAACGATAGCAGCAGCACCCCTACTGACACGGTAACAACTGTGTCAGTGAAAGGCATATCGCTTGATAAGCTGAGCTTATTCCTTGCGATAAACGAGGAGTCTGCCCTACATGCCTCTCTGACACCTGACGATGCCACCAACAAAGCTGTCAACTGGAGCAGTACTGACAGGGACGTTGCCACTGTCGATTCAGACGGCAGGGTAAAGGGCATCAGTAAGGGAACTGCTCTCATTGTAGCTAATGCCGCAGATGGGGGTTATTCAGCCTATGCCACTGTCTATGTGGAGACCAAGGTGACAGGTGTCAGCCTGGACAGAAACTCCCTGTCATTGACTACACAGGCTGGCAGTCAAACACTCCAGGCGACCATTACCCCCTTTGAGGCCAATAACAAGGCAGTCACCTGGTCAAGCAGTGACCCTGACATTGCCTCTGTTGACCAGAATGGGGTTGTCACTCCCTTGGACAACGGCAGGGCGGTTATCACTGTTACTACAGTTGATGGGGGCTATACTGATACCTGTGAGGCAACTGTGGTGGTCAATGCCAATGGAGTCAGTGTTACACCTGCCTCCATGGAGCTGTTGGTAGATAGCAGAGAAACACTGGTTGCCTCAGTAGTGCCTACCAATGCCCTGAATCAGGGCATCGTCTGGACTAGCACCAACCCCCCTGTGGTGTCAGTTGAACAGACTGGAGTGATAACCACCCATTCAAACGGTCATGGGACGATAATTGCCTCTACAGTTGACGGCGGGTTTGTGGGTACGTGCTTCGTGTCTGTCATTACAGAGCCATCAGGCATAACTGTTACTCCAGCCTCAAAGATGATAAAGACTTGGGACACATTTGAACTGACTGCTACTGTCCTGCCAGAGGATGCGTCCAATATGAGCGTGACCTGGAGTTCCAGCAACTCAGGTATCGTGTCTGTGGATGATTCAGGGCTAATAACTGGTATTGGTGCTGGCAATGCGATTATTACAGCTACTACAGTGATTGGCGACTATTCTGCTAGTTGCTCTGTGACTGTGGAGCCGATACATCTCATCGCAGGGTATCAGACCATAGATACTTATGGGACACCCAGAGCAACCATCTGGACAGAGAATGTACCTGAACTGCTTACTCCAGAGGATTTAAAGGAGTCAGTGGCTCTGAGTATCTATTTGGGTAGGAATCAATCAGTCTTTGTAGCAGGATACGGCAAGGACACTGGTGACACTTACGGAGCGGAGCAACTGGCTATCCTCTGGGTAGATGGTACTGCTACGGTGCTTACCTCTGGTGATTCAGAGGCTCAGGCTACCGAGGTATATGTCAATGACGAGACTGGGGACATCTATGTCTCTGGTTGGGAAAAGAATGCTTTGGACACGAAGGTCTCAAAGACATGGCGGATAAGCAATTCAGTCCCCTATGCCATAGACATTCTGACAGACGGGGGCAAAGAGGCTGAGGCCAGGGGTATCTTTGTACCCAGCCATGAGTTGTCTTACAGTGCTGGTTATGAGTATGACCTGTTTGCTGGTTTTACTGTCCCTGTGGCAAAGCTCTGGTACTGCGAATATGGATGGGGGAACATCAATGTCTCTCAATATGTCCTGAACAATGATGACCTGTTTGACTACTTCGGTGCTGATTGGACTTGTGGGGAATCTAAGGCTAACTCTGTCACTACAGGCAATGGCAACATCTACGTGGCTGGCTATGCCCTGGTCAACATTGGCATTGGCGTTGACCCTGGAGACGGTGCGCCTCCGACCTTTGATGGGAGTACGTCTATCCCTCGCCTGTGGGTAAATGGAGATCCACAGAATCTGATGCCCTGGTGGGATGGTGACGGGCCAGAGCGTGAAGTGACACGACACGGGGAAGCCTTCTCTGTGAAAGTAGCCTCAGATGGTGGATTGTTCGTGGCTGGCTATGCCACAAACAACCAGTGTGAGGAAGTAGCCCGGCTCTGGTTCAATGGGGAGCAGAGGATATTCACCGATGGCAGTTACCAGTCCAGGGCGCATGACGTGGCTGTGATGGGAATTGACGATGTTCACACTGTGGGCTTTGAGGGTGATTATGCAATGCTCTGGAGGGGCTGTATCGGAGTGGCCAACCGATTGGCAAACAGCCAGGGACACAGTGAGAGCAAGGCTTATTCGGTGTTCCTGAAATAGACTGAAAGCAAACTGGAGGGTAGAGCCACTGCCGAAAGGTGGTGGCTCTACGTCAATGCCCTCACGCCCACTGAATCTGAGGGGATTCTGGGAAGTTCATGCAAAGTGCTGTCAGAGGGAATTGACCAAACATTGCTCAAGGGGATACTTCGCAAGATGAGATTGGATGCAGGAAAGCAGTGGATGTGCGCCAAATTGTGATGGAAGAAAAGGGGTTTGTGAACCAAAATTTTGATGCAGGAGACCGCAAAAAAAACCTTGAACATGATCGATTTGTGGTACTCTAAGCGATGTAATCGTCACTGCATTGTATCGGTTACATTGTGGAGTATGGCGCGGGATGGGCTTCTGGCAGACAACGACTGGATCGGTTGACCACTTTGGTCGACGGTCAGGTGGCAGTGTCGTCGGAAGTGTGGGTGGTGTCAGAGATATCTCTCGGCATGGCAAAAATAATTTTCAAAAATGTCATCCCAAGCACAAAGTTGGCATGATTCTTCCCCCCCCCCCCCCCCCCCCCCCCCCCAACCCACTTTTTCTTATTTTCTTTTCTTTTTTTTCTTCTTCTTTTCCCTTTCCCTTCTGCGCTCATTCCGGT
>Ga0082212_10010058_pt1 | contig 12143 bp, 13 predicted proteins | sample TergutNt197P3_FD_71548 | JGI IMG/M metagenome (GOLD analysis project Ga0082212, IMG submission 71548) | Neocapritermes taracua P3 segment gut microbial communities from Petit-Saut dam, French Guiana - Nt197 P3 | ecosystem: Host-associated > Arthropoda: Insects > Digestive system > Gut ... | reverse complement strand
GGCGGCAAGTTCCCCCACCGCCACCGAAACGCCGCCCGCGCCAAAGTCGTTGCAGCGTTTGATAAGCCGCGTTACAGCGGGGTCGCGGAACAGCCGCTGGAGTTTGCGCTCCTCCACGGCGTTGCCCTTCTGCACCTCGGCCCCGGCGGTCTGCACGGATTCTCCCGAATGCAATTTCGAGGAACCGGTCGCGCCGCCGATTCCATCCCTGCCGGTCTTGCCGCCCACGAGGATCACCAGGTCGCCGGGGGCGGGTTCTTCACGCCGCACCCAGGCGGCGGGAACAGCGGCGATAACCGCGCCCAGTTCCATGCGCTTCGCCAAAAATCCCGGATGGTAAAATTCGGCGACCTGCCCGGTGGCCAGGCCGATCTGGTTTCCGTAAGACGAATAACCCGCCGCCGCTTCGTGGGCGATTTTTATCTGAGGAAGTTTTCCCGGCAGGGTTTCGCCGAGGCTGACCCTGGGGTCGCCGCCGCCGGTGACACGCATCGCCTGATGCACAAAGGCCCGCCCGGAAAGCGGGTCGCGTATCGCCCCGCCAAGACAGGTCGCCGCGCCGCCGAAAGGCTCAATCTCCGTCGGGTGATTGTGGGTTTCGTTTTTGAACAGCAACAGCCACGGCTCCGAAGAGCCATCGCCGAACTCTGCCTGGATTTTAACGGTGCAGGCGTTAATCTCCTGTGACTCATCCACGTCGGCGGCAAGGCCCCGTTTTCGCAAAACCTTCGCCCCGATAACCGCCATGTCCCACAGCGAACGGGGCCGTTCGGCGGCGTCCTTGTCGTACAGTTCTTCCCGCGCGGATTCGTACAGGGCCAGGGCTTTGCCGAGCGCGGGGGCAAAGGGGCCGCCGCCTGTTTCGATGTTTTCAAGAACCGTGTTAAAGGTGGTATGGCGGCAGTGATCCGACCAGTAGGTATCCAGCACCCGCAGTTCCGCCAGGCTGGGGTCTCTGTTTATCGAAGAAAACCACTGCCGGCAAAAACGCAGGTCCTCAAGGCTCATCGCAAGGGCGAATTGCCGGGCCATCGCTTCAAGTTCACCATCGTTAGCTGCAATGAATCCGGAAAGTATTGGCACATCGGCGGGATCGGCTTCTTCCGAAACTGCTTCCCCGCTTGAATCTGCGGCTTCTGCCGAAGCCTTGGCTTCTGTCGATGCCTTGGCTTCTGTCGAATCGACCGGGTTTATCAGATATTTTTTAACGGCATCAAGGGCGGCATCGGAAATCGTCATGTCGCCGGGCGACAAAACATACACCGTGGCACAGCGGATAAGCGGCCTTATTCCCGTGACCAGTTCGGCGCATTGTTCGGCAGAATCGGCACGCTGGCTGTACTGGCCGGGCAGATATTCGACAGCGATGCAGATGTCGTTTTCCTTACAGGGAACGCCGCCCAAATCCCGGTCAATAAAAACGTCATCGCATTGCGGTTCGGACAAAACAGCCCGCACCGTTTCCTCAAACTGCCTCTCATCCAGTTCGCTTACGTCGTAGCGGTTGAGAATCCGCAGACCCCCAAGCCCTGCCAGCTCGTGATATTTTCCGCCCAAAAAATCAGCCAAATCTGATTGCAGCCGTTTTGCCTCAACGTCAAAACCGGACCGCTTCTCCACAAAAACCCGCCGCGCCTTCATGGGCAAAGTTTAGCGTTAATTGGCAGTTAGTGGATAGTGGTTAGCGGTTAGCGAGTGTAAGCAACCTGCCTTTTGCGGCGGATTATTACCACGCCATTGACAACGCAAACAATCAGTGGTACTGTAATGCAAAAGGGGGTGTTATATTCTCTTCTTCCGGTCCTGTAGCTCAGTGGATAGAGCGGCCGCCTCCTAAGCGGCAGGTCGGCCGTCCGATTCGGCCCAGGATCATGGCCTTTAGCTGTTGAAACAACCGCTTGACAATTTTTTTTATTTTTGAATAATTATAGTATGAACTACGCGGGAAAGCCGTTTACATTTATATTCTCCTCATACGAATCTTCATCGATTCATATTCAAGAAGAATATGATACCGGAGGTGTCGTCTAAGCAATACAGGAAAATTGTTGTGTTGTTTTCGGGCGATGAACCTTGGCGGTTTGTCGCCTTTTTTTTGTCTTTCCGTTTTTTAAACGTATGTTAAGGGACTATAGGCTAATTGGTCAGGCACGGCCCTTTCAAGGCCGTAGCGAGGGTTCGAGCCCCTCTAGTCCTATGTGCAGGTTGGCGAGTGGTTAAAGCCGTGAGATTGTGGATCTCATCCGAAAGGTTCGCGGGTTCAAATCCCGTCCTGCACCATTTTCTCATAGTATTCACAAATAGTCCAACAATACAAGCGGTTCGTATATGGGCAAGAAGTCGCCTAAAGAGCGACCCCTAACCACGTAAATTCGCTATTCTTATATATAGATAAAAACATTGTTACCCGCTGGGCGCAGGCCAACGGGATAACGGTACGGATGGAGGTATAAAGGAAACAATGGCAAAGCAAATAAGGGACGATGATTTTGTCGAATTTAAACGAACAACGCCGTGGTATTTTTCCGATTCTGAATTTAAACAAATAAACGAAACATTAACAAATATTCAAAGAATTTATCCAATAAACAGGGGGGTTATTTATGAGTGATAATTCAATAAAATTTACATTTGATAAACTTGAATTGCAAGACAAACAAATGATAAAACATTTAACTACATTTGATGATATTGTAGTTACAAAACTTAAATCGGGCAATTTAGCAATTATCTCGTTAAATGAAAATAAAATATCATTCCCAATAAAACAAAATGTTCTTTTAGAAAAAGAAGAAAAGAAGAAAATACCTTCAATTGGTTGTAAAAACAGTCAACTGTTTCGAAAAGGATCGTTAAAAAACAAAGTAATTAACTAGAAGTAAATAATAAAAAGGGGCTGTCCGAAGTAGAGCCGCTTTTTTGGGGTATGCTCCCGTTAAAAAAAGTTACTTGACAAATCTGATTTTTACTTATAGATTTATAGTATCTTTTTACCTTAGGAGGTTCCAAATGAAAAAGACAAAAAAGAAAACACACGCTCGGAAGGATAGAGCCTCCGGTTCCCGGTAAACCCTGTTCTCACCTTTTACCAAATCCGCGAGGCTCTGACAACTTTAACCGTTTTTCACTGAACGGTTAAACACTCTTTCCCTATCCGCATCAGTCCGCAGTTAACGGATATGCGGAAGGGTCGGCTATTATCAGGAGTTATTGTGGATGCTATTTTGTTAAGTGTTTCTGCGGGAAGCGGTCCCGAAGAATGCGCCCGTGCCGCCGCACTTACCGTAGAGGTTATGCTGCGGGAGACACAAAGCCCGGAGTGGCCGGGCATCAAAATTGATATTGTTGAAAGCGAACCGGCCCGTGAAAAAGGTAATATAAGGTCGGCGCTGATTGCCCTGGAGGGAAAAGACGTAAAGGCTTTTGCCGATTCCTGGACGGGGATTATTCAATGGATTTGGCGGAGCGCCTACCGGCCCCATCACAAGCGGAAAAACTGGTTTGTGCAGGTAAGGCCATACGCCGAACCAGAGGCAGGAGAACTTTTTTCCTCCGCCGACGTGCGTTTTGAAACCGCCAGAGCAAGCGGCCCGGGCGGTCAGTACGTCAACAAAACGGAAACCGCCGTCCGCGCCGTCCATGTACCGACGGGAAAAAGCGTTGTCGCCCGTGGTGAACGTTCCCAACTGATGAACAAACGCCTCGCCCTCGCAAAACTTACTGTTCTTTTTGAAGAGGAACAACAGGGCAGGGAAAAAAAGTCCCGTTCCGATTTACGGCACAGCCACTGGGAGCTTGAACGGGGAAACCCTGTCCGCGTATATGATGGGGAAACCATGAAACTGATACGAGGGAAAAACAATGTCTGAAAAAACGGTTGCACCTATTTTCGTTAAAGGAAAACACAACGAGGCCGTGGTTTACGCCAAGGCCCTGGAATCAACCTGTGAAAACAAAATACGCCAATACCTCGACCACCCCGCATTCGCTGGAACAACGGTGCGGATAATGCCCGACGTTCATCTGGGGAAAAGCACGGTCATCGGCTGGACCGCGACATACGGTTCACTCGTCATACCTTCGGTCATCGGGCTCGACATCGGCTGCGGGGTATGCGCCTGTAACCTTGGGCGGGGGAAGCTGGCGTTCGACAAACTGGACAAGTTTATCCGAAAAAATATTCCCTCCGGCCAGGAAGTGCGGCCATCGTTGCATGAGGCTTTGGAAGAAGCGAATGTTTTTGTTTCAGAAAACAGCAAAGATACCGGGGTGTCCGATACAGGCAAGTTCAAAAACGAAATCCGCAGGCTGTGCGAAAAGCAGAGGAAGAATCCCGAGCGTGTTTTTGCCTCTCTGGGAACTCTCGGCAGCGGGAATCATTTTATCGAGGTTGATGTTGACGAAAACCATAACCGCTGGCTTTTGATACATTCCGGTTCGCGGATATTCGGGGCGCATACGGCGGAGTACCACGAAATTCTCGCTCTGCAAAAAACAGATGCAGAAAGCCCCATCAAGTATCTTTCGGGCGAATATGCGGACGATTACCTTGCAGATCTGTGTGTTGTACAGCATTATGCATCGGTCAACCGCGCTTTGATGGCCCGGACAATCGTTAAAGATTTTTTTGACATTGACATTCGGGAAACCGAATACCGCGACTGCGTGCACAACTACATTGATATTGGCAATTCAATCATCCGTAAGGGGGCTATTTCCGCGAAAAAAGACGAGCCGCTAATAATCCCTTTCTCAATGGCGGAAGGGGCTGTTTTGGGAAAAGGCAAGGGAAACGCCGCATGGAATTATTCCGCCCCCCACGGCTCAGGCAGAAAAAAGGCCCGTACCGATGCGCGGGGCCTGTCCCTTGACGAGTACCGTAAAGAGATGCGGGGTATCTGGTCGAGCGTTATCTGCAAAGATACCCTTGAAGAAAGCCCGATGGCCTATAAAAAGGCGCGTGACGTGCTGGATTATATCGGCGATACCGTTGAGGTCGAACAGCGCCTTAAACCGCTGTACAACTTTAAGGCTGTTGATTAAAAGCTATACCCTTATGTCAAGCCTGACCTTGTTAAGCTGTGCCCATTTTCTGACAACCCCTGTTGTTGTAGGTGAAATCCTGGCATTGCATTTTGCTTTTGCCTGAACCAGGGCCCGGTTTCTGTTAACTTCCAGGGTGGCTCTGTCTTCGATGAGTTGATTGTCTTTATTCAGACAGGAAACATGAAATATTGCGCAGTCCCCGGACGCGCATTTCACCGAGTAGGAAGACACGCAGTTTTTCATTTTTCTTCCCTCGTTCAGAAGATCCTGCAATGTGTGGAGTTGGGAGAAAAGCCAAATACAGCCTTCAGTCTCAAATCGCGAATACGAAACGCTGATGCCGCTCCATCGTCGTACAAGCGGCGTATCGGATATTTTGCTGTTATGCGGATTCCGCCATCGTTCCCGGATGGGAACCACGTTGTGTCCTGCGGCCATAAGGGCGTTTTGTGCTTCCTGTTCGCGAATTATACTGGCATGCCATTCGTTTGCGAGGGCGATTACGCTTGCCTCCGTCCTGCCGCCAAAGGAGAACGGTGTGCGCCTGTTTCGGGATTTTTTTTGCTTTTCTATTTCTGCTAAAATAAAATCGCAGATGTCTTCTATTCCTGTATCACCGCCAGCGAAGCTGTTGTTTCGTGCTATAAAATCGAGAAAACCGGTAACAACCGGATGGTTCATATCCTTTGCAAATTTACGCGAGAAAGTCCAGGCGATGACCCTGCTTGTTTTTATTTCCATCCTTCGTGCAAGGCATTTCGCGTAAAAGAATTGCTCAGTTACTGATGCCGGATGCTGATACGGAATATCGGAAACCAGGAAAAAATGAGCTTCCGCTTTAGTAAAATATTCCTTGTTTCTCTTATAAAAAGATTCCCCGCTACTCATATCGCAAATCCATTTTTTTGCAAGCTGAATAATTTCACAATCGGGCGAAGGCAGATCCTTTCCACGTTCGTTTTTGACGGTTTCTTTTTCCAGTGCCGCCCAAACAAGGTTTTTCGGAAGGTTAAACGGATAGATAAATTCCTTCAGAAAATCAAAATACTGCCTTTGTTCGTTAAATGAGCGGCAACGGTAATCAACCGGTATACGGTCGCGTTTGTCATAGGGAGACGACCGAGGAATAAAATCGAAAGCCCAGATAAATTTTTCCGCCCCCGGTCTTTTGTCATCAGGTCTTTTTTTTCGCTTATCATTCTTCAGCGCCTCGCTCGCCGCTGTCAGGCTTTCCTTTTCGCGCAGAGCCTCTTCTATCCGCCTGTCTTTTCTCCTTGCGGAATCCTGCATGCAGTTGGCCCTTTGTGCAATTCTTTCTTCGCGTTTGCGTAGTTCAGCAACTTTTCTTCGATGCGTCATTTCCGCCTCCTGGGTTATTCCCTAGAAGACAGCCCCTTTACGTTGATTTTTCATATATAATTCCTTTTTTCCTGTTTCTGTCTTCAATATATCACAATAACATTATGTTTCAACCAGAGGTCGCTTTTCGGGCGACTGCTGCTTTTCGGGCGCTGTGGCAGTTTACGCTTTTTCCCGGCTGCCACTTTCTTTTGCGATGTTGTTCAGCATCTTTACCGACTGGCTCGCCAGCGATGTAATTTCTTTGGCAAGCCTGTCCATGACTTTTCTGACCTCACGGGATGACGCGCCTTCCGGTTTCAGCAGGTCATGCGGCTCGACACCCAGGCTGCGGGCAATTTCGGCAAGGACGGCGGGACCCGGCCATTTATCGCCCCGCTCGACTGCCCCCAGGTAGGGGACGGAAATACCTGTTTTTTCCGCCAAATCCGCCTGAGAAAGACCGGAATGAACCCTGAAAAGTTTGATATTGCGGCTTAAAAGAGCTTTTAAGGCTTCCCCCCGGTTATTCTTCCTCATTATATGGAATTATAAAAATGCTTGCGCGATCATCAATTATCAGATAGAATTGTTATTAATTCCGTAAGGATTTTCTTAAAATATGCATAAAACCGTAGTCGCTCCGGGGGCGACCATTTAAAGGAGGGCGGGCGCTATATTTTCCATATCAAAACGATATGGAGGCTGATATGGCAATGACAGACGGAGAATGCATGTTTGCGGACGGCATTGAAAAACTGGCAGAAATTCTTACCGGGGTGGCTGAGAAGCTTGAAGAATTCGCCGAATCTTTCGATACAGGAGAGGAAGAGCTTGCGGAAATAAACGCCGGGAAGACCCAGGAGGAAATCGACCTGGAGGACGCGATAGCGGCGAAGATCGCCGCGCCGCTGGTTAACGCGCTGGACGGCATCAGCGACATCATCAACGGTGCGACCGAAAAGGTGATGGAAATGATCGTCGGGAAATTCGACGATCACGGGCAAACGGAGGGAGTTTAACATGAGCAAAGCTACCAAAAAACAACAGGCGAAAGCGGAAGCCGAAACCGCGGCAGGCCAGGGCATCATGGGCGACCCCGATCTTGACGAGATTGTTGACAGAATGTCCGTGTTTGGCAATAATCCTGTAGGAAAAGCTGCGCTCGGTCTTATGCTGCTCACTCTTCGCCCGCTCGCGCTCACTGCCAACGACGAGGCATGATCTTTTAGTGTCGGGAAGGGACAGGTTGTATAGGAAAAATGGGGTAAATATGCTAACGATTACCGATGACCTCCTAGCCGACCTCAAACTCTACATAAAAGAACACTATAAACTTGTCTCGTTTCCCGACCTATTCCCCGGCAGCAAAAAAAAGAAGCGGGATCTCGCCGAAAAAGCGCAGGGCGTAAGGCCAAAAAGTTTTGGCGAAGTTTCGGACATGATGTCCGACTTTATCAAGGAGGAGCGCGACTACGAGAGCTTCGCCTTTTCCGTTGACAAGCTTCGCAAGGCGAAGGGCCTAAGCCCTGCCGCGCTGTACAAGGCCGCCTGGATAGACAAGCGCCTGTACTCAAAAATTATGACCACCGCCGCTTACCGCCCCGCAAAGAACACCGCCATTTCCTTCGGCCTTGCGCTCAGGCTGCAAAACGATGAATTCGCCGATTTCCTGCGAAACGCCGGTTTTGCCCTGAGCGACAGTTCCATATTCGACCTGGTGATACGCTTCTGCATTGAGCGTGAGATTTTCGATCTGCACGACGTAAACGCCCTTCTGCTACAGGCTGACCAGAAAACACTGGCAAGAGAGGCGGCCTGATGCATGTGATTGACAGGGAGATTGGATTCGGTCAGATTATGTTTAAGGTGATGGAGGCTGTAAGGTGAATTTGCCGAAAAAAACAGGTGATTTTTTTGACACGAAATCTGGTGTTGTCCCTCCCGGTCCCGGTCAGACCGCGCATTATATGTGCCGCGCCTGCGGGGAACGGTTCACCCGGAAGATACCCTTTATATTTGATTTTATGGTAAGGTGTCCTAAATGCGGGAGTTTCCGGGTTGGAAGGGATCCGGCGATTGTGTATTGAGGGGGCATTGGGTCCATTTCCAGGTTGTTAACCTGGTAGCAATACGTTACTGATTTACTAAATAAGGAGACAGACATGGGTTTTTTTGACGATTTGGAAAAAAAGGGAGTAATTGTTTCTCCCGAAAAAAAGAAAACTATTGAAGAACGCTTTTTAAAAGCTCTCCAATATGAGCCGGTAATCGGGTTCTTTGGGAAGACGGGCGTAGGGAAATCCAGTCTCTGTAATGCCCTGTTTGGTGAAAAAATTTGCGAAATAAGCGATGTAAAAGCATGCACCAGAGATACAAAGAAAGTACTTCTGGACATTGGCGGTAAAGGGCTTACACTAATGGATGTTCCGGGAGTCGGAGAGACCAATGAACGCGATGAGGAATATGCGGAGTTGTATGCAAGGTTGCTGCCTGAATTGGATCTGGCTCTGTGGGTATTAAAAGCAGATGACCGCGCTTTCTCTTCTGATGAAAAATTCTATGAAGATATTGTGAAGCCTCATATCCAGCAAGGTAAACCTTTCTATTTTGTTTTAAACCAGGTTGACAAAATAGAGCCGTTCCGGGAATGGGATGTGGAGGGGCATAAGCCAGGGGTTACTCAATTCTCAAATATTGACTTGAAAATTGCTGATGTCGCCCGGATTTTTGAACATCCAAATACTCAAATAGTGGCAGTTTCAGCAAATGAAAAATACAATTTGGTAAACCTTATGGATACCATTGTTTACAATCTCCCTGGAACTAAACGGGTAACTCTTTACCATAAAGTGCCAAAAGAAAACCGTTCAAAAGAACAGGAAACTTATGCAAAAGAAGGTCTGACTGATGAAATCAGGAAAATAATCCGTGAAGAATTGGGAGACAGAGCTGCGGAGGAAGTCGATGACAGCTCAGGCTTTTCGGATGGATTATGGGGACTTGTGGAGAGAGGGTTAGAATGGGTCGGCGGTAAGATACTTGGCTTTTTTGGAGGCCTCCTATAGGATGGCAAGAAGCAAATCATCCGGACTTTCAGTCGCTGTTGTACACGAATCGAAAATAGACGAATTGATTCGTGTATTTGCAAATTTTTCATTTTTGAAAAACCTCAATATCTCAGAGGATAATTCCATCCTCTGGGATATGAAGGGAAAAGACGGCTATTGTATTCAGGTTATGTTCATTGGAAAAACCGGTTATGGAAAGTCTACTACGCTTAACAAAATATGCGGAAAGGAACTATTTAAAACCGATGATATAAAAAGTTGCACCAAAACTGTATTTTCCGCAGAATACAAAATAAAAAGCGCTAAAAATTATTTTTTCTCATTATGCGATTTGCCGGGAATGGGTGAGACAATAGCCGATGATAAAACCTATGCACGATATTATGCTGAAATGCTGGTAAGATCACACTGTGTAATCTATATTATGCGTGCTGATCAACGCGATTATTCTGAAGACCAGGAAATTCTAAGACCAATGTTGGAAAGCAAAGTTCAAAAGAAAAAAATAATGCTTGCGGTAAATTATGCCGACAAAATTGAGCCAGTATCACATTCCAGCCCGTTTAACCTGAATAAACAACAAAAGGAAAATATTGAAAAAAAAATATCGGAAATACAAAAACTATTTAAAATCCCAAAAACAAGGATTGTTTTTTATAGTGCAAAAGATGGATATAATTTGGATGCTGTTGCTAAAGGAATCACTGATATATTAAAAACAACAGTAAGAAGAGAACCAACACACAGGGAAAGAGTAGAGGCGATTTATAAAATGACATCCCAGGATAATTGCGGGGAATGCGGGTGCACAAACTGCATGCAATTTGCCATGCAGGCGGCCTCCCCCAATAACAGCATAGAATGGAATGATTGTAGCTATATTAATGAGGAGGAAGCGGAGGAATTTTTTGCTTCTCTGGATGATGACAGCGATGACGAAGAAAATATTGATGATGACACTGATACTGTAAAACAAAAACGAAAAAAACCGGTTTATCAAGAAAGGCAGGAAATGGTTAATAATTTTTTGGGTGGTATGCTGGGCTTTATGGGTGAATTGGCAAAGAAATACCCCAAATAAAAATGTTAAGTATTGAATGCATAGATTCTATTGACATTTCACCTTCCAAGTCGCCCCACAAGCGACCAATTCCCATTTTATTAACCTATATTTAAACTATGAGAGAAAACCAAATGGATAGCATCAAAAATGATTATTGTAGACATTCCGCAATACTCCCAGGGCCGGGAATGGCAGCCTGGTACCACTGTAAAAAATGCGATATGGGTTTTAGTGCTACTATACCCATATTCGGCTTTTTTGGATTGGAGCCAAAATGCCCTCATTGCGGCAGTCGGCAAACAGAGTTGGATACAAGGGTGCTATACTGATGGAACTTGCGGAATTTTATAAAGCAGGCGATGTTATTCTCTGTGACCGTGTACTTTACAAGCATTACGGCATCTATGCGGGGAACGGCCGTGTAATCCACTATGCGGCGGAAAAAGGGGACTTCGGCTCCGATGTCCGGGTTCGGGAGGCCAGTCTGGAACGATTCGCCAGAGGCGGAAAATGCCAGGTTGTTTTTTTTACTGGAAACCGTTGCGAGGCAAAAAGGTTTTCGCCGGAGGAAACTATCCAACGCGCCCGATCCCGGCTGGGAGAAAAAAGCTATAATCTGCTGTTTAATAACTGCGAGCATTTTGCGTTGTGGTGCAAATACGGGGCAGGCAAATCTGTACAGGTTGAAAAGGCATTTACGGCAGCAGTCGTATTAGGTACAATTGCTGTAGTCGCGCATTTAGTCAAATCGAATAACGAGGAGTAGAACCATGCAATGCAGATACTGTGGACGTGAAGTAAGAATGGCAGCCGGTAAGTTGGTATATAACGGCAGCCCCTCGTGCAAGGCTTCCCCAACAGGCAGCCATGTTTCCCTGCCGGTCCCCGGATGCTGCATCTATTGCGGAAGGCAGGTAAAGCCGGGCGCAGGAGGAACGCTGATTTTTAACGGCAGCCCTGCCTGCCTCGCTTCGCCATCCAAAAAGCATAGTTTGTTGTAGCAATGAAAGATAGTCCATTATGAATGATTATTGGGGGCCGCTGTTTTTCTTTAAAAATGGCTGGTATTTGATGGACACAATAATTGAGTACTTTTATTGCACAGTTTACATCCCTACGCTTTCTTCTTCAAAATACAGCACACATTACTGTTACTTACTTTAAACTCAATCGGTGGGTTACCGTTCCCCTCCATTTCTTCTCTGGCCCATTTAATGCCGAAACCGAAACGCTGGCCCATCCCCAGGTTTTTCATTACTTCGGCCAGATTGCGGTTCCGGTAAGAAACCAGACCCGGCTTTCCGAAATTTTCTACTGTTATTTCACCGAAGGGGCCGCCGGGACTATTGATTTCGATTCTGTCATTGTACCAGTAAAAATGAATAGGCGCGTTGTTTTCTTCATAACGGCGGTGCAAGATGGCGTTGCATAAAATCTGTCGGAAAGCGGTATCGGGATAATCGTGATTCATTACGTGGGTTTGTCCGTCAAGAACATTAATTGCGTTCTTGTTGTAAGCTTTAAATTTATCCTCTGCAAGCAGATACATTTCCAGTATTGTTCCGTCGATTTCCAGTTCATCTATGATTGGCGATTTTTCGTTGGGGCCGTCGATTCGTAAAAAC
>Ga0082212_10010056_pt1 | contig 12151 bp, 12 predicted proteins | sample TergutNt197P3_FD_71548 | JGI IMG/M metagenome (GOLD analysis project Ga0082212, IMG submission 71548) | Neocapritermes taracua P3 segment gut microbial communities from Petit-Saut dam, French Guiana - Nt197 P3 | ecosystem: Host-associated > Arthropoda: Insects > Digestive system > Gut ... | reverse complement strand
TCAACGGGGGCGAAGCCGCGGCCCTGATGATCATGGAGGCGGTGGCGCGTCTTGTGCCGGGTTTCATGGGCAGGGAAGAATCAGGGGATGAGGAGAGTTTTTCGCAAGGACTCCTGGAATACCCGCACTATACGCGGCCGGAACTTTTTGAGGACGTGCCCGTCCCGGATGTGTTGCGTGGCGGCGACCACGCGAAGACAGCCGCCTGGCGGCGCGAGCGTTCGCTTGAAGCCACCTTGCGCCTGCGCCCGGAACTTCTGGAGGAGGCGGAACTTGACGAGGGCGATGCGGGTTTTTTGCGAGCCCTGCCCCGTGAACGGCCGGGGCGGAATCTGTATCTCTGCCTCGTCCATTATCCTGTTTTGCTGAAAACGAAAAATCCCGGCGCTTCTTCTTTGACAAATCTGGACATCCACGATATAGCACGAAATTCCTGCGGCTATGGGCTTGGAGGTCTGTACGTAAGCACTCCCCTGTCGGATCAGGCGCAGATTCTGCGGGAAATCCTGCGGTATTGGACGCAGGGGGCAGGGGCTGCCTCCAATCCGGACCGGGCGCGAGCCCTGTCCCTGGTCCGCCATGTGCCGGAAATTGCCGATGCCGCGGCGGATATAGCAAAGCGCACGGGGCAGCGGCCCCTGGTGCTCGGCAGCAGCGCGCAGTGGCGCACGCCGCCCGTGTACACGCCCGGGATGGCGCGTGAAGCGTTGGCGGCAAGCCCGGTGCTGCTCCTCTTGGGGACATCGCACGGCTTGGCCCCGGAAGCCTTGGCCGCCTGTGACGGACAACTCAGGCCTCTGCGTTTTCTCGATGCGTACCGGCACCTCTCCGTGCGGGCCGCTGCAGCGGCGTACGTTGACAGAATTTTGAACGATTTTTATTGAATACTGGATATTGTAGGAGCATCTCATGGAAATTATAAAGAAAATTGAACGGGAACAGATGCGTTTCGATATTCCGGCCTTCCGCTCGGGGGATACCGTCAAGGTGCATCTGCGCATCGTGGAAGGAGAAAAGGAGCGCGTGCAGATTTTTCAGGGCAACGTCATCCGCATCAAGCGCGGCACTACCGACGCCACCTTCACCGTGCGCAAAATTTCCGACGGCGTGGGCGTTGAGCGTATTTTCCCCCTGCACTCCCCCTTTATTGAACGCGTGGAACTGGTGAGCGAGGGCCGCGTGCGCCGCAGCCGTCTGTACTACCTGCGCGACCGCAGGGGGAAGGCGGCGAGAATCAAGCCAAAAAAGCGCTATTGATTCGGGCGGACAGCGGACAAATTTGTGATATCCCGGCAATGGGACAGCTTGTCGTCAGACAAGAAAACACGTTCTTTGCGCCGGGAGTGTCCTTATGGAGCATGACCGGAGCAAAACACGCCGTCTGACGCGGTATCGCGGTGAACTGCCCCCACTACCCGCGGACTGCGTAGGCATTGACGAAGCAGGCCGCGGCTGCCTGGCCGGTCCCGTGGTTGCGGGCGCGGTGGCTTTGCCGCCAGACTTTGCCATGCCCGGACTTGGTGATTCGAAGCACATTCCCCCGGCCCGTCGGGAGGAACTGGCCTTCGCCATACGCGCTTCCGCCCTCGCTTGGGGGCTTGGTCTTGTCTGGCCTTGGGATATTGATCGCGTCAATATCCTGCAAGCCACGTTTCGCGCTATGATCAAGGCGGCGCGACCCTGCGCCGGAGCCTGTCCATCGCCGCTCACCGTGTCTATTGACGGCATTCATATCATTCCGGCGCCGCTTTTCGCTGCGCTTTCCTGGCAGGGGCCTCTTCCCCGGCAACGGGCCGTCATACGTGGTGATGCCTTTGTGCCTGCAGTTTCTGCCGCCTCCATTCTGGCGAAAACCTTTCGCGACAAGCTGATGCGCGCGTTGGCGCGGCGTTACCCCGGCTATGGTTTTGAACGCCATAAGGGCTACGGCACCGCCGAACACCTGCGAGCGCTTGCCGATCATGGCCCGTGCCGCATGCATCGCATGAGCTTCCGGAAAGTCCGTCCTGAACGCATGGAACAACAAACCTTATTCTCCTAAGGCGCACGAGGCATGGCAGCGAAAACAGCGCAACAAAAGCTCGGCGGCAAGGGCGAGGCGGCGGCGGCGCGGCTTCTCGCATCCAAGCACTACAGAATTCTTGACCGTAATTGGCGTCAGGGACGCCTGGAGCTGGATCTGGTCTGCGAAGACGGGGACGAAATAGTCTTTGTGGAGGTCAAAACCCGTACGGCGGGCACACTTACCAGCCCGGCGGAAGGGATGAGCCCGGCGAAGCGCCGGAACCTGATCAAGGCAGCCCGTTGCTGGCTGGCGGCGCATAAGGCCTGGGAGCGGGCCTGTCGTTTCGACCTTGTCTGTGTTACACACGCCGGACAGGAGTTGCGTCTTGAGCACCATACCCATGCGTTCGAACCCGCCGATCCTTTGGCTCGTGGCAATGCCGCTTGGCAACCCTGGTGATTTAAGCCCCAGAGCCCGCGAGGTGTTATCCGGCGTTGACGCCGTGCTGGCCGAGGATACACGCCGCGCTGGGCTTGTGTGCCGGCGTTGCGGTGTCGAGGTTCGCCGCTTCGTAAGCTTTCATGAGCACAATGAGGAGGAACGCGGTCCAGAGATTGTGACCCGGTTGCGCGAGGGTGCGCGTTTGGCCCTGATTTCCGATGCCGGAATGCCGATCGTCGCTGATCCCGGCTACCGGCTGGTGCGTCTGTGCCGGGAGGCGGGCATAGCCGTCTCCGTCATTCCGGGACCCAGCGCTCCGATAACCGCTTTGGCGGGCAGCGGCATCGCTCCCCTGCCCTTTACCTTTCTGGGTTTTTTGCCGCGCGACGCGGCTGGACGGAAAAGGCTTTTTTCCGCGTTCGCCCGCAGCCCCGGCAGCCTCGTTTTTTTTGAACGCAAGGATCGCCTCGCCGCAAGCCTTGCCGACGCGTATGCCCTGCTCGGACAGCGCGAGCTTTGCATTGCCCGCGAATTGACCAAGACCCACGAAGATTTTATAATTTCACCTTTGTCGGATTTCGAAAAAGCGAGCGCCGGTCTGCTTGGAGAGATTACCGTTGTGATTGGTCCCGCGTTGGAAACATACAGGCATCCTGAGCCGGAGGCGCGGGAGGCGCTGCGGGCGGAACAGGAGCGTGGCGGACGCCCTCGGGAAATCATCCGCCGCGCTCAAGCGCGCCTGCACGGCTGGACCGGCAGTGAACTGTACGCGCTCCTGACCCGTGATGAGGAGTGATCCCGTGAGCGTAAGCAACAACGCATCTTTCCCGGTGTTGACATGCACGGTGCGCGCCGCCTCTACCCTCCACGCGCGTCCCGCTGCCCGCTTGGTGCAGGCGGTTCAGGACTTTGACGCGGAGCTGGTTCTCATCCGCGACAGGGTGCGGGCGGACGCCAAAAGCATTCTGGATATCCTCGCCCTTTCCATACAAGAAGGCGACTGGCTTGAGATTGAGGCAGGCGGAGCTGATGCGGGCGCGGCGCTGGCAGTTCTTTCCGGCTTGTTTACATCGGGTTTTGAGGGCTAAACGTGGCAAGGCTTGTTCTTTTCGGCATCCCGGTTTCGCCGGGCATCGCCATCGGCAAGGTGAGCCGCATGCAGCGGCCCGCCTTGAGAATGGCGCGGATGTTCATTACGGCTGACGCCGTGGAGACGGAAGTGGACCGTCTGAATGAGGCGGCTCAAAAGGTTCGGGACGAACTGGCGCGCGCCCGCGAATCCGTACCTGCCGATCTTTCGGAACATACGGAAATTATTGCCCCGCATATGCTCATCTGCCAGGATCCCAAGCTGATGCAGGGCGCGGTCGAGCATATACGCGAGCGGCATATGAGCGCCGTATGGGCCTTGGAAAAAACCGGAGAGAGCCTGTGCGCCGCTTTTCGCGCTATGGACGACCCCTATCTGCGCGATCGCGCCCAGGACATTCGGACGGTCATAGGCCGCGTGCAAAGCTGCTTGTACGGCAACAAGCACATAGCTTCAGAGCGGGAAGCCCCGGCGGTGTTGTTGGCGGAAGAGCTTTCTCCTGTGGACGCCATAGAGTTGAAGTTGGATCGCCTTCTCTCCCTGGTCACTGTGGAGGGAGGGCAGACGGCCCATACGGCCATTCTCGCGCGAAGTCTGCGCATCCCGGCTGTAGTGGGCGTTTCCGGCCTGCTGGAAGTTTCGCGGGAAGGCGAGCTTGTTATCGTAGATGCCTTTAAGGGGCGCATCTATCTTGAACCTGACGAAGCGGATCTCATGGAATTCGCCCATCGGCAGGAAGAATACTTCCTCTGGCAGGAACAGGTGCGCCGCAGCGCGCATCTTCCGGCGGAAACGCTTGATGCGGTGCGGATCGGGGTGCAGGCCAACATTGAGGAAGTCAGGGAGTGCGGGTCTGCGCTGGAAAGCGGCGCTGAAGGCATCGGTTTATACCGGACGGAGTTGGCCTTCCTGAAAAGCAAAAGTTTGCCGGCGGAAAATGCCTTATACGAGGAATACCGCGCCATAGCCCAAAGCCAGGCCCCCGCGCGTGTGATTTTCCGCACGCTGGATCTGGGCGCGGACAAGATGAGCGAAGAGCACCGGGATATTGGAGAGGCCAATCCCGCCCTCGGTTTGCGCGCCATCCGGTACTGCTTGCGACATCAGGACGTGTTCCGCACGCAGTTGCGCGCTATCCTGCGGGCCGGGGCCTGTGGCAACGTGGCTGTGATGCTGCCTATGATCACAGGGCTCCAGGAGCTTGAGACGAGCAAGCGCATCATCAACGAGGCCGCAACGGAACTGCGCGCCGAAGGTTTGTCCCATGATCCGCATCTTCCCGTGGGCGTCATGATCGAAGTGCCCTCAGCCGTGATGATTGCGGACGCGCTTGCCAGGGAAGTGGATTTTTTCAGCATAGGCACCAACGATCTGATCCATTACCTGCTGGCTATTGATCGTCGCAACACGCACGTGGCCTATCTGCACGAGCCTTTGCATCCCGCTGTGATGCGCGCCGTGAAATATGTCATTGATTGCGCGCACCGCGAAGGCATCGGCGTTTCCATCTGCGGCGAGCTGGCCGCCGACCCCTATTGCCTGCCGGTCTTTCTGGGGATGGGAGTGGATGTTCTTTCCGCGTCTCCGCGGTTTGTGCCTATCGTCAAACATTTGGTGCGAAAATTGCGCAAAGAGGCTTGCGTCGAACTTGCCCGATCAGTGCTGATGACCACGGATGTCGCCGCCGCAAACCGCATGGTTACCCAAACCTTGTTTGAAGTATTGCACGAAGAGGCGGATTTCCACACCACCATGATCCACAACACCTGATGCCCGGGTTGCATGCGACGTGGATGGACAGATTGATGACAAAGCCCGAAAGGCTGGTTTTGTGGAGGCACTCCCGCTCCGGCGCATTACGGCGTAAGTAAAATTGCGCCTGTGACGCGCGGCCGGACTGCCGCCAAAGACTCAAGACCGCCTTTGTCAACAGCCGCAATGGAGTCTTTCATGCATAAGAAAAATGCGGGTTCCGTCATCGCGCACAATAAAAAGGCGCGGCATCTGTATCATCTTGCAGATTTTATGGAAGCGGGCATTGTTCTGACCGGGCCGGAAGTGAAAAGCCTGCGTGCCGGGCAGGTGAATTTTCGCGACAGTTACGTGGAATTCCGCCAAGACGAAGCTTGGCTTGCGGGTTTGCACATCGCGCCTTACAACAATGCGGGCTATGTGGAACAAAACCCGGATCGCGACCGCAAGCTCTTGCTGCACGCGGACGAAATCCGCCGCTACGCGGCGCAGGTCGAACAAAAGGGCATGACGGCCATCCCCGTAAGCCTGTATTTCAAGCGCGGGCGCGTCAAGGTGGAAATAGCCCTTGGTAAGGGCAAGAAGCTCTATGACCATCGCGAGGATATGAAACGGCGGGCTGAAGAGCGTGACATGGAGCGGGAACTGTAATTCCTACTCCGTCCCGAGCAGGGCATCGGCGAAATCTTCGCCGTGGAAGGGACGCAAGTCTTCGAGCTTCTCGCCGAGCCCGACGTAGGTGATGGGCAGGCCGAAATTGATGGCCACGGCAATGGCGACGCCGCCCTTGGCGGTGCCGTCGAGCTTGGTGAGGATGATTTCATCCGCGCCGGCGGCCTCTTTGAACAGCTTGGTCTGCGAAAGGGCGTTCTGGCCGCTGGTGGCGTCTATGACGAGGATGCTGCGGTGCGGCGCTCCTGGATGCTTTTTGGCAAGCACCCTGCGGATTTTTGCCAGCTCCTCCATCAGATCGGCCTTGGTTTGCAGGCGCCCGGCGGTATCAATAAAGAGTACGTCAGCGCCGTCGGTCAGGGCTTTGTCCATGGCTTCAAACGCCACGGCAGCCGGGTCCGCGCCCTGGGCTTTGGCGAAGAAATCCGCTGCCACCCGTTGCGCCCAGATGCCGAGTTGCTCCACAGCCGCAGCGCGGAAGGTGTCCGCTGCGGCGATGAGAGCGCGTTTGCCCCGCATACGCTCCCGGTGCGCCAGTTTGGCGATGGTGGTGGTTTTACCCGCGCCGTTGACGCCGATCACCATCACGACTTCCGGCGGGTTCACCGCCACGATGCGCCGTTGGACGCGGAAAATTGCTCCAAGTTCCGCGCGCAGCAGGGGACGAATTGCGGCAGCCTGGGCAACGCCGCCTTTGCGGGCGCGTTCTTTCAGGCGTTCAATGAGTTCCGAGGCGGTATCGTAGCCGACATCGGCGAGGATGAAGAGCTCCTCCATCTCTTCCCAGAATGCTTCGGTCAATTCGCCGTGGGCGGCGAACAGCGCATCCAGTTGGCGGGAAAATTGTTCGCGGGTGCGGGCCAGGCCATCGGAAAGTTTCAGAAACAGGCGGTTGCGTTCGTCTTCTTCATCCTCAAGGTCAAGGGCCAAGGCCAGGCGGTACTGGAGTTCCGAACGGAATTCCTCAAGCCGGGAGTATTCCATGCGCCCAAGCCAGTCCGCAAAACCACGCTCGAATGCATCAGCCTCGGCTGGCGGGCATTCCAGGGCTTCGAGAAGAAAGCGCAAACGTTGCCACAGCAGGTCGTCCGCCTTGGTTACGCCCTCAAGCACGATGCCGAGCCATGCGGAAAGGCGCGCATCCGCCTCGCGCAGTTTCAGCGTCAACTCAGCGCGCCATGCGGCGTTGTCGGCCGCGGCGGCTTGCGGCGCGGGCACCGCAAGCGGGCTGTCCTTTTTGAAAAGCTGTCTGATGCCGGAAAAAAATCCCATGTTATTTCTTTAGTAATAAAAATGTATTAGAGAAAAATATGCCCCCTGCATGCACTGAACATCTCATGTGTATGGACCTAAAAATTTTTTCCCGTCAAAATGTATCAAGTGAGCCGGCGCATCTGCCACCCACACTTCCGTTTCCCAGGCGATTTCTCCCAGGTAACGCGCCATGATGGCTCTGCTTGGAAAGGCGGTTACATAAACTATCCCCGGCGTCGCCTCAGCGAAGAGGGCGGCCAACTCTCCATGTCGTTTGCCATCCATGGGGCCATGGCTCGTGACTGACTCAATCAGTAACAGCAATCTTTTTCTTTATAGTACAGCACCGCGTCCGGCATCTTGCCATGGGAATCAATGTTGACGCCTAACTTCAGCAGCAGTCCTGAGTCAAAATACCCCCATTTATCTCCGGTGTCTCCAGCATAAACCGGAATGTTTTCAGGAGCGAAACGCGGGGCAAATTCCTCAATGATAGCTTTGATGAGTTCACTATGAGCGCCTGGGCTGAGAGAAATTTCCATGCCTGCCGGCAATATGACAGGCACTTGGCGCATCTTGCGTTCATTCGCATAGCGTTTGGCGAGCGTAGCTTGCTTGCGCAGAAAGGCATTCAGTTTGTCATCCCATTGTGCTGTGCCGTATAGGCGGATCAACTTCAGGGCTTCAGGCGCGATTTGGTACACAGCCTTTGGACTGTTTACAGGCCGCTCTGGTTCATCTGGATTGTACAATGCAATGCCAGCGGAAACGAACTGGTGCATTGTCTGGCGACGTATCGTTTCCCTTGTATTAGGGGCATAGTTTTTTTGGTAGTGCTCGCGTATCCAATCCATAATGGGCGTTGTGTCGATATAGGGATTTGCCGCTCGCTGCCATGTCTTTTGGGGAGTTACGTTGCATAGCGCAAGCAGGCACAGAGCTGAACGCTTGTTATGCTGAGCGCGCGGGAGCCCCAAAGCTTGTACTATTGCCAGCGCGTCTTCGATTTTGGTTATGCCGCTCATTGCATGCCCTTTTCCACCTGGCGATCTAACAAAACTTGCGGGATAATGCCCTGTGCGTCCAGTGTCTTACCCCACTGGCCCAGTGCCACAAGGCCATATGCGAAGGGTAGCGCAACGCCCGCAGATCAGCGGCATTGACCTGGGTATGTCCGTTAAAGCGCCGAAACTCCTCATCTACAAACGTAGAGTTCAGATATAAGGCAAGTCCTCGCGCAACGTCCTCGTGTAGTCCTTGTTTATTCATATGAAACACATTGAGATGGTTCTCGAAACCCAGGAATCGCATACCTGGGAAATGCGCGGGATCAACCATATGCGCTACAATACGCCGTTTCTCCTCTTTGGAGGAAAAGCGCGACCATAAATTCCGCTATGGCCGGCGGAGTCATATATTGTCCCAAAGCCGATTTTCCTGATACAGGAGCCAGTACAAGCGATTTGGGCTGATGTTGGATATTTGGTTGAAGCATGTATGGAAAATACACTGTGCGTCGAGAAAGTTCAATATTTTCAATATGCTTATTTTACTTATTTTTTCGATTGGATTATTTGCGTCTCCTGCTGGGCCAGAGCCAGTTCCACGGAGAGCTTATATGCACGCAATTGCGGAATTTCAGCATACACTTCTTGGACCAGCTCAAGGGTAAGTCCTCGTCCTTCGTCGAGCTGCGCGCGCAGTCCGTCCGCATGCCGCGCGAGCATGACATCAGGCCCTTGCAGGTGGCGCGCTCCAAGCGCTTCATAGAATGCATAACAGCTCGTTTCCAGCCATTCACCGCTTTGGGGCGGGGCCGGCTGATGGTGGCGCAGGCCGGGATCGACAAAGTCGCGCAGCGCCTCGTCGGAAGGGGTACGCAGCCGGTCGTAGAAATCCAGCTTTTCAGCCAGGGTGGCTATACCCTGGCGCGGATCGGCAAGCATGCGCTCATAATCCACGGCTATCCACGACAGATCCCGCAGATGGGTCAGGGCGTCCACGAAATGATGCAGCCAGAGGGCAAGCGCCCGTCTGCGGCTCATCGCGTTGCGTTTTTCCAGGGAACGGCATGCGCCTTCCGGGTGGCGGAACACTACCACGGCACACAGTTTTTTTCCGAGACGGGAGAAGAGCGGGAGCCAAAGCGGCAGCAGGCGGCAGAGTCGGGGGTCTTTTACCGCCCAGAAGCTTTGTTCCTGGAAGGGCGTACAAGCTTGTACCCACAAAGGTTCAAAAGGGGCCAGGCGTTCCTGCCAGTGCGGCGGCAGAGCGAAGGGCCAGTCCCAGGAAAGCTTGAGACGGGCAAGCATGTTTTCGTTCGCCTCATTGACGCCCATGTGTTCCCAGTAGCCCTTGGGGTTGTTTCTGCCGGGGGGCAGGGTCTGTCCCACGAACGCGCCGTGCAGGGCCAACAGGCCGGCCAGCATGGAGGTTCCGCAACGGTGGGAGCCAAGCACGAGCAGTCCGCAGGATGGATTCATGCCTGTTCTCCGTGCGCGGCTTCGGCATTGTCGCGCGTCAGTGTTTCGACCGCGTCGAAAACCCTGGTCAGGGCGGGGATGCAGCTTTCGACGCGTCGGGCCGCGGAAGCGGTATTGGCAAGCGCTGCATCCTGCACAGACAGGGCGGCATCGGCTAGGGGCAACGCATTCAGGGCAAGAGCCGCCTCACGCAAGGCATGGGCCGCTTCGCGGAGTTCTGCCCAGTTTTCGAGGGCAGCCAGGCGGCAGAGCCGGGGTGCGGCTGCGTGCTGGTCGCGGAGGAACGTGCGGCACGCTTTCAGGTAGGCCCGGCGCGCGTCTTCACTGTCCCAGTCCTGCGGCAATTGCAGCGGCGGCGTCGAAGTGGACTCCTGCGGCGCGGCGCGGCTTGTGTCCCTCGGGCTTGGGGATGCATGGGGCGTCTGCGCGCCGTGTCCTGCCCGGCGAGTGGCAAACTGCCAGACGAGCAGCGCCAAGGCGATACAGGGGATGACGGCTAGCGCGATCACCCGCGCGAGTTCCCTGCGCGCTCTGGCGGCAAGTTCCTCATCCAGCGTCCTGCGGGAAAGATATACAACCACTTCGCCCACCGGAACGTCTTCCATCGTGATGGGCGCGGATGCCTCCACGCTGTTTTCCGGCGTCAGATCATCCCAGGGAACAGGCTCCCAGAGCCCGTTACGGCGCATGCCCTCCAGTAGTCCTTCTCGGTCATAGATCAGCATGCCGGCAAGGCGCAGATCTTCCATCTCTACAAAGATGGATCTGCGGGCTGCCGGGGCGTCCATTTCCCAACTGATGCCCGCAAAATGCTGGCTGGCGCGTTTAGCGAGGGTGCTTGCCTCCTGTTGGAGGCGGATCTCGCCGTCATGGCGCATGGCATGCATTTCCCAGGCGCTGCTGAGGACAAGCACGGCCAGAAAAACGCTCAAGGCCGTAAAATGGCATGCTCGACCGGACATGGAACCTCCGTACCTATTGTAATGCCACGCCACATCTTCGTTGTCCTTATCCGTACGCCTTACGGCTACGGCAAAGGCCCTGTCGGAGTGCGTGAAGTTCGCAAAGCTAAAACGCGGTTTTTGCTTTGCTTACGGCGCCGCTGGCGGCGCGCACTCCCTTTGGGGTTGCGATAGTGTCGCGCGGCGCGACACTATATACGCCCTGCAAGTCGCAGGATATCCAGGTCGCCGAGGGCCAGCAGGCAAAGCGCGTATGTCGCGATTGCCAGAGGCACGGTCAGCATAAGCGAGAGGAGCGGACCCGGCAAGAGGAACAGACCAAGATATGCCGTGGCGAAAACCAGGGATGCGCCCGCCGAGTAGCGGGCAAGCGCGGCTGGGGCGATGCGAAGCCCCACGCCGCTGCGACGCAGGCCGAACCAGAGCGTGGAGGTTTGGGCCCACAGTCCCAAGCTGAGTCCCAGCGCCGGACCGGCCGTGCCGCAGGGCAGCAGCAGCAGTCCCGCGAAAAAGGCGCAAGGCACGGAGATGAGCGCGCTTATTCCGGCTAGTCGCGAGTTGTTGCAGGCATTGCAGAGCGCAAGCAGAGGACGGCTTGCGGCATACGCGGGCAGGCCAGGCGCATAGGCGTACAGGGCCAGCGTGGTGTCGGCAAGAGCCTGGCTGTCAAAGGCCCCACGCAGAAAAAGAAGCCGCACCAGAGGTTCCGCTGCCGCAAGCAGGCCTGTCGCGGCGGGCAGGCTGATGCAGAACGAAAGGCGCAACGCCTCGCCCGCTTCCTGTTCCATGTCCGCCGTACGCCGTGCGGCGGCTAGGGCCGCAAGACCCGGCAGGCTTGCCATGCCCAGCGCCGATCCGGCAAGGCCGAACGGGAATTCCAGGATGCGCTCCGCATAGTACAGGGCGGCTATGCCGCCCGCCGGGAGCCAGGACGCGAGCACGGCGGCGCCGAGCATGGACAGTTGGGGGGCGGCGGCTCCGGCGATGCTGGGAGGCAGACGGCGGAGGCTATGGCGCAGTTCGCGCGCTGTTTCTGCTTCCAGAGATACCGGGCGGATGGTCCAGGGGCGCATGCCGAGCCTGTGCAGGGCTATGCCCTGGCTCAGGCATTGCACAAGGCCGCCGCACAGCACGCCCAGCGCCAGCAGTACGGCGGGATCGGCAAGGCCCAGAGCGGCGGAACCGGCAAAGGCAATGACCGTGAGATTGAAAAAGGCCGGGCTTAGCGACGGCAGGAGGAAGGAACGCAGGCTGTGCAGCAGGGCCATGGACAGGGCGGTCATCCCGGCGAAAAAGGCGTAAGGCAGGCAGATGCGCAGCAAAAATGCGCTACGGGCGGCCAAGTCAGGTTGCAGGCCCGGCGCGAGCAGCGCCATGAGCGGCTGCGCCAGCGCTTCGCCCAGCAGGACGGCGCAGCCGAGAACAACGGCCAGGCGTACGCCGAGCGCCGTCGCAAGGCAGGAAAGCCGCGCATGCCCTGCCGCGTCAAGCC
>Ga0082212_10010055_pt1 | contig 12154 bp, 10 predicted proteins | sample TergutNt197P3_FD_71548 | JGI IMG/M metagenome (GOLD analysis project Ga0082212, IMG submission 71548) | Neocapritermes taracua P3 segment gut microbial communities from Petit-Saut dam, French Guiana - Nt197 P3 | ecosystem: Host-associated > Arthropoda: Insects > Digestive system > Gut ... | reverse complement strand
TGGCGATATGGTCAGCAATATTGATGATGCAGTGCTGTTTCTAAAGAAGCATCTGCGCCTGAGCTTCAAGATTGAGGGCCTTCGGCGAGAAAATATTCTCGAATTGCCGGAGGACGCACTCCGAGAGGCCATTGTCAATGCAGTGTGCCATAGGGACTATTTTGAAAATGGCGCGCGGGTGATGGTAGAGATTTTTGATGACCGTGTGGACATTGTAAGTCCGGGAGGCGTTTGCAAGGGCATTACAGAAGAGAATTTTGGCACGGTCAGCATAACCCGCAACTCCGTGCTTGCCAGTATGCTCTACCGCATTGACTACATCGAGCAGATGGGAACGGGCATCATGCGGATGAAGAAGGCCGCAAGGGATGCCGAGGTCTCAGAACCTGAATTTAAGATGTCGGGCTTTTTCAGGGTGACATTCAAACGCAATGAATCCCAATCGCTTGCAAGCGATAAACAAATGGGAGTGACTAAAAAATCTACATCCGCAAACTATGGACAGACTATCGGCAAGTTGCCTACAAGCGATAAATGCCCCAAAACAGCTAAAAAGACTACAAACACCGACCGCAGACGAACAAAGAAAACATCGCCTACAAGCGATAAACGCGCTGGAATACCTATAAAAACTGGAGTTGAAAACGGCGAGCAAGTAAAAAGCAGACGATTTCCAAGCGATATTAAGCGAGAAATCATTGTGTACATGCGAAAACAGCATCGTGCAACCGCCACAGAAATATCCGACTTTTTGGCACTAAGCAAAGCTCGCGTGAGGGCTATTTTGCTAACAATGACAGACGATGGGACTATTGAAAAAGTCGGCGGCAATCGCAATGCCTATTACGTTCTGAAATGAGATTGCAATGTTGCCAAAAGCAAGACAAGTTAGACATCCCATGCGAATTTCTGTTAGAATAAAACCGCTGGGTGCTTTTGAAGGCATTCCAAGTGGGTGTCGTTCAATTACGTCCAACGTCGGTCAATGCAAGCCATGTAAAATGTTGGTAGATTTGTTGGTATGACACTTTTTTTAAAATAATATTTGGTTGTTTGTCAACAGTTTTTTTGAACACTTCGAGTCCCCTCAGCGCCCCATTTTGAGACTAGAAACGAAATCCTTTAACTGATAGTGTGCATCAACCCTAGCTAAGATATATGGCTTGCCATCTGCGGAGTATTCTGTGGTTCGTGATCTTCAGTCCTTTCTGAAACAACTGGAATCCATGGGCGAATTGAGGCGAATAACCGCTGAAGTAGACCCAAATTTGGAAATGGCCGCCATCGCAGATCGAGTTGCAAAGATGGATCAAGGCGGGCCTGCGCTTCTATTTGAAAACCCCAAAAACAAGCAGGCATCCGTAGCAATGAATATTTATGGCAGTCGCCACCGCATGGAAATGGCTCTGGGGCTGGAGCAGAACCCTAGGGGCCTAGATTCTATAGGCGACCGAATCGAAAAACTTTTCTCAGACGTACTCCCCAAGCCGGGAAGCGCAAGTTTTTTTGAAAAACTTTCAAAACTACCTTTGCTGGCAAGTATGTCGAGTTGGATGCCAAAAACAATTCGATCAGGTGTTTGCCAAGAAGTAATTTTGAAAGGAAAGGACGCTAGGCTGGGAGAATTACCAGTACTCACAACTTGGCCGGAGGATGGAGGCCCATTTATTACTATGGGTATGAGTCATATAAAGCACAGGGATGGACACCCAAACATGGGGCTTTATCGTTTGCAAGTTTATGACGATAGTACTCTTGGGTTTCATACCCAGCTCCACCATGATGGCGACAGGGCAAGACATGGCTATAGCCCCGGTGAGCGTATGCCAGTGGCCGTAGCATTTGGAGGCGAGCCAGCACTGTTGTATGCCGCTACAGCCCCCCTTCCGCCATTTATTTCTGAAGTAATGTTTACTGGATTTCTAATTGATAGTGGCATAGAAATGTTAAAGTGCATTACAAGTGATATAACAGTTCCTGCCAACTCTGAGCTAATTATCGAGGGCTGGGTAGACCCACAGGAAACGCGACTAGAGGGGCCATTCGGCGACCATACAGGCTATTACAGCCCCGCTGACCAGTATCCAGTTATTCATGTAGAAGCCATTACGCACCGCAAAGATTTCATTTTTCCTGCCACCGTAGTCGGTCGTCCACCGATGGAGGATGCCTATCTTGGTTTAGCCACAGAGCGAATATTCTTGCCGCTCCTGCGATTTCTGCTACCTGAAATAAGAGACATGCACCTGCCTGTAGCAGGTGCCTTCCATAATCTGGCAATCATAAGCATGAAAAAAGACTATCCAGGCCACTGCCATAAAGTAATGCACTCAATCTGGGGTCTGGGGCAAATGATGTTTACAAAGTGCATTGTAATAGTTGATGAGGACATCGACCCACATAATATGCAGGAAGTTTTATTCCGCATTACATCCAACGTAGAGCCTAGGCGCGACATAATATTTACAGATGGTCCTCTGGATGTGTTAGACCACTCCAGCGACAGTTTTGCATTCGGAAGTAAGATTGGAATAGACGCAACTCGAAAAAACAAGCCCTTCGATGGTTACATGCGCCAGTGGCCAAAAGACCTGACCCATCCAAGAGAACTGTTGGAAAAAATTGAATCTCGTTGGAAGGATTTCGGAATTTAGGAATATCAATGCACTCTGAAATAGAACGAAAATTCCTTGTAAACACAAACCTATGGCAACCCAAAGACAAGGGAGAACTCTACGTTCAGGGCTATATCACAGCAAACGCCAAACGGGTTGTTAGGGTGCGAATAGGTGGAAAATTAGCCTTTCTATGTATCAAGAGCTTAGTTTCAAATATTACTAGGACAGAATTTGAATATGAAATCCCCGTTCTAGATGCAGAGGCATTACTTGAATCATTTTGCAAAAAACCACTAGTAAAAAAGCACCGCCACAAAGAATTGCACTTCGGCAAGCTGTGGGAAATTGATGTATTCCATGCAGAAAACGATGGATTGGTGGTAGCCGAAATCGAACTGGAATCTGAAGAAGAAGAGATAATACTACCAGAATTTGTTGTCAGAGACGTATCAACCGACCAAAGATACTTTAATTTCAATTTACACAAGTATCCATTCCAAGAGTGGCGGTGATACGGCTATTCAATTCAATTCTATTATTTAATCAGCACCAGCGATTTTACGTGTGTAATACGAAACCCTATTCCGATGGCTTTGCTCGCCTAACTTCCTTTAAGCGACCAGCCTTGCCGAGTTTCTTGCGGAGGAAGTATAACTTAGCGCGCCTGACCTTGCCATGACGCAACACTTCCATCTTTGCAATCGTTGGGCTATTCAGGGGGAATACCCTCTCAACACCAACTCCAGAGCTGATCTTGCGGACGGTAAATGATGATCTCATTCCGCCACCACGGATGCCTATTATGACTCCTTGGAATATCTGAATACGCTCTTTTTCGCCTTCCTTAACCTTGACGTGAACCTTTACGGTATCCCCAGGCGTGATGCGAGGCAGGTCTTTCCTGACGAGGCCAGCTTCGATGCGGTCAATAATGTCCATAGTGGCTCCACTGGGCTAGAGGTCACGAGGAAGTGATTCCATGGACGTAGCGCGAAAATTCTACCCTTTTGGGCAGACAGATTAGTCTACCAGAAATTAGAAAAATGGCAATAGAGAAATTTTTGGCTAACGCACGGAAAATAATCCATCAAGCCAACTCAACTCCCAAACAGGCGGTTAAATCTTTTTTGGTTTTGTCGTTTTCGGCTTAGCTGTCTTTGATGTAGCACTTTTGGAAGTAGTAGTTTTCTGCTTTGTAGTTTTTGCCACTGCTGTTTTTGGCTTAGTCGGTTCAGGCTTCTTATCCAAATAATCTCGTTCAATCAAACCAATGCTTGCCTGAGATGGATATTGGCCTTTTTCATAAATTCCCTTGAAAATGGCAGGGAGTTTATGGAGCCTGAAGTTCATGTCTTTTAGGTCAAAGGCGTTGATGTCGAAATTCTTGGTGCCCATCCACTCAGACAATTCCTTGTAAAGGCTCCCTCTTTTTTTATTGAAGGCTTCCACTAAGTCCCACAACCCTGGGACGCCACCGCAATCCTCTACGATACCAAACCCGCTCCCTTCAGTTGCCATAGGTAGCTCTTTGATAAAAGCATCATCCTTCTCAATTATTTTCTCTAGTTGAATAAATACACACCAGTCATCACCAAAGTCATAATTTACATTGAAAATAGTTTCAGCGCGGCAAATGGAATCCAGTTTTACCTTGGTAGCATCCAAGGGAGGTTCGCCTCCAAATGGGTCTTCATATTTGGATGGTATTTCATAGCGATATTCTACGCGTTGGCCATCTTCCACTTCCAACCTGAAAACCGCAAACAAATGGCTTGCTTTCATTTCAAACAACGTCATCACGATATATCCAAGTTGTGCAACTGTTATGTCGCTGGGAACCTGAATGCGTCGCCATATTAGGGGTTCAAATTCGCCCAGTTCTGTGTAAAACTCATAAACTTTTTTGGATGCCATGACGATTGTCCTCCCAGATAATCTATAGTTTCTCATTTTTGACAATATTTCAAATGGAATTATTTTGCCAAATATTTTTTGTGGAACATTGGTGAGACTGCTGTAGCATTAAGAGCAGGTGTTTATAGGCATGAAACAAATCCTTACGCTTGAGAAATTATTTGCTGAAGCAAAAAAATTCTGCTCCGTTGAGGGAAAAACAAATTTTCCACAACTGGTAGGGATCACTGATGGCAAGGCTGTGGGGACATTTGTAGAGCATAGGTTTAAAAATCATTTACAGGAACGGTTTGATGTAACCCTAGGCAACAGTGCGTCTGGAATAGACCTTCCATCCAAGGGTATAAACACCGATATAAAAGTAACTTCAGCAAGGCAACCCCAATCCTCATGTCCTTATAAATCATCTCGCCAAAAAATTTTTGGACTAGGTTACAACTTGCTCGTCCTCGTCTACGACAAAAAGGATACCGATGATTGCTGTTATCTGAATTTCCTCAACTGCACTTTCATAAGCGAAACAAGGACTGCAGATTTTACGACGACAAAGCGGATTTCTGAAATACTTAATGATGGTGGAAATAAAGAAGACGTTCTGGCTTACCTGGTGGACAGAAACCTTCCTGGGGACGAAATCATATTGTCACAGTTGGCTGATGAAATCATGGGAAGGGGTGTGCAACAAGGCTACTTAACTATTTCTAACGCGCTCCAATGGCGATTACAATATCAGCGCGTAATATCTCTGTCGAATACTGTTCACGGAATTGCGAATCATGAAGTTGCACGACACTGATCATAGAGCAGTCATTGAGTACGGAGATTTCCAAACTCCAAATTCTTTCGCTGTATCTATTTGTCAAAAGTTGGCTACCTTTTATGACTTGTCACCAGATATTGTTTTAGAGCCCACATTTGGCACCGGTAGTTTTGTAAGAGGAGCACTTTCCACTTTTCATGGCATTAAAACGCTCTATGGGATTGAAATCAATGAAAACTACTATAAAACTGTTGTGCAACAATTGAAAGAAACCCAGCTGGGCAAGACTGATGTTGAAATATGCAACGAAAACTTCTTCACTTTTGATTTTGGCGGTATTAAAAAATCCATCACCCTCAAGAACTCTATGCTAATTATTGGAAATCCGCCGTGGGTAACTAATGCTCAACTGACTTCTCTCGGTAGTAGTAACCTTCCAAAAAAAAATAATTTCAAGGGTCACTCTGGCTTTGATGCTATGACTGGCAAAAGCAATTTTGACATCGCAGAATGTATTATCCTCAGATTGTTGAGTGAGTTTGCCAATTGCAACTGCACATTGGCCATGCTTTGTAAATCCACTGTGGCAAAAAACCTGGTTCGGGATATTAACAAATATAATTTTACTGTTTCCACAATGGACATGTTCGTTTTTGATGCTAAGGAAATCTTTGGTGTTAGTTGCGATGCTGGCTTGCTTGTTGCGCAACTAGGAGGATTGGGATTGAGGACATGTTCTGTCTATGATTTTTATTCTAACGAGAAGCAACGGGAGTTTGGTTGGGTAGGCAATCTTTTTTGCGCTGACACCAAATCCATTCCATTGCTTGCCGACATCGATGGGAAATGCCAGTTTGAATGGAGGCAGGGCATCAAACATGACTGCTCCAAAATAATGGAATTAGAAACAACTGATCAATTGCATTTTCAAAATGGCATCGGCGAAACGTTTAGATTCCATATTGGAAAATATGTTTTCCCATTGGTCAAGAGTTCAGACATCAAATCCTTAAAAATCACTAAGACACGCAAATTTGTTATTGTGCCGCAGAGACAGATAAATGAAGATACAACGCAAATCCAATACCGCGATTCAGCCGTGTGGGATTATCTCCAGTGCCACGAACATTATCTTGCTACCCGACGCTCAGCCATATATAAAAATTCGCCTAAGTATTCTGTTTTTGGAGTGGGGGACTATTCATTTTCCAAATATAAGATTGGAATTTCCGGATTCTATAAGAAACCTGTTTTTTCGCTGATTGAAGGAGAAATTCCGATCATGGTGGATGATACATGCTACTTCCTGAGTTTTGACGATCAAACTGAAGCCGTCATTACCTTGTCATTGCTCAATAGCCCAAAATGCCTAGCCTTTCTAAGCTCAATTGTATTTTTGGATTCAAAACGGCCATATACAAAAGAGGTTCTGCAACGCATTGATTTGGCAAAATTATCAGCCATGGTTGATTTTGACTTTGTATATGAGTTTTCTAAGCCCCTGCTTGTCAACTCAGTTCTCGATAAATCAGACTATGATCAGTACTGTCTTCGCATATCGGCCGGTAGCGCATCCATGTTGTTTTATGACAACTAATTCCACTTCCACCCCTTCGGCTTATTCTTGCCCCAGTCATCGGGGTGCTCCACCTGCCAGGCCAGCCACTGTTCTTCACGAGAAAGCTTAATAACACTGTTTCTTAGATAGGTTGCCCATAGGTCGGGTCTATATTTTTTTGTTAGAGCCATCGATTCCCTCAACCGCCAATGGGCAATTGCCTTGTGGTTGCCACCCATAAGAGTTTCTGGTACGGCCTCCCCTTCAAATACTTCGGGTCGCGTGTAGTGAGGATGATCCAAAAGCCCATTTGCATAGCTATCGTTTTCCGCGCTGTGTTCATTGCCCAGCACACCGGGGAGCCAGCGGCAAACGGCATCTATCAAAAATAACGCAGGCAACTCACCACCAGATAGCACGGCATCGCCAATGCTATATTCCGCGTCCACATATTTGTCTATCGCTCGTTGGTCAACCCCCTCGTAGCGAGTGCAGATTAAAACTAGCTGGGAAAATTCTGTCAGCTCCAAAACGACATCATGGGTCAGGGGAGGTGCTACCGGATTGAAGTGTATGACCTTTCTGGGCACCACTACTGGCACGTCTGCCAACGTGTCTCTGAGTACATTCGGGCATAGCACCATGCCTGGGCCACCTCCAAAGGGTGAGTCGTCAACATGGCCATGCGGGTTATCTGCAAATTTGCGAAAATTATGGGTGTTTAGGCCATGCCCCAATTCTCTAAAAGCTCTCCCCGTGACCCCCAGACGAGCCACATCGAAGAACTCAGGAAAAAGCGTCAAGATGTCAAACTGCATTTTAGAAGTCTATACTATTTATGAGTGACAGTGGCGGTAGCTAGTCAAAGTTGCTTATTATATAATGATAAACAATCACACCTTTTTTTGGAGCCATCAATGCGCTTACTACTGGCTTTATTATTAGTCATAACTACGAACACGACTACTCCTGTTTGGTCACAGACAACGTCACAACCTTCTGGTAGAAATCAATCTCGAAGCCAAGCTAAGAACTCTGATGGCCCCTATGTATTATGGGAAGGTGGCAGAGCAGATGTTCATTGGATAAAGGAAGGCAAACATGTCATGGATAGCTTTGTTGCCCCCTTTGCCCTTGCACTGCCAGCTTTTAAGGCACCCATCATGCTGGATGGCAAGCCGTATCCAAAAGCCATTGACGAGGTGACAAGGCCACAAAAAATATTTGCCATTAGCGATGTTCATGGAACTTTTGATGTGATGCGCGACCTGCTGATCGCTCACAAGGTGATTAACAAAAAAAACCGCTGGACATTTGGAAAGGGTCATCTGGTCATAGCTGGTGATATAGCAGATCGAGGAGACCACATGACCGAGGCATACTGGTTTATTCGAGCCCTTGAAGAGAGTGCAATACGTGCAGGCGGTGGTGTCCACATGATCATCGGAAACCATGAAGCAATGATAATGACTGGCGACTATCGATACATGAACCCATACTATGCAAACAAGGTGGATGGAATGCCAGAATTAGGACAGCTCTGGGGAAAGCAGTCCGAAATTTGCCGGTGGTTGCAAAGCCGCCCCATGATGATAAAACTTGGAAATATACTTTTTGTACATGGAGGTATCTCCACGGAGTTTATGTCTAGGGGGCTTGATAAGGCAATTGCAAACAAGGAATTACGCTTCTTGCCCAGGGAAGAAAGGAACGAACTGGATCGTTTTTTATTGGGGAATGCTGGCCCACTGTGGTATCGAGGCATGATTTTGGGCGATCAGCAAGATTCCATTACAACAACCGACTTAGAAAAAATATTGACCCACTTTGGCGTAGAGCGAATAGCCGTAGGCCATACAACTGTGCTTAATTCGAGAGCTTTCCATGATGGCAAAGTAATAGCCATTGATGCAGGGATACAGCATGGACGTAGCGAGGGAATTTATTTCAAGAAAAAGAAAATCTATAGCGCACTCGGAGATGGTACAAGGATTGAGATTAGATAGAGCCCTTAAACATGGTTTTGAAATTAGCTTGATAGTTTGACGTTCTTGGAGTAAAGCCAATAGTAGAAAAGGAGAGCCACAATGGCAATCGCAACGCTTGCTGGGGGATGCTTTTGGGGAGTTGAAGAACTTTTTCGACAACAGGATGGAGTGCTTGATGTGGAAGTAGGTTATACCGGAGGGACAACCTCCGAACCGACTTATGAACAGGTCAAGTCAGGTTCCACAGGACATGCCGAAGCCATCAGGATTTCCTTCGACCCATCAAAGACTACCTATGAGTTACTTTTACGATTTTTCTTTACAATGCACGACCCGACTACAGTCAACAGCCAAGGTGAGGATAGGGGTACACAATACCGGAGCGCAATTTTTGTCCATAATGAAGCGCAAAGGCAAATTGCAGAAAAAGTGAAGGCGGAAGTGAACTTATCAGGTTTTTGGCAAAGACCAGTAGTGACCGAGATAGCCACCGCTGGTACTTGGTGGAAGGCCGAAGAATACCACCAAGCCTATCTGGTTAAAAACCCTGAAGGATATACCTGTCATTGGGTGAGAGGGCAGGAACAGTAATACCAAGTTGTGCCCAACAACTAGCAAACCAATCGGTATCAATAAGCCTCAGAATGTCCCCTGTGAATCTCCCAATTTGCTAGATATTCATCGGCAATCTGCTTGTTGGAAATAATCAGTAAGTTTTCTGCATTGCGTTCTTCTGCCGCCTTTGTAAAGTTGAAAGAACCAGTGATAACAATGCTTTCATCGATAATCATCACTTTGTTGTGGGCGATAGCGTGTTTTTTGTCAATCCAGACAGGTATGCCTGCGTTGGTCAAAAAAGTTGCACTGGTATAGCGTTCAGACCTCTGGCTCTTATCCAGCACCACCAACACCTTTACACCTCGGTCGTGGGCACTCTTTAGAGCAGAGGCTATAAGAGCCGAAGTGAAGCTGTATGCCTGCACGTGTACGGAGCGTTTTGCCTCATCCAGTACATTTATCACCGCAGTCGTAGGGCTACCCCCAGGGGAAAAATGAACTTGCACATTGGCAAGGTCAACACCAACCTCTAGGTGTTGGGATGACTTTTTCTCGCATGCAAAAAGTGCGAAAAGGCATAGGAGGGGGATCAAAACTGTGTGCTTCATGGTGTTAAATACTAGGTTCCGTTAGATTGTGATTATAGCAGTTCCACTTAATATTGTACTCAGTCGGCAATCATGTCCTAATAGCATTGCAATTTTTGGAAGTCTAGAACTCCGATCCGCCCGCCAGCCCTTGATATAACTCCATCAACTCTGCCACGATCTCTTGCTCTGACATATCCTTGGCAAAGCCGTATAGCTTCATCACAGCTTTGTCCAGTTTTTCATGGGCCTTTACCAGCTTTGGATGAAACGCCATAGAGTTTTCGCCATACATATCAGCAAAGGTACTTTCGGGGTATTGCTCCCTTGCATCTAGGACAGCTTGCGCCAGTTCCTCAATCTCTGCTTTTTGTTTGTCTGTTGCATCTGGCCAAGGGAAGTTGTTGTACACAATTGATCCCGAATACCTATAGTCACTCTTCAATCGCCCCCCGACAGCCCTCATCCATGCCATGTGAACAAGCGATGTCAATATTCCAAAATGGTATAGTGTGGCGTTTGGAACAATGGAGTTGGAATCGCTACAAATCGTATTTTTGTTCAAAAAGCCGATGGGGATGTATTTTCTGTTCTCCGAAGATACACGGGGCATAACAAGGAATTTTTTATCTGATTGCGAAATGAAAAAAAACAAATGTGGCATTTCAGCCTTTTCCACTGTCGGCTTGGCTGTACTTTTTAGGCGAAACTCTTTTACTTTTTTGATCCGTTCTCTTACTAGCGGACAGTTTTTCAGTTCTGAATACTGGACATCCTTCAGCCATAGGCAGTACCTTGTTGTGCCGTTGATAAATTCAACTGAACCAACGTAAGGCTTGATCAGCTTTTTTGCATCTGGCTCTTTGGCAACCAACTCCTTCCTTTCCACTGCTGTCAGGATAAGATTCCCACCATCGGATGGCTTATTGCCGTACACCATTGATGTTACGTTGCTGATTGGCTTACTTCTGCTGGCCACCAGCACGTTTGGTGCGTCCACTAGGTAGGCGTTTATGTTCTTTGCCAAAATCTTTGTGCCGTTGCTGTCATAGATGATTTTCTGGCACTTTGTCTCTCCTTTGCTGAAGCCGATAATTACGCAATGCACAGCGGCTTTGCCTGTTGCCTCGCTCTCCCACTTGAAGGTGCGATATGCAAAATCAATGTGTATAGCATACTCACCAAAAAGCCTGCCCCAGAAGGGAGTTACCTGTTCGCCTTGGGTGATTGAGTTGGTTGAGACGAAGGCAACTTTGATTGCTGTGTCCTGTATGTACGCCGCCGCTTTGTGGTACCAGGCTCCAACATAGTCTATGCTGTTGGATAGTTTGATTTTGCCAAAGATTACCACTGCTTCGGCCTTTTGCCTAGGAGACATCATGGAAGCCCCCACAAACGGCGGATTACCCAATATATAGCTCAATTGGTTTTTGGGGACTATGGTTTCCCAGTCTATACGGTGAGCGTTTGCATGAACTATGGTGGCGGACTGTTTTAATGGTAGCCTGTATTCGTATCGTTCAAATATTGCCGTTGCCTCCAGGTTCATCAGGTGATCCATCAGCCACATACCTGTTCTAGCAATCTGACATGGCCACTCCTCTATCTCTATTCCATAGAACTGGTCTACGTTTACTTTTAGGTGATGCTCTATGTTTGCCGGTATGAGTTGATGTCTGTAGCCTGCTATTGCCTTGACGACTTCAAGCTCTAGCTGTCGCAATTCCCTATAGGCAATGATAAGAAAGTTGCCACAACCACAGGCGGGGTCAAGGAATTTGAGGCTTGCTAGTTTGTCATGGAAGTCCGCAAGTGCCTTTGTGCTCTTTTTTTTCTTTGCTCGCTCAAATTCTGTCCTCAGGTCGTCCATGAATAGTGGGTTTATTAGCTTTAGTATGTTTTCTTCACTGGTGTAATGCGCCCCAATCTCACGCCTCTGGTCTTTGTCCATTACTCCTTGAAACATTGAGCCAAAGATGGCCGGACTAATTTGTCCCCAGTCGAAGTTAAGGCAATCGAGCAATTCATCTCTCATTCTGCGATTAAAAGTGGCTGGGTCAAGGTTCCTTTCAAATAAGCTACCATTAATGTATCTGAAGTGAGAGCCGTCAATTTTGGCACTCAAGCGGGGGTTAGACTCCAAGTAGGGATTTGGCGGCCTACGGTTGTCC
>Ga0082212_10010054_pt1 | contig 12155 bp, 10 predicted proteins | sample TergutNt197P3_FD_71548 | JGI IMG/M metagenome (GOLD analysis project Ga0082212, IMG submission 71548) | Neocapritermes taracua P3 segment gut microbial communities from Petit-Saut dam, French Guiana - Nt197 P3 | ecosystem: Host-associated > Arthropoda: Insects > Digestive system > Gut ... | reverse complement strand
TTCCCTGGGCATCGCGGGAAGCGGATGGGAATTCCGCGCTATCCCAGTAGCCGTGAAGCTGACAAACGGGCGAAGACCCACTGCGCAGGAACTGCGTGGGAAGGGGCCCTAGTAGGAAGAAGCCAAGCCGGCAGACCTGACCAGGGATTGGCACGGGAAGCCCTGCTTCCCTGAGACTCTCCTGGAGTAGAGAGCGGGTGCGGCTTTGGCGCTGTGCGCATGTCATTCCCCCAGATGAACTCAACTCCATAAGAGACTCAAAAAAATTATGTGCACGTTCATTCGCTGTGACAGTTGCAGGGTAATGGCGGGCACATCCGTAGATTGCCACGCCGTGCTGCGCACGGCTCGCAATGACGGGAGTTTTATGACAAAGGGGACGGTCCGTTTTGTCACATTCTTGATGTCATGACAAAGGGGACGGTCCGTTTTGTCACATTCTTGATGTGAAATAAGAGCGAGAAAAGGAGTTCTGATGACACGTAAATACCTCTTGGTGCTGTTGAGCGCTGTGTTGGCGCTTGCACTGCTGCCGCTGTTCGCTGGCTGTGGCAGCCAGAATAACTCCGGCGGAGGTGGCGGTGGAGGCACCGGCGTTGGTAGCGGGACATCCGGTGAAACGGGTGCAACCGGTGCTGAGGGGACCATCTCGGTCACCGACATGACCGGTAGGACCGTCACGCTGGACAAGCCGGCAGAGAAGGTTGTCGCACTGACAGCTTCGACCTGCGAGATCGTCTATGCGCTGGGAGCAGGCGATACCCTGGTGGGCCGTGGCGAGTACTGTGACTGGCCTGCTCAAGCGTTGCTGTTACCCACGGTGGCTTCTGGCATGGAGACCAACGTTGAGCAGATCATCGCCCTGCAGCCGGACCTGGTGCTCATGGCTACCATGAATCAGTCGCTCGATCAGGTCAAACAGCTGGAGAACGCTGGCATCCACGTCTATGGCACAGATGCGCAGGACATCGCCGGCACCTATGAGTCCATCCTGCAGATAGGGCAGCTTTTGGGCAGGGATGCCCAGGCACAGGCCCTGGTGGATGACATGCAGGCCACCTTTGAGCGGCTTTCTGCCGATAAGAAAAGCGGGACCATCTACTTTGAGGTCTCACCTTTGGAATACGGGCTTTGGACCGCAGGGAGCAACACCTTCATGAACGAAGTCGCAGAGCTCCTGGGCTTGGAGAACATCTTTGCCGACCTGGATGGGTGGGCCGAGGTCTCCGAGGAACAGGTGCTCCAACGTAACCCCGATTATATAGTCACCATTAGCATGTACTTTGGCGAGGGGCCAACGCCGGAGGAGGAGATACTGGCTCGGCCGTCCTGGCAGAACATCACCGCCGTGAAGGGCGAGTGGGTCCTCAACCTGGCGAACAACGAGCTCAGCAGGCCTGGCCCACGCCTTGTGGAGGGCGCCGAGATGCTGTATGACTTCGTAGGTGGCCGCAAGATGCGGCCGTTGATATAAGCGTTGGTGCAGGCGTTGATGCAGGCGGTTGCCTGCGGGATAGCTTGAGGGGGTAGCACAGGTGGGCAGTGTGAGGGACACGCCGTGACCAGCAAGGGTTTCAAGGCGCCTGCCTACGTGCTGTTTGCCGTTGTGACCCTGGCAACGGTGCTGCTCTGCACGGCCGTGGGCAGCGTCTACATCCCCCTGCCCGACGCACTGGCAGCCATTTGGAACAGCCTGACCAGCTGGTTGAGCGGCGCTTTCATGGGCACTTCTGCTGCCGCTCCCACAGGTGGGTCTGTCGCCACGGTCGCCGACATCGTGCCCAGCGTGCGCCTGCCACGCGTACTCTGCGCGGGGCTGGTGGGCGCCGCCCTGGCGGTCAGCGGCTGCGCCATGCAGGGGCTGCTCAAGAACCCGCTGGCCGACGGCTCCACCCTGGGCGTCAGCGCCGGGGCCAGCCTGGGTGCGGTGCTCGCCATAGTCTTTGGCCTGAACCTGGCGGCTCTGCCTTTTGCCGGCACCACCATCATGGCCGCACTGTTCGCCTTCCTCTCCCTGCTCACCATCCTGGCCCTGGCCTACCGGCTCGACTACTCGCTTTCCACCAACACCATCATCTTGGTGGGCGTCATCTTTGGCATGTTCGTCTCCGCACTGATCAGCATCTTCATAGTGTTTGCGGGTCAGCAGGCTGCCCACATCATCTTCTGGACCATGGGCTCGCTGCAAGGCAGGGGCTACGAGTACGTGCTCATGCTGCTGTTAGTCCTGGCGGTCTTTGGCGGGATCTTGCTATCACTGCGCCGCGAACTCAACGCCTTTGCCATTGGCGAGGACAACGCCCGCCACCTGGGCGTCGATGTCAAGCGCGTCAAGCTACTGGTGCTCATCTGCACGGCGGCGCTGATTGGCGCGGCCGTCTCGGTGGGTGGGACCATCGCCTTTGTGGGCCTGGTCACGCCGCACATAGTGCGCATGCTCACCGGCCCCAACCACGCACGCCTCATGCCCGCCAGCCTCTTTGGCGGCGCAATCTTCCTCATGCTCTGCGACCTCATCGCCCGCACGGCGCTCATCCCCCGCGAGCTGCCCATTGGGGTGATAACCTCGATTATCGGAGCCGTCATCTTTGTCCGCATCTTCTTTGTTACGCGAAAGGTGAGGTGAGGGATGTGGCTTGGTCTGGACAAGGATATGAGCGCCACTTCAGCCATCCGCTGCCGTTCTGTAAGCGCTGCCCTAGGTTGCCACGTCGCCTCCTATGGAGGCTCCTCGCAATGACGGGTAGGTGATCGGTGTGCTTGAGGTGCAGGGTCTCACGGTGCGTTACGGTGAGCTGACCATTGTCGATGACGTGAGCTTTTGCGTTGAGAAAGGCGAGCGCCTGATGATTGTGGGTCCCAACGGCGCCGGCAAGAGCACGCTGGTCAACGCCATCATGCAGGGCGCGCCTTACACTGGCAAGGTGCTCTTTGAGGGCGAGGACGTGCGGGAGCTCAGGCCCGCCCAATTAGCCCGCAGGCTGGGCATGCTGATGCAGAACCACTTTGTGGGCTACGCATTCACCGTGGAGGAGGTTGTCAGCCTGGGCCGCTATGCCTACGCACGGGGCCTCTTTGCCGCACACTCTGATGATGACGAGCAACACATAGCCCAAGCGGTTGAACGCTGCGGCCTTACCGAGCTGCTTGGGCAATCCGTACTGACACTCTCCGGCGGCGAGTTGCAGCGCACCTTCTTGGCGCAGGTCTTTGCCCAGGACCCGCAGCTGTTGATCCTGGATGAGCCGACAAACCATCTGGACCTGGTGTATCAGAAGCGCATACTCGAACTGATAGAGGAATGGCTGACAGCCAGCGGGAAAGCGGTATTAGCCGTGGTGCATGACCTGACCCTGGCTAAGGCCTTTGCCACGCGGGTCATGCTGATGGACAAAGGGCGGATCGTAGCCCTGGACACACCGGACGTGGCCCTTTCAGATGAGCGGCTGCAGCAGGTCTACGGCATGGACGTGCGCCAATGGATGCAGGGCCTGCTCACCCAGTGGAGCTGAAGAGACATAGAATCCTAGATTGTTTTTGAGATTACCGCTTTGGAGCTGTACACGGTTTCGCCGAGTTCATATCCCAAATCGACGGTTTTGTCCCCTGTGAGCTTAAGATATGCCGAAATATGGTCGGAATATGGCCAAAAATGCCCATTGGTCCTGGCAGGAGAGGACAAAACCGGCGATTTGGGATACGAACTGCAAATATTTGTGTATGCGATGTGACAAAAGGGATGGATGGCATGGCAAAAGGATAACATGACAAAAGGGACCGTCCCTTTTGTCATGTTATCCTGTCTGAGATGGAAATCGATTGAGGGATGACACATGGAGCTGTACATCATCCGGCACGGAAGGACCCGTGCCAATGAGCTGAACCTGTACGTGGGCAGGACCGACCACCCCCTCTCAGAGGGCGGCATCCAGCAGGCGCAACAGTATGCGCAGGCTACGCCCTACCCTCAGGTCGACCGCGTCTACGTATCCCCGCTTGCGCGCGCCCGGCAGACGGCTGCGATCCTGTTCCCCCAGGCCGAGCAGCTGGTCGTCGAGGGTTTCATCGAGATGGATTTTGGCGACTTCGAAGGCCTGCACAGTGATGACCTACAAGGCAACCCCCACTTTGTACCTTGGCAGGAGACCAAGCAGGCGCCCAGCTACCCCAACGGCGAGAGCGGAGCGGACTTCAATGCTCGCGTCCAGACAGCGCTCTCAGAGCTGATCGCCCAGGCCTTTGAGGCGGGAGAGGAACGCCTGGTGGTGGTAACCCATGAGGGTGTGGGCATGACGATAATGGCGAACCGGGCCCGCCCCAAGCTGCCCTTCTACCGGTGGGTCTTCTCCAACTGCGAAGGCTACCGCATACAGGTAGAAAAGGCGGATTGGGACCAGGGGCGCTTCACCTCCTGGGAAACCCTGGGTGGCGAGTCCTGGAAGAACCGGTCCTTCTCGTTCACCCAGAACAGGGACTGCGAGTTCTTCCCCTGCCATGCGGTAGAGGATCCCCGGGATTTCAATTGCCTGTTCTGCTTCTGCCCGTTGTATCATTGGGACGCAGACTGTCCTGGTACGCCGCGCTACACAAAACGGGGCATCAAGGACTGTTCTGCCTGCCTGCTGCCTCATGAAAGGGATAGCTACGGCCTAATAACCAAGAACCTGGGGAGGTCATGAGATGAAGAAGCTCGGCAAGAAGGCCCGTAGGGCGCTTGTTTCTGTCATTGCCGTTGTGGTGGTGGCGGGGGTGGGGTTGGGGATTGCGGGTATCTGGTATTACACCATGATGCATCCCGCGGCGCCCAAGCTGAAAAGCGACGTGATAAAGGTGGCCTGTGTGGGCGACAGCATCACCTATGGCTTTGGCGTCTCGGGCCGCAAGGACAATGCCTACCCGGCACAACTGCAGGCGCTTTTGGGTGATGACTGCCAGGTGCTGAACTATGGGCTGAGCCGCAGGAGCCTGCTGAAGGAGACGACCAAGCCTAACCGGCCCTATACGGCGGAGAAGTTCTATGGGCTTTCGCAGGAGGCGCAGCCGGACATTGTGGTGATCATGCTCGGCTCCAATGACACGCGGCCAGAGAACTGGGACGCCGCACAGTATGAGAAGGAGCTGGAGGAGTTTGTCCTGGTGTATAAGGGTCTCGCCAGCGAGCCGACGGTCTACCTCATGCTGCCGCCGCCCTTCTATGAGCCAAAGACCACGCACAGCAACACGATCCTTGAAGATGAGCTGATCCCGCTCATCCTGCGAGTGGCGGCGAGGACCAACGTGGAGACCATCGACGTGCATTCGGGGCTTGTGAACAGGCCAGAGCTCTTCAACAAAGACGGCCTACACCCCACCGCTGACGGCGCGCGCGTCATTGCGGAGACGGTGTACGGGGCGATAACCCGCGGGTAGGCGTGCGACTGACGCAGGGCGAGATCCTTCGACTGTGCTGCCTATGGCGGCCCCGCTCTAGATGACAGGGGCTACTACAGCTGGATGAACCAGCCTTCGGTGACGCCCACGGCCTCTTTGATCTCATCGCGTACCGCGGCGGGCACAGGTTCGTCCACGTTCATGAGGATGAGGGCCATGCGGGTCTTCTCGTCACGTACACCCACTTCCATGGTGGAGATATTGATGTTCGCCTTGCCCATGATGGTGCCGATAAGGCCCAGCTGGCCGGGCTTGTCCACGTACTTCTGGATGAAGATGTATTTGCCGGGGATGAGGTCGAGCTTGTAGTTGAGCACCGAGACAATGCGCAGGACCTCGTCGGGGCCGGAGGTGGTGATGGAGATCTCGACCACCTGGGAGCCTGCGAGCGCTTCAAAGGTGACCTTGTTGGCGTACTCTGACTGCACGGGGCTCTTCTCTACCTTGACGGAGACGCCGCGCTGCTCGGCGATGTAGTTGGCGTTGACGAAGTTGACGGAGTCGTCGCTGGAAAGCGAGAAGATGCCGCGCAGGGCCGCCGTGCCAAGTATGGTCACGTCGTTCTTTGCGAGGCCGCCGTACACCTTGACGGTGAGGGACTCGATGGGCATGGCAGCGAGTTGCGCCAGAATGACGCCGGTGGCCTGGCTGGCCTCGATGAAGGGCTTGACCGCGGTCATCACGTCGTCGGGCACAAGGGCCACATTGACGGCTGTGGGCACCATCTTGCCCTCGAGCCCCAGGCAGACGTACTCGGCGATCTGGATGCCGGCGCGTGCCTGAGCCTCCTTGGTGGAGGCGCCGAGATGCGGGGTCAAGATCACCTGGTCGAGCTCATGCAACGGGGAGTCCAGGCAGGGTTCCTTCTCGTAGACATCGATTCCCGCACCGGCTACCTTGCCGGACTTTATGGCATCTGCCAGGGCTTCTATGTTGTAGATCCCGCCGCGGGCTGTGTTGACCACGTAGACGCCGTCCTTCATCTTGGCAAACTGATCGGGGCCGAACATGCCGATAGTCTCCTTGGTCTTGGGCAGGTGCACGCAGATGAAATCTGCCAAAGGCAGCACGTCATCGATGTTCTCGTAGAGCGTCACGCCCATATCGGCGGCGTGCTCAGGCGTGGCGTAGGGGTCATAGCCAACCAGGTTCATGTCGAATGCCTGCGCCCGCTTGGCGACCAGGGCGCCAATGCGCCCCAGGCCGACGATCGCCAGGGTCTTCTGGTAGAGCTCGTTGCCGGAGAACTTGCCGCGGTCCCACTTGTGCTCCTTCATGCTCTGGTTGGCCTGCGCGGTGCGTCGCGCGCAGGCGAGCATGAGCGCGAAGGTCTGCTCGCAGGCGCTCACGATGTTGGAGGTGGGGGCGTTGCAGACGATGATGCCGCGCTCGGTGGCGGCGGTCACGTCTACATTGTCGATACCCACGCCGGCACGACCGACTATCTTGAGCTTGGCGCCGGCCTCGATGACCTCGCGGGTCGCCTGCGTTGTGCTTCTGACTATGAGCGCCTCATATTCCGGAATGGCGGCAATCAGTTCATCGGGTGTCAGCTCAAGCCGCACGTCCACCTCATAACCGGCCTTCTCAAGCAGCTCGATACCGCCGTCCGCGATCTTCTCAGCAACAAGTACCTTCATGTCCATCCTTTATCCCTCCATGAAGACGGCTTCAGCCGCCCTGATTCCCGTCCCCGGTTCAAACGCGAAGCCCAGCTCCTTGAGCGTCATCTCAAGCGCCGCAAGCGTGGTGATGATGTCGAACTCGCCAAAGTAGCCCAGATGCCCAATGCGGATGATGCGTCCCGCGTACTCATCCTGGCCGCCGGCGACGGTGACGCCGTACTTGTTCTTCATGACGCTGACCAGCTTCTTGCCGTCTACGCCATCCGGCACACAGACGGGGGTCACCGCATTGCCGCGTCCCTCAGCAGGGGCGAACAGCTCGAGCCCTAAGGCCTCGCAGCCCTGGCGGGTTGCCTCGGCGAGGCGGGCGTGACGGATGATGGTGTTCTCAAGACCCTCCTCGCGGATCAGCTTGAGAGCCTCAGCCAACCCCAGCACCAGCGACACGGGCGGGGTGAACGGCGTGGTGTTCTGGGCGAGGTTCTTCTTGTACCTCATCCAGTCAAAGTAGAATCTGGGCAGCGTAGCGCGCTCGTAGGCCCTCCACGCCTTGGGGCTGACGGCAACGGCGGCCAGGCCAGGCGGCAACATCAGACCCTTCTGCGAGCCGGTCATGACCACGTCAAGATGCCATTCATCGGTCTTGCACTCCACAGCGCCGATACCGGTGATGCTGTCCACGATAAGCACGCAGTCCGGGTAGTCCTTGACTATCTCTCCCACCGTCTGCACGTCATTGAGCACACCGCTTGAGGTCTCGGACTGGGTGATGATGACACCGCGCGTATTGGGATTCGCCTGGAGGAAAGCCGCGACATCTGCCGGGTTGACTATCTGCTGCCAACCATACTGCAGCACGTTGACGTCCAGCCCGTAGGTCTTGGCGATGAGCTCCATACGTTGCCCGAACTTGCCGTTATGACAGACGACAACCTTGTCGCCCGGGCTGAAACAGTTGACGATCGCAGACTCCATGCCCCCGGTGCCGGAAGCCGCAAAGAGGAGCACGTCGCTCTTCTCGGTCTGGAATACATACTTGAGGCCTTCGACGCACTCCCGTATCGCATTGTCGAATTCTGGGGTGCGGTGGTGGATCATCGGCCGGGCCTGTGCGAGCAGCACCTCACTGGGGACCGGCGTTGGCCCCGGGGTCATAAGGTAGTTCTTCTTCATGCTTTCCCTCTCGATTGGACTACTGTGGGCGGATGTAGAGTAAGCTGTAAGTATACCGTTATTGGCGCGGATTTGCGCCATCGTGCGCCTGGGGAAGCCACTGAAAGCTGCGGAAAGCCGCAGAAAGCCGCAGGCGTGGTATGGCCAAAAAGACGGGAGGAGCTATGACGATCCTGGAGGCGTTTGCCGTTCCGCACCCGCCCATCATCATCCACGGGGTGGGCCACGGCGAGGAGCACGGGGCACAGGCGACGCTTGACGCCTTTGCGGCTGTGGCCGGGCGTATCGCCAAGCTGCAGCCCGAGCTCATCATACTCACCACCTCCCACGGCAACCTGTACCGCGACGCGTTGAGCATCACCACGGGAGCTGAAACCTGGGGCGACCTTGCGGACTTCCGCGACCCCACAGACCGCCTTGAGCTGCGCCTTGACGAGGACTTCATCAGCGCGCTCATCCTGGAGGCCGAGAAGGACGGGTTGCCTTATGTTGCGGGCCCTGAACCCAGAAACAAGCTCGATCACGGCTGCATGGTGCCCCTGCTCTTCATTGCGCAGCAGCTTGAGGCCAGCTTTAAGATAGCGCGCATCGGCATCTCCTTTCTAGACGAGAAGACCCACTACCGCATGGGGCAGTGCATCGCCCGGGCAGTTGAGGCCTGTGGCCTACGCGCCGTTCTGGTGGCCAGCGGCGACCTCAGCCATCGGCTGAAGAAGGACGGCCCCTACGGCTTCGATCCCGCTGGCCCTCGCTTTGACAATCAGATAACCCAGGCCTTTGCCCGTGGCGACCTTGAGGCGCTGCTGCACTTCGACCAGCGGCTCTGCGAGGACGCCGGGGAATGCGGCCTTAATTCCTTCATCATCATGGCCGGAGCCCTGGACGGCGTCAGTTTTGAGCCTGAGCTGCTGTCCTATGAGAGCCCCTGGGGCGTGGGCTACGGCGTGGCACGTTTCAGTGTGACAAAGGGGACGGGTGAGACAGGGGGGCGCAAAGTGTGTCATGGGGTCGTATCTGTCGACACATTCTCAAGAGAATGTGTCGACAGATACGACCCCATGACACACTTTGACAAAAGGGACCGTCCCCTTTGTCATCCCCTTTGTCACACTTTTCCCGTGCGGCTGGCCTTTGCCGCGCTTGAGGATTGGCTACTTGGCAGCGACCATCCCGGCGCCTCAACGCCTCGGATCGCAGCCCTGCTGGCCGGCCTTAGCGGCGAGGATCAGGCGACCTATGAGGAACTCTGTGCGCGCCAGGCCGGCGCCTTTGTCTCTTTCCACAAGGGCTCTGACCTGCGCGGCTGCATTGGTACCATAGCGGCTACCCAGGACAGCCTCTTTGAGGAGATCTGCCACAACACCGTCAGCGCAGCCGCGCATGACCCGCGCTTCCCTGCCATCCATGCCGATGAGGTCGATGACCTCAGCTGCTCTGTCGACGTCTTGGGGGAGGCTGAGCCCGTAGCGGATCGGGAGAGCCTCGACGCGAAACGTTATGGGGTTATCGTCACCAAAGGCTGGCGCAGGGGGTTGCTGCTCCCAGACCTGGAAGGCGTTGATACCCCTGAGCAGCAGATAGCCATCGCACTGAGCAAGGCCTCTATCCCACCGCACAGCTCCTATGAGCTGGAGCGCTTTGAGGTGGTACGTTTCGAATGAGCGCGCTTTGCCCCATCTGCCCTCATGCCTGCAGCTTGGCAGACGGCCAGTTGGGCGTCTGTGGCGCCCGTCGGGCACGGGGCGATACGGTGTTTGCGGAGAACTACGGCAGGATCACCGCGCTGAACCTGGATCCCATCGAGAAGAAGCCGCTGGCGCGCTTCCACCCCGGTGCCCGGATACTCTCGGTGGGCAGTTATGGTTGCAACCTCAGCTGCGCCTTCTGCCAGAACAGCGACATCTCCTGCATGCGGGCTGATGCGCTTCCTCCAGGCGCTGGTATCCAGACACCAGAAGAGCTGGTGGACAGGGCGCTTGCCCTGAAGAAGGACGGGAATGTCGGCATCGCCTACACCTATAACGAGCCGCTGGTGGGCTATGAGTTCGTCCTGGACACCGCCAGGCTTGCTCATAAGGCCGGCCTGGTAAACGTCATAGTCAGCAACGGTTACAGCAACGAGGCGCCCTTCAGCCAGCTGCTTCCTCATCTGGACGCGGCGAACATCGACCTCAAGTCCTTTAGCCAGGACTTCTATGACCAGGTGAACGCCCCGCTGGGCCTGGAGACCGTCAAGCGTTCCATTGTGCTTGCCGCGTACTGTATGCACGTTGAGGTGACCACGCTGATCATCCCCGGGTTGAATGATAGTGAGTGGGAGATCGACCAGCTCTCCGCTTGGCTGGCTGGTGTCAGCCCTGACATCCCGCTTCACCTGACCCGTTTCTTTCCCGCCCATCGCATGCTGGACAGGCTGCCAACGCCCCGCGAGACTGTTTTGCGGCTGGTGGGGGTCGCCAAGGCCCACCTGGCCCACGTCTACGCTGGCAACATGTAATCTTTCTGTCATCCTGAGCGAGCCGCGCAACGGCGAGTCGAAGGGCCTGGGATGACAGGGCGTCGAGTCTTTGCGCTATATAACAATGGCGGCACGTTATATGCCGCCATTGCTCTTCCTGGTTGTCAGGTTGCCCCTATTGTTTGGATGTCATATTGGTGATCTGGGCAGTCAGGCCCTTGCTGTTGACGATGCTGCCCTGTACCAATTGGTCGTTAGCGCCGCTGATCCTTTTGGAGTTCTGCCTTTTGAGCGTCTTCACGTAGTTGTCGTATTTACGCAGGTTCGAAATGGTCGCAGGGGTTTCCTTCTCGTGGAAATGCCGCTTGTCTGAGTTGCGATAGCGCGCATACATGATGGAGAAGAACAAAGGGCCAGCCAGGAGCAAGGCGAGGACTATCCATCCACCGTCATCGTCGTCAAGGAAGAAGGCTACAGAGAAGAGCGCGGGGTTGATAGCGCTGGCAAGCTGTAAGAGTAGCAGGTTCATGTGTCCCCCTTTCCTAAAGGAACAGCAACAGGAGGAATCCTCCTGTGACGATGAAGGCGGCTAACTCGACAAGCGCGGATATCAGCAACAGCCGGGGCATGTTCATGGGAACCGAACCCATGGTCTCGCTGGTACGCGCGTTGACGGCAACATAGTGGAGCAGGCTCTTGCCATCGCTTTTCTTCTCGAAATAGGAATACAGCCATACCGGCAGATAGGCGGCCTTCCACAGCCTGCCCTTCAGCGCGGTGCTCTCCTGCTCCCATTGGATGCCCGCGTCATAGTAGGTCGCGGTGGTACCCGCCTGATAGCGGATGACATCTGCGATCTGCGTGTCGACCAGGCCACGGAGTTGGTCGATGTTGGTGTCGCGGCGCTCAGAGTTGAAGCCCTTGAGATAGTTGCCGCTGTAGGGCACCGCATTGTGCACGTCAAAGGGCAGGATGGTGTTGATCACGTTGGTGGTGTTGTTCTTCCTGTCGATCTTGAGCTTGTCAGAGCTCGCCTCAACAGTCAGATCATCTACGAGAAGGTCGAAGTCCCGGCCAATCTGATAGATATCGATGTCATAGACCCTCTTCTGGTCTTTTCCACTGCCAACCGTGTAGGACCGTGCGACGTGTCCAGCGGTTCCCCGCATGTCACTGTGTACGTTTGCGTCAACCACCAGATACGGCAGGTAGACGCCCATGATGTTCTCGGTGGTGAACTCCTTCTTGAACTTGGGATGCGCAAAGAAGGTCCGCTTCTTGACGAACTCCTCGATCTTGGCCTGCGCCTGTTGCCTGCTGAGGTAGAACGGCAGGACAAGGTCGGGCACGGCGCCGTTGGGGATCTGGTTCTCAATGGAGAGTATCTGCCTGCACCAGTGACACCGGGCGGTCATGGCCTCGGTTGTGTCGATGACCACTTCTGAGCCACAACCCTGGCACTTGATGGT
>Ga0082212_10010053_pt1 | contig 12155 bp, 5 predicted proteins | sample TergutNt197P3_FD_71548 | JGI IMG/M metagenome (GOLD analysis project Ga0082212, IMG submission 71548) | Neocapritermes taracua P3 segment gut microbial communities from Petit-Saut dam, French Guiana - Nt197 P3 | ecosystem: Host-associated > Arthropoda: Insects > Digestive system > Gut ... | reverse complement strand
TCTCCCGCTCACCAAACCCTACCTCGGGACTGTTACGAGCCCACATAATATCCATCTCCATTCACCATTCGGTTGCGGGAGAACCCCGCAGTAGATATTTCTATTTATTTTTTTGTCGCTTCCTGCACTTTTAAAATATGCACCCACAGATTCATTTTTCAAAAATACAGACCAGTTTGATCCCTGTTTTCGGCTTGACAGAATGAACAAATCGTACCGGCTTCCCCAGGCATCGGCTCACCGCAGCGTTGACAGCAAGGGGCGGTTATGGTTATGGCGTGAGGCTTTGTCGGATCCGGTGTTTGCTTGTAAGTGAAATCGCCAAGTCCTTCGCGGGGACAGACCATTTGACAAAGGCCGCAATTTGTACAACGCCAAGGGATAACGGCCATATACCATGACCGGGTTTCTGACAGCTGTTTAGCGGCCTCAACGCGATGCAGCGCCTGGCGCGGACAGATTTTTACACATATGCCGCAGGCTGTGCAGGCGGTGGTGAAGGTCGGAAACAACCAGGAACAAGCCGGGCTGAGGTCGGGATCCGAATCGCGTTGCAGCTGGAGAAGACGGTAAACCAGAAGCTGCCGATACACGGAACCATCCGGATCAAGGGACTTGTTGTCCAGAATGAGGGTGCTCATGGTGGTTTTTTTCAGTTTTGAAAACAGGAAAGAGAAAGCTTCACGGCGGGATAAGGATTGATGGGAAGGAGAAGCGTTTGTATAGATGTGAACTTTCTTTTCGAACAAAGCGTCGCCCCAGAATGCCCTCAACTTGCCTAACGACTGTTCCCAGATCCACAACTGTTCTTGTTGTGGGCAGTTGGCACAATGGCCGTGGAGCACAGACAAATCTCCCTGCAGGGATAAAATGGCCATGATTTCCCAGGGCAAAGATCCTAGGCAGACCAGCTTCAAGTCGGCGGGGTCATCCCTGCTTTCGCAGCCGACAACACAATGATCTTTGACTTGTTCAAGAATCTCTAGCATACGGCCCATGAATTTTTTGGAAGGGCGCAAACATTGGGAAGGACAAACCGTGACACAGGTGTTGCAGCCAATGCAGATAGACGAATCAGGTGTTCCGTCCACGATGGCTCCGGTGGGACAAGCGTCTTGGCAGACAGTGCAGCTGCGCTTATTCTGGCGGGAATTAACGCATTGATCCCGAATGAGTTCGGGATTGTTCTCAAAAAGAAGCTTGTTGAGGATGTACTTTGGCAGCATGGGGTGATGCTCCTTACGCTATTCTGATATCAGTTCTATGACAATTATACCAGAAAAAGCAGCAAGCAGCAGAAGAACCTTGGTTGTGGCCGTAGCCCACCCTGTGCTATATTTATAACTGAGAAGCACACTGAAGGCGGCTCCTTGGTTATGAAGGTTTGTCGAAGGAGAGAAGCAGTTATGACGACGCCGGATTATCAGAACAAACAGCAGTTATATCGGATTCTGCAGGCGAGAGAAGATGAACGAAAAAAGATCTCCCGTGAACTTCATGATGGCGTTGCTCAGGAAATTGCAGGGCTCCAAATAAGCTTACGACAAGCAAAATATCAACGAAATAAGGATGATATTCTGGCGGTTATCACGCAAGCCGATGAACAATTAGGTAAAATCCATTTGGGATTGCGCCAATTTGCGGCTGTGCTGCGTCCGGATGTCTTGGAAGACGCGGGATTGGCGGCGGCGTTTTATTCCTGTTTCAAACGGATGGAGTTGACATATAAAACCTTTGTCCGATTCGAGGAAAACATCGGTTCGGCGCGATATCATCCGGATCTGGAATTGGCTTTTTATCGCGCCGGTCAGGAGGCGGTGCTTAACGCCTGCAAATACTCAGGGTGTCAAGAGATTATTGTTTCATTACAACGGGTTTTCATACAAAATAAAGAACAAATAAATATAAACGAAGATGCGAGCAAAAATGAAGACACAAACATAGATGAATGTGGAAGCACAAGTGGACATGGGCAAGATTGCGAGGCTCATCTCTGCTTGGAAGTCGAGGATCATGGCCGCGGTTTTCTGTTGGAGTGTCCCGAAGTTGTTGGAACAGGCATCGGGCTTGCCGCCATGAAGGAATGGACGGAGCTCGTTAATGGAACGCTAACGATTGCGTCGCAACCTGAAGCAGGAACGAGCATAAGACTTATGGCAGCGATTTGCGCGGACAGGAGGGATGTTAGAGCATGAAAATCATAATTGCGGACGATCATTCGGTGATCCGGGAGGGTCTGGCGGCGCTGCTCAGTTTTCAACCTGACATGGAAGTTGTCGCTACCGCGGCCAATGGGGAAGAGGCCCGGGTTCTGGTAGAAAAGCATCAGCCGGATATAATCCTACTTGACATTGATATGTCGCCGGGTGAAAGCGGGTTGCTGACAGCTGAAAGAATCCATAAGGAATGTCCCGGAACCAAAATCATTATGATGACCATGCACGATGACAGAGAATACCTGCTGTATACCATCCAAAACGGCGCCTCTGGCTACACGTTGAAAAACGCGCCGGAAGGTGAATTGCTTGAGGCTGTAAGAACCGTAAACAATGGTGGCATTCATCTTTCTAAAGAAATGGTTCCTCATCTGGTCAAGGGTTTTATTGGCAAGCATCATGAAGACGATGACTATCTGAAGCTGAGGGAGCGAGAGATTGAAGTTTTGACGCTCATTGCGAAAGGGTACGGCAATAAGGAAATTGCTGATAAACTGTTTATTTCGGTTAAGACGGTGGAAACCCATAAGATCAATTTGATGACGAAGCTTAATTTGAAAACCAGGCCAGAACTCGTTGAATATGCTTTAAAAAAGAGACTTCTGTAACTTAACCGAACACTGAACACCGAACACCGAACACCGAACACCGAACACCGAACACCGAACACCGAACACCGCATACCAAACACTGAATAACGCCGGTCAATGAAAAAGAAGAGGAGGTTCTTGCCATGGACAAGAACCTTACCCTTTTTTGTGAGATCGCTTTTACAGGAATGAATTCTTTCTAAATGGAATCTTAGTAGCGCGTGGGGTCTTCGATATAGCCATACCTATCGCCGTCAGTGTAATCGAAATCGTCATTGTCTTTGTTCTTTGAGCGTTTGAAGACGAATACGACGCCAATGATTTCTGCCACGAAAATGACCAGGGATACGATTGTCCAAGCATCCAGCAGTACCATCAGATTGCGCATGTCCTCAGTAAGCAGGAACAGGATAACTCCGGCGACAGCCAAGACAGCTGTGATGATCAGGAAGGTTTTGCGTGTTTTTCTCTGCTTCTCATTGTCGTCATCTTGTCTCTTTTTGATTATGACGCGGTTCAGCGTTATTATTGCCAAGATGACTCCGAGTACGCATAGGATGAGGTTAACCAACGCCCAAACCATAACTCCGGGGAGACCAACAAGTGGTATCTCATTGTTGCCGATTGATATGACAGGCACGTTTGATTCCTTAATCATCTCTATGGGGGACTTAGCTGTTTGAGCGGGCTTCTTGGAGTCGGAAGGGACGGCTGGTGCAGGTTTGCGTGGAGGTTCCGGAGATGCAGGTTCTTCTTCCACCGTCGGAGTCGGATCGGGATCCGGATCCGGATTTTGTCCTGGCTTGTAGGCTGAAGCGTACAAGGCTCTTATCGTGATATCCCCTTGGATGTTGTTGAGAGAATGACTCCATCCTGTGAAGATCCAACCTGCCATGGCCGGATTCCGCGGCGCGGTGGCGTTGCCGCCTTGAGCAACCTGTTCGGATTTCAGAAGCGTCCCGTTCCAGTCAACAAACCGCACTGTATACATGATGGTGCTTTCTTCCCACTGGGCCACAAAAGTGGCGTTACCTGTCACTGTGATTCCCGGCTCTGGAGTCCAGCCAGTGAATGCCCATCCGCGTTCACCAGTTACCGCCGGTACGGCAGGGGTCGGATCTCCTAAATAAACGCTGCTGCTTTGAGCGCTGAAAGTTCCATGAGCCCCTGGTTGATAAGTGACAACATATTTTGTGTTTTCACTCCAAACCGCATACAAGATGGTGTTGCCATTAACAGAGAACGTATAGTCTGGAATATGAGTTGCCGTACTCGAGCTGGGATCATCAGACCAACCGAGGAAAGTGTGGTTGGCTTTGAGCAGGCTTCCCTGATCCATAATTGCTGCTAAGGCGTCGCGGTAATAATGTGTTGAGTCAACAGGTGCCTTGCCGCTTGTGGCATTGTTAGCGTCATAGGTTACCGAATACTTGGCGTCTTCCAACCATACCGCGTACAGGATAATGCTTTCAGTGATGCTGAAAATGTCGCCTTCCGTATATTTGACGGTTCCGTCGACGCTGGTTGCCCAGCCATGGAAGGAATGATTGTTCCTGATCAGATCTCCGTGACCCAAAACAGTAACTTCTGAACCATGATAGTACGGGCTGTTAAGATCTTCGAAGACTTCGCCTTCGTCGTTGTCATTGCCGTCATAGGTGACGGTATGCTGAGGTGTTTCCTCATAGACATAGGTTACTGTGATGTTGTTGGGATCAGAGATGGCTACATTTGGTTCCCCGGCAGCTAGAGCGCCGCCGTCAACCTTATGACCAACAAACGTGTAACCTGGGATAACATCATGGGCGTCGGCGAAGACATCACCAACGTTGACAATAATCGTGGTGCCGGTCTTGAGAGCCACACCGTTCTCATCCTCGAAAGTCTTTGTGACCAGCATATCTTCTATGCCGTCAGGTGTGCCGGGATTATCGCCGGGTTCGCCGGTTTTACCGCGGTCATGACCGTAGATCAGAGTGATAACGACGGGCACGTCGCCCATAGTGAGGCCGGTGGGATCAGTGTTGTTCTGGAGGATGCTGTCAAGCTCCCAGTTAACGAACACATAATCGGGAATAGCCGGAACGGTCACATTAAAGGTCTCGTTGTAATCCTTGGTGAGGGAATCAGGCGTCTTGAGGCTATTGCCTTGACGATCCACATAATTCACGGCGACTGTGTGTGAGTTGAGTTCATAAACATAAGTCACTGTTATATCACTTGCAATCGTGTAATTCGGTTCCGCAGGCGCAGGGAACAGTGTTGGTTCTAATGTGTGGCCGGCACCTTCGTCCGGATCAATCGTGCGCACCTCGATAGTGACAGTGATGAGTTCACTCTGCACCCCGTGCTCGTCAGTTGCATAATATTGGAAGCTGTCTGTTCCGTTGGCGTTTGGCGCGACGTACATAAAAGTCCCGTCCGGGAGAATTTTTGCGCCTCCGCGCATAGGCGTCATGAGCATGAGCCCTTCTTCCGGCACAGAGTATTCTATACCTCCAATCCAAATGGACTTAACAGTTGTGCCGGGGTTATTGTTGTTGAGGACGCTGCCCATATTAGTTATTGAGGTTGCTTTCGCTGCGTATTCCATCTTATAGCCAACATAGGTGTAATGGTCAATAGCATCATGAGGGTCAGAGAAAATATCGCCTTCGTTGATAATAAGCTGTGTGCTGTCCTTGAGAGTTATGCCGTCAATTGTTGCGAATTTTTTCGTGACCACAGCGTCTTCAATACCATCAGGCGTACCTTCACCAGGTGTGTCGCCGGTTTTGCCACGGTCATGTCCATAATACAGAACAATCTCCATAGGTCCGTTACACATGATGATCCCAAAAGGATCGGTGTTCTCATGATATATTGAAGGTTTCTGGTATGGTGTTTCATTCCACCGCACGAACATATATTCATCAAAAGTTGGAACTGTGACATCAAAGACTTCATCCACATGCTTATAAAAGGACGTAGAAGAAGGAGAGCCAACAGGATAACCATGACGATCTAAATATTTAACGGTAACCAAATGTTGTGGTTTTTCACCCCACACTGCGTACAGCGTGGTGTCAGCTTTGATGCTAAAGGTTGCGCCTGTAGCGTAGGTCACGATTCCGGCGGTAGCGTCTTCTGAGCTAGTCGCCCAGCCTTGGAATTTATGGTTGGTTTTAATCAGAGTGCCCTGATCTAACACTGTTACCGTAGAACCATGCTCATACGAACTGTTGGCGTCTACCGGCGCGTCGCCGCCGTCGCTGCCATTACCGTCATAGGTCACGCCGTACGTGTTAATCTCATAAACATAGGTTACGGCCAAATCACAGGCAACGGCAATATCGGGTTCCGCGGGTGCGGAAAATAGCGGAGATTCTTCCATGCCTGACCCGGAAGCGATAACAATCGCCTCAATTGTGGCTGAAAATCCGGTGGCGTTATCTACATTTCCGTAAGCGCTGGGCGTAAAATCGCCGTAGGCGTTGCTGTTATTATTGTGAACAATGAATTCAATCGTGTTGGGTCCGTCAATATTCCAAGGGATATCTTTTAGCAGAATATTGGTGTGATTCTGAATCCATCCAGGGTAATTCATGGCCTGGGAAGTGTAACCGTCGTAACGAACTCCGTTTACAATAATGGCATGCAGGTGATCATCAGAAGCATAGCCAATATGGAGTCCGTTAAATGAAAGCGCTTGATTGGAAGGGAGGGAGTCCAGGACAGTCACATAGGAATAATAGCCGTTAGCCCCAACCGCATTGCTAGCAGCGCTTATCCAGGGAATATCCACATTCCAGTGAACCTGCCGGGCACGTTCCGTTGTAATTGTGTGTGCCGAAGTATATCCCGTGGCATTGAGAGAGCCATCGGTGTAAGTCCTCTGAGACTCCCAAGGGAATTTTTCGTCTGGAACAGCTTGAGAAGGAGTTCCGACATTGGGACCTCCCAGATACTTCGCGAGCCATTGGGTGCTGCTTGTTGTGTCGCGCAGCGTCCGGAAAACCTTGGTTGAAGATGTCTGGAAACCGAACTTGTAGCCAACATACGTGTAGCCTTCGATAGAGTCAGACGGATCCGTAAAAACATCGCCTGTGTTGAGAATACTCTGAACGCTGTCTTTGACGGTTGTTCCATCTACAGTCTCAAAATTCTTCGTAACGATAACGTCGCCTTGAGGAGGATCAATAGCAGGAGTTTTTTCGCCGGCCAGAGCTATTCGTCCATACATTGATAAGGTGAACGAGGTGTTCCCGTTCATTCCTGCGAAAGGCAAAGTCTCTTCAACGTTATTTTGCGCGGTAAAGGAAATGCTATTCCAACGCTCAATAATGTCTTGATCCGGCCAGTCATTGACACCGCTGCCAATGGGCCATACAGTGATGTCCGCGTCTTGAACATCAAGAGAGACTTTTGTGTTGCCATTTGAGCTGCCAAGATAGTTTGTTGATCTCAAAGCAACCGCATAAGGATTTATATCGGCGGAATCGTTTCTGATGTCGATGGCGCCAGGGTCGATGAGTGTCAAGACGCCATTGGTGTTGTTAGAGCCATAACCGCCCAAAGCGATTGTTGGGCTTTGGGAGTTGTTGTTTTTGGCGTAAAAATTCGCGCCGTTGGAGATGGTAATGTTTCCGCTGGTATTGGCTGCAAAGGCAATAGCGCTTCGAGGATAGAGTGAGCGATCGTTGCAGGCGGCTGTGTTGTCGTTAATAACTTCCAGCTGACTGCCCGCGCCGTCAACGATGATGGAATGAATATTCGATAAACCGGACTGAGCGCAAATCGCCGCTCTTCTCGCTGCTGTGCCGTTCCCGGAGTTTTTGCTGTAAACATACATATTTCCGCCTCGGGTTACATTGATGTTTAACTCGCCGTACCCGTCGGCAAAAATAGCGCCGTACTGACCGCCGCGATGCAGGATGTCCATCTTGGAGCCGGCGCCGTCAACATTGAAAGTTGCGGGACCAACAGCGTAGACCGTGCTGCCTGCGGCGGAAACATCGCCGAGATCGTCAATACAGCTTTCCAAGAGAATGGTGCCACCGTCCAAAGCTTCAATCTTGAGATCAGCTTTCGTTTCCGCTGCAATAGCCCACATGTAGCCATAAACATGCAGTTTGGAGCCTTCGCCTGTGACGAGAATGCTTTTCTCGGCGTAGCTGTTGCCGCCGGCCAGAGACATGCCGCGGTAACCGTTGCTCATGACGTTCATGACGCCGCCATTTTCGACTTTGATATACGTCGGGTTATGGCCATAGGATTCAAAAGCCGCGTATTCGGTCTTGTCTTTGGAACCTTCGTTTAGCGCGAGAATGTTGGCTTTCCCGCCGTTAACAGTGAAATAATCAGAGGTTGTCGTCGTGTAGTCAATATACTGGTAATACCAGCCGTTACCGTTGTTAGATGTTACATTGAGATTGCCTTTAATTGTTGTATAACTTGTTCCGGTGTCGCCTGAGACAGCACGATGAAATATCGTAACCGGGGCGCGATCTCTGGAGTTCAGACCGGTACCGTAGGCGGTGACATTCAAAGTCGCGTTTTCCTGAACCTCAATGTTGAGTTCCCCTGCCATTGGTTTTCCCAAAATCAACGCGCTGCATCCATGCTCTTTTGGGTTGCTGCTGGAATAGTCGGAAACCAATGTGACGACAGCATTTTGTTCCAAAACAAAGCTGTCGGCAGAAGCGGAACGAATAATGCCTGTTTGAGTCAGGGCTTTGTTGCTTTCCGTTCGATTGGTTTGTGCTTGAGCGTCAAAGGAGGAGCCCTCTTTAAACAAATAAGTGGAGAAACCTTCAATCAAATTGGTTCTTTTTGATCCCAGGCTTCTGCTAATTTTCACATCTGCCCCCGCGCCAACAATGAACTTGCCGGAGCCGGTGATAGTCGAGCCGCTCATAGAATCGTCGGCGATAATGGTGAGATCGCCTGCCAAAGTTAAAGCATAGGCGCCCGCGTCTAACTTGAAAGCGCCCAAGTTAATGGTTTGGCCCTGTCCATGAATAACAAGATCATGGCTTAAGGTGAGATCCTGGGTTACCGTTATCGTGTTGGTTAATGTGATTTCGGTAATAATCGGATAGTAGAAAGCCTGAGTTAACTGACTTTCATTCGAGACTTCCAGGGCATTTAAGGGTGCGCCTGGCAGAAATATCAGAGAGATAATAAGAGAAATTAAAACGACAAAAAAGAGGTTTATTGCTCTCGGATGTCTCTTATGACTTGGAAGTGTTGATGTTATCATCGTGTTTTCTCCTTACAAAGATGTGTGATTGTGTGTTTTTTCACGGTTTCTGGTGGTGTTGTTTTCGTTGGTATGGGCTGGATTATGTTTTCATTTACTGCCTCCTTCACTTCGTTCGTTTTGTATTCGTGGGTTAACCAGATTGAGCGATGGCTTAAGTTTGAGGAAATGAATCAAAATAGCATAAAGAGACACATTCAAATTATAAAACAGAAATGAAGAATTGTTAATAACAAATAAAAAGCCATAAAAGAAATTAAATGGAATTAAAACTCACTCATTTAGGTCTCAAGAGCACCTCCTGAACAATAAGCTAAAGGGTCTCTTTATCCTGACTCCGCTAATAACAGATCAACTATTACCAGGATATAATTCGCCTGTCGAGGGAGAATCAGGATTACTACCATTATCGGCTATCTAAGATAAAATATAAAACAAAAGGTGAATGGACAGAAAAATAAATAAATAATCAACAAAAATTGAGGATAATAAAAAAGACCAACTTCAGTATTTTAAATGAAGCTGATCCTCAATTTTGGCGGAGAACATAACTAAACAAGGGTTCGTGTGTAGGTCGAAAGAGCTCTTATAGGGCGTCGGCCGGGTTATGGGTTTTTTTCATGGTCAATGAAATCCTGTTGCGCTTTTCGTCTATGCCTATCACCCAAACGGTGACGATTTCTCCAACTTTGACGACTTCCAATGGATGTCTGATAAAGCGGTCACTGAGCTGAGAAATATGAACCAGGCCGTCTTCATGGACACCAATGTCAACAAAAACACCAAAGTCAACAATATTGCGAACAGTGCCTTTGAGTTCCATACCTGGCTGTAAATCGGCGATGGAGAGCACGTCAGTGCGCAAAAGGGGAGGAGGTAGTTCTTCCCTCGGGTCGCGGCCGGGTTTTTGAAGATCGGCGATGATGTCACGCAGAGTTGGTTCGCCGATGTTAAGTTTTTCGGCTAAGGCTGAAAGCCCCAGTTGCTGAGCTCTTTCCGGGAGATCCCGCGCGCCTTGAGCTATTTGGCTGACCGGAACGTTACATTCTGTTAGGAGACCAGCGGCGGCGGTGTAGGATTCGGGATGGACACCTGTGTTGTCAAGGAGATTATCGCCGTCTGGGATGCGAAGAAAGCCGACGCATTGCTCAAATGTTTTGGCGCCGAGCTTGCTGACTTTGAGCAGCTGCTGGCGATTGCGAAAAGCGCCGTTTTCTTCGCGATGAGCGACAATGTTTTTAGCGACGCTTTCGTTGATGCCGGCCACATGAGCCAGCAAGGCGTGAGAAGCTGTATTCAGGTCCACGCCGACGCTGTTAACGCAGCTTTCGACTACGCCGTCCAGGGCTTCGGTCAGGCGGGCTTTGGGCATATCATGTTGGTATTGGCCGACACCCAGTGATTTTGGGTCGATTTTGACCAGTTCAGCCAAAGGATCTTGCATGCGGCGGGCGATGGAAACGGCGCTGCGGATGGATACGTCGAATTGCGGAAATTCCGCCGCGGCCAGTTTGGAAGCGGAGTAGACGGAAGCGCCGGCTTCGTTGACAATCATGTAAGCCGGCTTACTGTCCGGGAGTTCGCGGATAAGCTCTGCCACAAAAGACTCGCTTTCGCGGGAGGCGGTGCCGTTGCCGATGGCGATGGCGGTTACTTGGTGACGGCGGATAAGCTGGTTGAGGATGGTTTTGGCTTCGCCGGTTTTGTTTTGAGGCGGGGTGGGATAGACGACGGTGGTGTCCAGGACTTTGCCGGTGTCGTCAACGACCGCGATTTTGCAGCCGGTGCGGAAGGCCGGATCCAGACCAAGAACCACGGTGTTTTTTAGGGGGGGTTGCATGAGGAGCTGGCGGAGGTTTTGGGCGAAGACTTTGATGGCGGCTTCGGCGGCGGTTTGGCTCAAGGTTGAGCGCAGTTCCCGTTCCAGGGAAGGAAAAATGAGCCGGTCAAAACTGTCTTTGCAGGCCAGCATGACGTAATGGGAACCGTGGGTGGGGGAGTCTATAGCGCCGTCCGGGATGAGGTAGGTTCTGTGCACAAAATCGTAAGCCGCATTGTCGGGAATATGGACGGAAACCTTCAAGGCGTTTTCCCGTTCTCCCCGATCGAGAGCCAATACCCTGTGGGGCGCAATCCGGTTGATCGGTTCGACATAGTCATAGTACATTCTGTATACAGTTTCCGCTTCCGGGTCGGCGGCTTTGGCGGCGATGCGACCGGTTTTCCAGATGAATTGCCGCAGCTCTTTGCGTAGACCGGCGTCGTCGGAAAAGTCTTCCGCCAGGATATCCATAGCGCCCTGTAGGGCTTGGGCTGTATCGGCTACGCCTTTTTCGGCATTAATGAAAGCGGTGGCTTCCTGGGTCGCGTCAACATTATCTTGCTGGAGCAGAAGCAGGGCGGCTAAGGGCTCTAAGCCTTTTTCCCGGGCGACGGAGGCGCGGGTTTTGCGTTTGGGGCGGTAGGGAAGATAGAGATCTTCCACTTCAGCCAAAGTGGCGGCCGCTAAAAGGGCGGTTTGAAGTTCTGGGGTGAGTTTGCCTTGTTCGTCAATGGAAGCCAGAATTTCCCGGCGGCGCTTGTCAAGGTTGCGCAGGTATGTCAAACGGTCGGAAAGTTCCCGCAGCACCTGATCGTCCAAGGATCCGGTTGCTTCCTTGCGGTAGCGGGCGATAAAAGGGATGGTGTTGCCGTTGTCGATAAGGGTTATGGTGGCTTCCACCTGAGTGGGCTTGAGGTGAAGTTCTTGCGCGAGTTGGGCGGGTATGTTCATTGTGAGAAGCCTCCTCGTTATTCGGTTGTTCGCTGTTCATTGTACATGGTCTGATGGCAATTGTCCATGCATCATGTGCACCCGCCGGCACGGGTGCATATTTTAAAAGTGCAGGAAGCGACAAAAAAATCAATAGAAATATCCACTGCGGGGTTCTCCCGCAACCGAATGGTGAATGGAGATGGATATTATGTGGGCTCGTAACAGTCCCAAGGTAGGGTTTGGTGAGCGGGAGACTCCAAAAGCCCGCGAATTTTTTTCGCCTTTTGAGGTTGCGTCAGGCAGAGAGGCGCTTGGATTCTCCCGCTCACCAAACCCTACCTCGTGCCTCATTG
>Ga0082212_10010052_pt1 | contig 12157 bp, 12 predicted proteins | sample TergutNt197P3_FD_71548 | JGI IMG/M metagenome (GOLD analysis project Ga0082212, IMG submission 71548) | Neocapritermes taracua P3 segment gut microbial communities from Petit-Saut dam, French Guiana - Nt197 P3 | ecosystem: Host-associated > Arthropoda: Insects > Digestive system > Gut ... | reverse complement strand
TTTCTTTATCAAGAATAATATACCCATCTACTTCTTTGAAGATTATACGTAGTAAATACCACAATTTATTGCCTGCTTCCTCAAAAAATGGATTATCATCCTCATCATACCAACGCTCTTCATATATGAGCGAGTCAAGATGTATAGCATAGCATTCTCCCCATTCACGCCACACGATAAAGCCATCTTCTTTGTACACAGTGTCTGCAATTTCTTGCAAAAAATTCATTAATGTACTTTCGTCTGCCTCAAATAAATAAGTAGGAAACCAAAAATAATCATTTTCTTCGCAAAAATCATCAGTGTACAATCCCATCATCGACAAGAAGATATCCAAGGTTGTTTTCTCATCAGGAGTAAGTTCTCCTTCATCAAAACTGGCTGGCAAGGCAAGCGAAGGCAGACCTGACGTAAAATAATTACACCTGTAATTTTGACAATACGCTTTACCTGTTCCTACTACAAGGAACAATACGCCCAGCAAAACATTAAAAAATCCACTTTTTCTCATACCCTCTTAATTTTTGATTCCTAATTTACTAACTTAAATACTTGCAGGAGTGGAGAGATTCGAACTCCCATCAACGGTTTTGGAGACCGCTATTCTACCCTTGAACTACACTCCTAAAAGAGGGAAACACTTGACGTATTTCCCCAAAATGTATTTTTTAAAATTAAAATTTAGAACACTAATCTAAGATTTCCGTTACCTGACCAGCACCTACGGTTCTTCCGCCTTCACGGATAGCGAAACGCAAGTTCATATTCAATGCGATTTCTGCAATCAATTGAACTTCAATCGTTAAGTTATCACCGGGCATCACCATTTCTACGCCTGCGGGCAACATGATTTCACCCGTAACGTCGGTGGTTCTGAAATAGAACTGCGGACGGTATTTGTTGTGGAACGGAGTGTGGCGACCGCCTTCTTCTTTTTTCAAGATATACACCTCTGCTTTGAAGTGTTTGTGCGGTTTGATGGAACCCGGTTTTGCGATAACCATACCGCGGCGGATTTCATCTTTGTCAATACCACGAAGCAATAAACCGGCGTTATCGCCTGCTTCTCCTTCGTCCAAAATCTTACGGAACATTTCTACTCCGGTAACAACCGATTTCAATTTCTCAGCACCCATACCGATAATATCAACAGGGTCTCCGGTGTGGATAATACCTGTTTCAATTCTACCGGTAGCCACTGTGCCGCGACCTGTGATAGAGAACACGTCTTCAATCGGCATCAAGAAGTCTTTATCTTTTGCACGCGGAGGCAGTTCAATATAGGTATCGCAGGCTTCCATCAATTCCATGATTTTGCCAACCCATTGAGCATCAGCGTTCAATCCGCCGAGTGCCGAACCACGGATAACAGGCGCTTCATCGCCGTCAAATCCGTAGAAGGACAACAATTCTCTTACTTCCATTTCCACGAGGTCTAACAATTCCTCGTCATCTACTGAATCGCATTTGTTCATAAATACAACCAAACGCGGAACGCCTACCTGACGAGCCAAAAGGATATGTTCGCGGGTTTGCGGCATGGGACCGTCTGTGGCGGCAACCACCAAAATGGCGCCGTCCATTTGAGCAGCACCTGTTACCATATTCTTAATATAGTCGGCGTGACCCGGACAATCCACGTGTGCGTAGTGGCGATTTGCAGTTTGATATTCTACGTGAGCAGTATTGATGGTAATACCACGTTCTTTTTCCTCAGGAGCGTTGTCAATAGAGTCAAAACTTCTGAATTCCGATAAACCAGCCTCTGCCAACACTTTTGTAATTGCGGCGGTTAAAGTGGTTTTACCGTGGTCGATGTGACCAATTGTTCCAATGTTTACATGCGATTTCGATCTGTCGAATTTTTCTTTTGCCATTTCTAAAACTTTTAAAGGATGTTTATTTTATGATTTACTAAAACAAGAAAACTTGAGCCATTGACGAGAGTTGAACTCGTGACCTCTTCCTTACCAAGGAAGCGCTCTACCACTGAGCTACAACGGCTGCTGTTTGAGCGGAAGACGGGGCTCGAACCCGCCACCTAAAGCTTGGAAGGCTTTCGCTCTACCAAATGAGCTACTTCCGCAAGATTCAATTAAGAATTAAGAGATTTGAAATTAAGAGATTTGAAATTAAGAGTTGCCTTAAACGCCTCTTAATTCTTAATTTTCAATCTCTTAATTGAATTGTGGGGGGAGGAGGATTCGAACCTCCGAAGGCTTCGCCAACAGATTTACAGTCTGCCCCATTTGACCGCTCTGGTATCCCCCCGGATACAAATAACTTATCAAAGAACCTGAGCCACCAGAGGGATTCGAACCCCCGACCCGCTGATTACAAATCAGCCGCTCTGGCCAACTGAGCTACGGTGGCGTTTCTGCCAAAAAGTACCCTTTTTTAAGACAGAATGCAAAGATACAATTTTTTTTTATATAAAATGCCGTTTGGAGAGGAAAAAATGAAATTTTTTTTCTAACAACGGTATAATTTTATAGAAAAACGAGATTTTTTTTTCAATAAATAGCTGAAAATCAACGATTTATTTCGTTTTATTTTTTTAAGAAAGGGGATGAAAAAAATCTCACAAATTCTCCGCAAAAACCGAAAAATTCACTTTTCCGTAATGCCGTTGTTGGAAAAATTTGGGATGTTCTTGGAAATTCACCTCGACGGCATGCTCAATTACCAAGAAACCGTCCTTGCAAAGCAGGTTGTTTTCAAAGACAAGCTGCGGGATGGTTTCGTATTTATTCCAATCGTAAGGCGGGTCGGCGAAAATTACGTTAAAGGCTTGTTTACAGGTTGATAGAAAACGCATCGCATCGTTTCTAACGACTTTCAGTTGGTCAAACTGAAGCGATTGGGCAGTGCGTTCAATAAACTGTACGCACAACTCGTTGTTGTCCACCGCAATTACCTTCACTGCCTCGCGGGCAGCAAATTCATAACTGATATTTCCCGTTCCCGCAAACAAGTCCAAGACCGCAATGGAATCAAAATAAAAATAATTGTTCAAGATATTGAACAGACTCTCTTTGGCAAAATCGGTGGTGGGACGCACGGGCAAATTGTCAGGTGCAACAATTTTTTTCCCTCGATGATTTCCACTTATAATCCGCATCGGTTTTTTTAATAGATAATTTGGTTATACATAATTTTATTTTCTGGATTGCTTCGGGCTATCGCCCTCGCAATGATGCTGTACCATTATTTTTCCGTAGTACGTCATTGCGAGCGTAGCGAAGCAATCCAGATATGTATTTAATGTCATTTATATAATATCGCAATAATAATGATAATTTGCAATCGTTGCCGCAGGGTTTTCCAGCAATTCCACGCGGGCAACGTACTTTTTCACTGCCGTAAACAACGGCGACTGTGCCGTGATATTCCCGCACAAAGTAAGCGGAACCGCATCAACATGTGGGTACATTTTCCGCAAAAAATACAGGCAATAATACAAAAAATCGGCTTCCGCATCAAACGCAAAACAGTTGCAGCCGAGCAAGCCTTTTGCATTGCGTGCGATGATGGTGAAATTCATATCTTCCACAAAAACAATCGCTTCGTCTTGCGGTTCTCGCCGAGCAACTTTTTCCAACAACGAGCCAATGACCGTTTTCAGTTCGTAATTCGGAAACGTGGATTTGATTTTTTTCATCAAAGCAGTATTCCACAACGAAAGATTGTACAACGGCTCGTTTCCTATTTTTTCGCCAACGGGGACATAATCTTTGCTCTTGTTTACCAGCAAATCGGCAATGGCAGGATTCAAATTTTCAGCATAAAATGCCTCTGGAATTTGCGTATTGACATTTGTATATAACTGAAAAACAGTCTTTTCGCATTTCAAATGAAAAGGTTGCCGAGCCGTTTCTATTGCCGTTATTTTTTCTTCTACGGATAAATTCGGCAAAAACGAATATTGATGCAAGGCTAAAATCTCCCCATCTTTTGACAACACCGCCAAACAAAATCCGCCCGATAACATGCGGATAGCAAACTCCGCCGAAGAGAAATCCGCAGCGGAAAGTCGGTCATCGTTGGAATAACCAAAAACAGAAATCGCTTTTTCCATTATACCCTATTGCCAATTTCCGTCAGTAGAGGCTTCTGTTAACGAGCCTAAAATCAGGTCTTTGATGTTTTCGCGATAATCAAAATTCGGACCCAAAAACTGTTTTTGCATGCCGCTAAACAGGAAACTGCCCATAAAAGCCTCTTTGATGCGCGGGTCGTTGTCCAAATCTTTCAAGTATTGGTTTTTGTGCGCAATCACTTGATAGACATGCACTAAGATACTTCCTTTGCGGATGGTATCAGCCGTCATTTCAAAACTTTCTCCCTTAGAGTAGGGAATGGTGTTGATTTTGCTGATGTCCATCGCGGGCAGCGCCTTCATAATTTCGTCTTTGGCATCCACGAGCATCGTGTCGCGGCGGACAATTTTCAACTTGATGGCTTGTGCCTCCGTCAATGAATCGGGGACAGAGCCTTCTTTCTGCACTACAGTCATTTTTCCATTGTTGTAAAAATCCTTCAACGAATCGAAATCCGTTGCATAAGAACCTTTTTCCGCCTTATAAAATCCTTGCAACGCACGGATGTTTTCCAATTTGGCAATGACTTCCTTTTTCCGCGACTCGTAAATATTGTTGAACTTTTCCGGTCGCACAATGGAGCGGTAAATCAACAACGAAAACAAAATGATGCCTAAAATGAGGGCAATCTGAATGATAATATGTTTTATACTTTTCATTTTGGAATTAAGTATTTATTTTAACTATTTGATTTTCTTTACCTTAACGTTTACACATGTACTTTTTAGTCCATTTTGCAAATATACAATTTTTTTATTAAAAAAACAAAAAGATAGATAACTACTTTTTATCTTTTTTTTTGCTATCTTTGTTTTATGGTTCAACCACAGCTGTATATTATTGCCGATCATCAACTTAACATCTCTAATCCATTGTATTGCAAGATGTTATTGGAAAACTTGCCGATAGATGCGGAATTGGAAAATTATTTATTTTATGCCTCGCACCTTACCAACGAGCCGCCGCAGACAAAAAAAATGTTGCGATTTGAAAAAACGGATGAGTTGGAAAGGTTGTGTTTTGAGGTAAACGGAATCGTCATAAAATTAGCAAAAAATGCCATTCAGTTGCAATTTCCTGTTATTTTCCGTTCTTTTTCCGATTACGATTATTTGCGGATTGCTATTTATGCTTTGTTGTTAAAGTTGTTATCTGCCTGTAAATCAACGGAGTTTACGGCATATCCTTCTTTCTGGAGCTATGCTCCGCATGAGGTGAAAAACAGTTGGCACCATCGCCGTCTGCTGGCAGCACAAAAGCAAATTTGTGAAAATTGTATTTCCTACCGCCGAACAAAATTACACTTAATAAACTGTTTGTCAAAAGAATCCTCCGACCCTAAACAATTGGCGGAAAAATATTATAGGGGATGGAGTAGTGGGGAATTGTCTGAACTATGATTAAAAGATTTAATGAAACCTGTGATTATATACTAAAAAATCATAGTCAATCAGATAATCATTTTAATCATAGTTCAAGACAATTTTTTTGGATTATTTCGCTATCGCTCGCAATGACGTAAAAAACAACACCTTATAAACTTTCAAACTTTATGAACTGAATCTATCATCTCCAAGTGGCAGCACAACAGTTTATCATTTTTCTGTTGGCGGAGGTGGAGACCGTTGCCGTCGCAGTATTTGAAGGATTTGCATTTTTCGCAGATGTCTGTTTTTGTCCAAGAACGGTCGCGCATAATTTGGTAACGCTCGTTCCAGACTTCCCAAAAATCATCTTGGTAGATATTTCCTTGAATGTAATCGGCACGCAAACTGGGACAGGCACTAATCGAACCGTCAACCAAAACCGACCCCACGTGAACACCTGCCCGACAGAAAAACGGCGTATCGCGGACTTCCATTTCGTAATCGCCCAAAAAACCTTCACAACTGTAAGACGCTTTGATAAGTCCCTCTTTGCGTGTCTGTTTGATAAAATCCAACATTTTCCGAAATTCTTCGGGAGAAAGTTTTAACAGAGGATTATTTTCGGCACGTCCTTTGGGAAAAATGGAAAACAAACGCCACTGTTTTACGCCCAAACGAATCAGCAGTTGTTTCAATCCATCTAAATCATTGATATTGCATTTATTAACACAAGTAACCACATCGTAAGTGAAATCCTTGATGGAGGCAATCATCGCAATGGCATTGACCGCTCGTTGAAAAGAACCGTTTTTGCCGCGCATCCAATCGTGTGTTTCGGGAGTTAATCCGTCCAAACTGACTGTAACAGAGCGTAATCCCGATTGCAGCAACTCCTCCAAACGTTCCTTTGTGAGGGCGTATCCATTGGTAACCATTCCCCAAGGAAATTCCCGTTTGTAAAACTCTTTTCCGCACTGTGCCAGGTCTTTACGCATCAACGGTTCGCCGCCGGTAAGGGCAATCATCGTCTTGCGGGAATTGACAAAAGGTTTAATTCTGTCCAAAACCTTCAAAAAATCCGCCAACGGCATATCGGGAGTGGCGGTTTCTTGGGTACAGTCGCTTCCGCAATGCAGGCACGACAGATTGCAACGCAAGGTACATTCCCAAAACAAATAATTGAGTTCGTGCAGCCGAATTTGATTTTTCCGATGCTGCCGAAACAACTCTAAGGCGATTTTCTTTTTTAGGTTCATAAATTATTCTTTAAAAGGTGCTGGTCTTACGCCATATTCGGGAATGGCAACTTCTTTTTTTACCAATTCAATATTTATCATTTTAGAATATCTATCAGGTATTTTATCTCTTTTACCTTTCTTCACTAAATCGGCATCGGTATATCTCACAAAAATTTCTTGTGTTTCAAACTCTCCGCCGTTTGCCTCGCCATCAATATCTTCTACTGTCAGGTGTGGAGAACCTTGTTGTATAGAATGAAATTTTCCTTGAGAATTGGTGTACATAGTATCAGCACCAAAGTGAGTTGGTCTGATTACACGAATGTTTTGTATCGGTTTGGCTGTTTCCTTATCTGTTACAATGCCGTTAATTTCATACTCAGGCACAAGCATACCATACTTCGCACAACTATAAAGCACCGCCGAAGACCCTAATAATAAAACAATTATTTTATCCCAAAATTTAATGATTGCCTTCTTCATAACGATTATTTTTTGGTTTCTAATCAATATTTACGGTTTTTACAAATTTGCCTTCATACCAATGCCCATCGCCTTTTTCTACTTGGTCATCTTGGGTAAATTTTCCCTTAATTTCCTGTGTTTCAAACCATCCACCGTTTTCCACACTGTCAATATCTTCAATTTTTAGATGAAAATTAGGTTCCAAAAAATTAAGTGAAAATTTTCCTTCCGCATTTGTGTAAATGGTATCCCACTCATATCCAATCACTTGAATATTTTGTATGGGATTGGCTGTTTCTTTGTCTGTTACAAGACCTTTAATTTCATATTGTCCTGTTGGCACGCCATATTCCGGTACAGGCGCACCATACTCTGGTTTTGGTTTCTCACAACTATTAAGAACTCCCAAAACTCCTAACATAACTACGATTATTTTATCAAATGATTTAATGATTGACTTTTTCATAACTATTATTTTTCTTTTCTAACGTAATATTTACTGTTTTTGTATATTTAGCAGGGGTTTTACATTCTTTTCCTTTTTTTATTAGGTCGGCATCGGTGAAATCTACCTTAATTTCTTGTGTTTCAAACTCTCCGCCGTTTTCTTCGCCATCAATATCCTCAAATTTCAGACGAATTCCAGAACTCCAATCGTTAAAGGTAAATTTACCTTCCGCATTTGTGTAAATGGTATCCCTATGTTTAACTATTTGAATATTTTGTATGGGATTTTTTACCTCATCGGTTACAACGCCCTTAATTTCGTATTCATCAGCAATACAACCATAGTCATAAGCACAAGAACTGAGTACCGCCGAAGACCCTAATAATAAGACAATTATTTTATCCCAAAATTTAATGAAGTGTTTTTTCATAAGACTATGTTTTTAATATGGATTGCAAAGGTAGCATTTTATTTTGATTTGAACTACCTTCTTATTTCCAGTTCAACATCCTGTGTTTTCACAAATTTGCCTTGATACCGATTGCCGTCCCCCTCTTCCACTTTATCATCTGGGGTATATTTTACCTCAATTTCTTTTGTTTCAAAATCGCCGCCGTTCAATTCGTAGTCAATATCTTCAATTTTCAGTTGAAACGTGTTGTGTTCAGAAAAAATGTTATAAAAAGCATATTGCCCTTTGACATCGGTATATACCGTATCGCCGTCCCGCGAATTTATCTGCCGAATTACCTGAATGCCTCGTATCGGATAGGATGTTTCCTTATTTGTAATCGTGCCGTTTAAGCCATAATTGGCATAAGGTTTATACTCCACGGGCGGCATTCCATACTTCTCAGGTTGTTCTTTACAACTGTTAAAAATTCCCAACATTCCTAACAGGACTACAATTATTTTGTCAAATGATTTAATTATTTGCTTTTTCATAATATGGTAATTTTAATATGAGTTACAAAGATACACTAATTTTTGCAAAAACAAACAATATTCTCAGAAAAAAATTGTTTATTAAATAGAAATATACCCAACCGTTTTATGCAAAACAACCCGTTTCTTTTTTGGTTAAAAAATGCACGTTGTGTGGCGTTGCCGCAAAGCATGTTGCCGGCTTGGGTGGCAATTTGTTTGGCGTATTCTTCGCCTGATTTTTCATGGATTTTGGCAATCTTGGCAGTTTTGGGCGTTGCTTTCGGGCATTTGGGCATTAACCTCTGGGACGATTATTTTGATTACAAAAAAGACCATCAAGCCATTCGCAATAGATTGAAAAACAGTGGAATACGTTCCAGAACAGCGAAATGCAACTACCTTATTTCCAACGAAGCGAGCCTACGGCAACTTTTTTTTGCCGCCTCTTTTTGCTGTTTTGCTGCATTAAGCATCGGCATAATTATTTTTGCCCAAAGAGGTGCTTTTATCTTGATTATCAGTGGTGTTACAGCATTGTTGGGATTCTGCTATTCCGCACCGCCTTTTCGGTTCAGTTATCACGGTTTGGGGGAATTGATTATCGGTTTGGTGTTCGGACCGCTCTTAATGTCAGGCGTTTACTACGCTGCGTGCGGCAATCTTTCGCCGCAATTGCTTTTTCTCTCCATTCCCATCGGATTGCTGGTTGCCAACATTGTCTATACGCATTCCGCCATCGATTTTGAGGCAGATAAAGCATTGAATAAGAAAACATTAGCCATTTTACTTCGGCAGAAAAATGCAGTGATTTTCGTTTCTTTTTTGCTAAATGTCCTGCCATTTCTGCTCATTGGATTGGGGATATTTTTAAAAATAATATCCATTTATTATGCCTTTGTTTTCGTCATTTTTTTCGGGGCAATTTATCTATTTTGGATTATTTGGCAATTTCAAAACGGACAGCGGGAAAAAATACGTCCCAAATGGTGGATGGGTCCGATGGAAAACTGGCAAAAAATAGAAGCCGAAGGGATCGATTGGTTTATGATTCGGTGGTATTTGGCGCGTAATCTGCTCGTTTTCTTTTGTTTAATCATTGTAATTGCATCCTTGCTATGAAACCGTTTATCTATCTGCCTATCTGGTTTTTACGTGCAAAATTTGCAGGGCGAAAACAACCTTTGCAGACGGTTTTGTTCATTACCAATCAATGCAATTTGACGTGTCGGCATTGTTGCGTCTATGAGAAGGAAAATCCTCGTAATAAGTCATTTAACCAAATCAAAGACGAATTGCAATACAGTTACAATTTGGGTTCGCGTTTTGTGGATTTCGAGGGTGGTGAGCCGTTTCTTTGGCACGAAAACGGCAAGAATATCAATGATTTAGTGCGTTTGGCAAAGCAAATCGGATTTTTCTCTACCACCGTTACCACCAACGCACAGCTGCCGTTTTCTCCATGCGATGCCGATTCTATTTGGGTGAGTTTAGACGGCATGAAACCCTATCATGACCAAATTCGCGGAGAAGGTTCGTTTGAACGTTTGGTGAAAAATCTATCTCAAAGCACGCATCCGAAAATTAGTATCAATATGGTTATCAATGCGTTAAATTACAAATCGGTGGAGGAAACTATTTTGTGGGCGAACCAACAACCTAATATTCAATCCATTTCGGTGAATTTTCACACGCCCTATCCGCCGACGGAATCCCTGTTTTTGGATTGGAACTTGCGAGCCGAAACCATTGATAAAATTATCCGACTAAAAAAAGCGGGTTATTCCATTCTAAATTCCGTTTCGGGACTAAAATTGATGAAGGACAATCGGTATAAAAAACGGTGCTGGCTTACCAATTTTATCCTCCCCGATGGAACGAAATTACCTGAATGTCAAGGCAAAACGCAAAACATTTGCGAACAATGCGGTTTTTGCATGGCAGGCGAAACTGCCAGTTTATTTCAAATGAAAATGGATACGATTTTTTCGGCATTGCGGTTGCGGGTAAGCGGGTGAAAATCAGGTACCCACACAATAATAACCACCCATTCCCCGTTTTTTAAGAAAAAGTAATTATCATGAAAAAATTAGCCTTGTGTTTTTTGTTAGTAACAATTTCAGTATCAGCGAATTGTCAGAATTTTTATTATGTGTTTTTGATGGATAAAAACACGGTGGAGTTCAATCCTTACCAGTATTTCGATTTTAAAGCGATTGAACGGCGTATGTCGCAGGGAATTTCTCTGTACGATAGCAGCGATTTTCCTGTAAATCAGGAGTATGTGAATCGAATTGCGGATTTGTCGGAGGAGTATGTGGGCGAAAGTCGGTGGTTTAATATGGTGATGATTGCGGCGACAAATGAAAATATCGCTCGTATCAAAAATTTTCCGTTTGTGAAAAATATTGTGCAAATTTCAGAAGATTTTGATATGCAATTGGCTGAATATCAGGAGTTTGATATAGATGATTTTTTGGATACGGATAGCAATAAACGGAAAAAAGTAATTAAAATAACGAAATATCAAAATTTTAATAATTCGGCGGATTCTGACACCATAAAAAGCAGTTTGAGCAAGCAATTATTGAGTTTGCAGGGCGATTATTTTGCCAAAAACAACATCAACGGGAAGGGCGTGCGGATTGCCGTGTTTGACGGCGGATTTCCAAATGTGAATACGCACAAAGCCTTTGAACACTTGCGAGAAAACAATCAAATTGTAAATACGTGGAATTTTCCCAATAAAAAAGAAAATGTTTACGGCTGGAACTCGCACGGAACGATGGTTTTGAGTTGCATTGCAGGAATATACCGTTTTCCCGGAATGGATGAAAAAGTGCTTGGTTTGGCAACGGGTGCGGAGTTTTTGTTGGCGAGAACGGAAGTTGAAACAGAGCCTAAAAAAGAGGAATTTTGGTGGCTGCAAGCAGTGGAATGGGCGGACAAAAACGGGGCAGATATCATCAACAGTTCGCTGGGCTATGGCATTGATAGACACTACTTTGAGGAGTTGGACGGCAAAACGACCATCGTAACTAAAGCCGCTAATATGGCTGCGGCGAAGGGTATTTTGGTCTGCAATTCTGCGGGCAATGAGGGCAGCGACAGAAAATGGCTCAAAATAATCGCTCCTGCCGATGCAGACAGCATTTTGACGGTCGGAGGCATCAATCCGAGTTTGACGAATTTTACCAGAATTTCCTTTTCGTCCTACGGTCCGACGGCAGACGGCAGAATGAAGCCCAATGTGGTGGCTTTTGGCGATGTGCAGGCGGCAAATCCCGCAAAAGGAAATACTACTTACCGCAACGTTCAGGGGACTTCGTTTTCGTCTCCGCTGATTGCCGGTTTTGCGGCTTGTGCGTGGCAGACTAACAGAAATCTCACGGCGATGGAGTTGAAATCCGAAATTGAAAAATCGGCATCGTTGTATCCCTATTTTGATTATGCGTATGGTTACGGCATTCCGCGAGCATCGTATTTTACTGAAAATCAGAAAATTGAAATTGAAAAAACATTTGAGATAACCTCTAATGATACCGCTATTTTTATTAAGCCGTTTTTGGAAAAATTAAATTTTTTGGAAAAACAGCATTATTTATTTTACAATAT
>Ga0082212_10010051_pt1 | contig 12157 bp, 7 predicted proteins | sample TergutNt197P3_FD_71548 | JGI IMG/M metagenome (GOLD analysis project Ga0082212, IMG submission 71548) | Neocapritermes taracua P3 segment gut microbial communities from Petit-Saut dam, French Guiana - Nt197 P3 | ecosystem: Host-associated > Arthropoda: Insects > Digestive system > Gut ... | reverse complement strand
CTCGGATTCTCCTTTTATGTGTGCTTGAGCGGCTCACATATGGAGTTTCCCTGATGGACTCCAGTATTTGTCAAACTTTTACTGCCTCTCCGGCAGAGCCGGAGGATCTCCCAGTTCTATTAGGGGGATGGGAAAATGAAAAATAAAAAGTTTTCTGCTGTTTTATTGGCGCTGGCGTTTTTGTTTGACGTAACGGGTTTTACGCGGCTTGCCGTATCCGCCGTTCCGGTGACGAACATTACGGGCGTACCAACATCAACCACGGCGGGAACTCCGTTGACACTGACCGGCACGGTGAATCCCGCCGGCGCGACAAACAAGGACATTACATGGAGCGTTAAAAACGCGGGAACTACCGGCGCGACAATCAGCGGCAATACGCTGAATACCACGGCGGCGGGCACGGCCGTTGTAACGGCGACAATACAAGGCGGCAAACCGGGCGATTCAATAAAGGCGATATCGGCGGGGTGGAATCACACGGTAGTACTAAAAGAAGATGGTAACCTCTGGGCTTGGGGAGATAATGAGTACGGCCAGCTTGGTGACGGCACGACCACAAGCCGCTACCTACCAGTACAAATAGGAACAGATAATGATTGGAAGGCGATATCGGCGGGCGGGTCTCACACTATAGCACTGAAAACGGACGGAAGCCTCTGGGCTTGGGGATTGAACCAATACGGCCAACTTGGCAACGGTTCGAATACAAGCCGTTACATACCAGTACGGATAGGAACAGATAGTGATTGGTCGGCGATATCGGCGAGCGGATCTCACACTATAGCGTTGAAAGACGACGGAAGTCTCTGGACTTGGGGATGGAATCAATACGGCCAGCTTGGCAACGGTTCGAATATAAACCGCAATTCACCAGTACAAATTGGAACAGGTAGTAACTGGAAAGCGATATCGGCGGGCGATGGTCACACTATCGCGTTGAAAGACGACGGAAGCCTTTGGGCTTGGGGATACAATGGCGGCACTCTTGGCGATGGAACGATTACAAACCGCAATTTACCAGTACAAATTGGAATAGATAATGACTGGGAGGCGATATCGGCGGGTGGCGGTCACACGATAGCGCTGAAAGATGACGGGAGTCTCTGGGCTTGGGGAAACAATGGCTCCGGTCAACTTGGCGACGGTACGGATACAGTCCGCGACTCACCAGTACAAATTGGAATAGATAATGACTGGAAGACACTGTCGACGGCCGGTCACACGATAGCATTGAAAGATGATGGAAGCCTCTGGGCTTGGGGGTTGAACCAATACGGCCAACTTGGCGACGGTTCGAATACAAGCCATTACCTACCGGTAAGGATAGGAACAAATAGTGACTGGAAGGCGATATCGGCGGGCGTTAGTCATACGATAGCGCTGAAAGATGACGGAAGTCTCTGGGCTTGGGGATTGAACCAATACGGTCAGCTTGGTAACGGCACGAATATACCTCGCAACACTCCATTACAAATTGGAATAGAAACTGATTGGTCGGCGATATCGGCGGGCAGGTCTCACACGATAGCGCTGAAAAAGGATGGAAGTCTCTGGGCTTGGGGATTGAATAATACCGGCCAGCTTGGCGACGGTTCTAATACAGACCGAAACTTACCAGTAAAAATTAAAACAGAAACGGACTGGGTGGAGATATCGGCAGGCTCTCACCAATACACAATAGCGCTGAAAGATGACGGAAGTCTTTGGTCTTGGGGATGGAATAATAACGGTCAGCTTGGTGACGGCTCGAGTATACCTCGCCCACCATTACAAGTTGGAATAGAAACTAATTGGTCTACGATATCGGCGGGCGGGTCTCACACGATAGCGCTGAAAAAGGATGGAAGCCTTTGGTCTTGGGGGTTGAATACTTACGGTCAACTTGGCGATGGTACGAATACATCACGCTATTCACCAGTACAAATAGGAACAGAAACTGATTGGTTGGCGATATCGGCGGGCGTGTTTAACACGACAGCGCTGAAAAAGGATGGAAGTCTCTGGGCTTGGGGATTGAATAATAGTAGCGCTCCATCGCAAATTGGAACAGAAACGAACTGGTCGGCGATATCGACGTGCGAGTCTCACACGATAGCGCTGAAAAAAGATGGAAGTCTCTGGGCTTGGGGATTGAATACTACCAGTCAGCTTGGTGATGGCACGACTACATACCGTGATACACCAGTACAAATTGGAACAGAAACTGATTGGTCGGCGATATCGGCGGGCAGGTCTCACACGATAGCGCTGAAAGATGATGGAAGCCTCTGGGCTTGGGGATTGAATAATTACGGCCAGCTTGGCGACGACACGAATATAACTCGTAGTACTCCAGTACAAATTAAAGCAGGAACAACTTGGCTGAAGGTATCGGCGGGCGAGTATTACACGATAGCACTAAAAGATGACGGAAGTCTCTGGGCTTGGGGATTAAATGAATACGGTCAGCTTGGCGACGGGTCGGCTACATACAGCACCGTTCCCGTACAACCCCTGTTCCCCTACACGCAGGACTTCACCATTACTGTAACCGGCATTGCTATTACCACCCCGCCAACAAAGACGGTTTACGCAAGGGGCGAATCACTTGACCTTTCCGGCATGGTTGTTACCGAAACACTCGGCGACGGAACCACGGCGGATGTTACGGCTTTAGTTACGACAAATCCGGCTGAAGGATCCATTCTTGATACGGCCGGACAGCAATACGTCGAGGTCAGCTACGACGGAAAAACCGTCAGCTTCACCATCACGGTAAATTCTCCTGCTAAGCCGAAACCACCCACTACGCCAGACCCACCCGATGTAGACCCGCCTGATATTGACCCGCCCGTCACATTAACCGGCATTGCGATAACCACCCCGCCGGCAAAGACGGTTTACGCCGCAGGCGAAACTCTTACCCTTGCTGGCATGGCCGTCACCGCGACATACAGCGATGGAAACACCGCGAATATAACCGGCTATACCGCAAGTCCATCTGCCGGCTCTGTTCTCAACACGGCCGGCACGCGCACCGTCACGGTCAGCTATACCGAAGGCGGCGCGACGAGAACCACAAGCTTTACCATCACGGTAGAGAATGTATCCGAAGAAACTATCGTCGTCACAGGCATGCGCCCTGAATTCCAAATCGGGCTTTTGTACGATAATTCCGTCTGGGCGCATAAACCGGAATTTCCCGGAACCGGAAGAGCGGAATTTTCGGTTGACGACGGAGAAGGGCCGTTCACGCTGTGGCTTGGCATAGATGGTGTTTATCCAAAGGTAATTTTGGATGGCATCGAAGCCGGGCATCACTACGGCGTCGGCGAATATTTCTATCAGATCAAAGTTCCGAAAGGCGTTTCCGGCGTCGGGATTTTCTTCGGCGGCAACGATTGGTATATCGAGGATTTCAGCGAAGACGATGTGATCTGGCTGCTGAAAACGGACGCCGAGGCGGTATTAGCCTTCGACAAGGGAGGCATCCGCTACGAAAATACATTTGTTCCCGACGGATCAAATCCGTTTGACGGCCATGAACCCGGAGTCAAACCGGTCGAGGTGATTCCGTCGGCTTCCGTGGAAAAGCTTTCCGGGAACGAAAATAACCTGACTATCACATTTACGGAAATTTTCCTGGATGGGTTGAGCAGTAAAGGCACGGTGACCATACCGATTGAAAAAAACACCGCCGCTTATTACGAAGTCGGCCCATATGTCATCTACATAGACACAAAAGGCAACGGCCAGATCCGACGTTGCTACATTGTGAATCAAGCTGAATAACGCGGGACGCGGGAGCCGCCTTACGGCGGTCCCGTGAACCATATATGCAGCTTATGTTGAAGTTGCCGATAGGCATTGCGCCAGACATGGAAGCGCGGACGTCTCGTCCGCGCTTCCATGTCATTAATAAAGGAGATACTTTGTGAATAAATTCGCCAAAATGATATCAATCGTTATATTAACACTCGCTGTTTTCACGGGATGCGGAGATGATTCCGGCGGCGGCAAATCTCCCGCACCCGCCGCGGACGTTGAAATCCGCACTGCCGCCGAACTGGACAATGTCAGAAACAATCTTTCAGGCAGCTATAAATTAATGGCTGATATTTCATTATCGTCATACGCCGACTGGGAGCCGATAGGATCTGACGGCAATCCGTTTACAGGCAAAATCGACGGCAACGGCTATGAGATAACCGGGCTGAAAATCGACAGGATAACAGCCGTCCACGCGGGTTTGTTTGGCTATGTCAGAGGCGGCGAGATAATTGACCTAGCCTTGAAAGATGTTGATATTGCCGGAGGTGGCGACGCCGGAGCCATTGCCGGAAGTATTGAAGACAGCACTATAATCAACTGCCACAGCACGGGCAGGATTGCCTCGGGCGACGCCTCGGGCGGGATAGCCGGGTCGGTATACAACAGCAGGATAATCAATTCCTCAAGCGCGGCATATGTTGTTTCATATCTGGATGATTCAACCGGCAGCATGTCGGGCGGGATAGCCGGGTACGCGCAAGGCAGCGAAATCGCGGGCTGTTTCAGTTCGGGAAACGTTTTTTCATCATCGCATAATTCCGCTTCTGGCGGCATAGCCGGAGGCGCTGCGTATGACAGCCTTATAACCAACAGCTACAGCACGGGGGATATTGAATCATATTCCGATTCAGACGAACCCGGCGACAGCGTATCGGGCGGGATAGCCGGTTATGTATGGAACGGTACGATAACCAACAGCTACAGTACGGGAAATATAACTTCCAGTTCTTATTCCGGCGGTATAGCCGGTTCTTCGGAAGGCGACGATAAGATAACCGGCTGCGCCGCAATAAACGGGGCAATCAATGCCGACCACGACGCGGGGCGCATAGCGGGCTACGTATACTTTCCGGAATCATCGGAAATATCCAATAATTTCGCTTTAGAGGATATGATCGCGGACGGCATGGCGGGATTTGACGCGGCTGACGCGCGGCGTCATGGCGGCGATAAATCGGACTTTGAATTGAAACAGCAATCCACGTACTCCGGCGAACTCAACTGGAAATTCGGCGGCGGCGACGCGGCCCCCTGGCAAATGCCGTTTGACGGCTATCCGATACTCTATTGGGAATGATGATTTTTGGGCGGTTCGCTGACCCAATATGCCTTGCTCCGGGCGGCGTTATTGTTGTTGCCAAACCCTGGGCGGCGTAAAGGCAGAGCGGTTCGCGAACCGCCCCTACATTGCCCTGGGCGGCTACGCCCCTCCTCCGGGGGCGCGATAAATCGCGCCCCTACATTGCGTCGAGCCGCTCCAGAAAATCGGAGCCGACCAGCACTTCACGCGGCTTTGAACCGTCAGCCGGACCTACGATACCGTTATTGAACATCATATCTATAAGCTTGGCCGCGCGGCCGTAACCTATGCTGAGACGGCGCTGAAGCAGTGACGTGGAGGCGCGCCCGTCGTTGACTACCACGCGCACGGCGTCGTTGTACAGACTGTCTTTGGCGTCGGCGGCATCGCCCGAATTGCCGGATTCACCGGCGGCCTCCGCGCCGTAACTGAGCACGGAATCGTTATAGGCGGGTCGGCCATGAGCTTTCAGATGTTCGACGATATCCTGAGTTTCCTTTTCGCTGACGTATGCCCCATGAGCGCGAATCGGCAGGGACGTTCCCGGAGGGACGAACAGCATATCGCCGTTGCCAAGCAGTTGTTCCGCGCCGTTTTTTCCGATGATGGTGTGCGAATCAAATTTAGACGCGACCTTGAACGCGACGCGCGAAGGCAGGTTTGATTTGATAACGCCGGTGATAACATCGACGGAAGGTCTCTGCGTCGCCAGAATCAGGTGAATGCCCACCGCGCGCGCTTTGGCAGTCAGCCTTGCGATGGACGCCTCCACTTCTTTGGATGAAACCATCATAAGGTCGGCCAGTTCGTCTATCACCAGCACAATGTATGGAAGCGGCTTTTCCGGTTCTTCCTCTTCCGAATCGCCGCTTTTTCGCTCGTTGCGCAAAAGTTCGTTGTACTGGTCAATATTGCGCACGACGCGCCGCGCCAGTTTTTTGTAGCGGATCTCCATTTCGCTTGTCGCCCAGCGCAAGGCGTTTGCCGCTTCTACCGGGTCGGTAATTATGGGCGTAAGCAAATGTGGAATATCCGTATAGATTCCAAGTTCCACACATTTTGGATCAATGAATATAAACTTGACTTCGTCAGGCGTCGCCTTGTACAGGATCGAAGTAATCATGCAGTTAAGCCCGACGCTCTTGCCCATGCCTGTCGATCCTGCGATAAGAAGGTGCGGCATTTTCGCCAGGTCGGTGACACAGGGGCTGCCGTTTATCAGCTTGCCCATCACAAGCGTGAGCCTGGAACGCGACCCCGTAAAAGCATCCGATTCAATCAGGTCTCGCAGCATGATGGTTTCGCGTTTAACATTGGGAACTTCAATGCCGATGGTCGCTTTGCCGGGAATCCGGTCAATACGCAGGGATTCAGCTTTTATGCCGAGACACAGATCGTCAACAAGACCGGTGATCTTTGAATATTTGACGCCGTGATCCGGCTTGAACTCAAAAGTCGTCACCACGGGGCCGGGATGTATATGTGTGATGCCGCCCCTCGCGCCGAACTCCGCGCATTTGTCCACCAGCGTTTTGGCGCGTTCAACAAGATCCGCCTCGTCAATCGGCAGAGAATTCCCTCCAGCGTTCAGCAGCTCTACAGGCGGCAGTTCAAAAACACGCGGGCGGACAGACACCGGCTTTGCCGACTCAACGGGCAAAGGCGTCTCGTCGTCGCAAGGCATCTCGTCGTCGTCTGGATTTTCCTCGTCCGGATCTTCATCGGTTTTTTCCAAAACAGGAATACGCGGATCAGGTATGGAAACCGACTGTAAAGTATCCTGATTTTTCCGCAGGCTGGATATGAACGCCGTCGCGGGTATAACGTTCACCGGTTTCACGCTCCCCATTTTGCGTTTTTTGCGCCACTCAAGGAAACGTTCTTTCAGACTTGGTCTTTGATGCCCGGTATCGATTGAAGAAAAACGTGAAATGCCTTTGGACAGCGACCATGGCGTCGTAGCCAATACGCCGAGAATCAGCGCTCCGGCGACGACGACGACGGTTCCCACACTGTTCAGGTTCAACAGCAGAAATTCCGAAAGCATGACTCCGGTCACTCCTCCCGGCATAAAAGACGCTTTTTCCTTGTTGAAAGGCAGCAGTTGCAGCGCCGACGCCGAGGCGGAAAGCAGCAGAATAAATCCGCATGCCTTGAGATATTTCGCGTCAATTTTCCAACCAAGAATCATCTTCCAGCCAACGACCAGGAGCGGTATCAGGAGTAAAAAAGCCGCGAAGCCGAAAGTCTGGTAGAGCAGATCGCTTATTACAGCGCCAATGCGGCCGACTTTATTTTCGGCGGCCGGTTTGATCGACAGAGTATTGGGGCTTGGGTCCCCGTGACTATAACTGATGAGGGATAGAAAAACCAACAGCGCGGCAAGCAGCAGAATAACCCCGATAGATTCGTGTTTCTTAGCGGTGGAATCATCGAGCATGTACCTTTCCGTCCCCTTTCATCCGCTCTTGCTTAAATATCAATGACAATCGGTATAATCATCGGACGCGTGCCGGCGCCCTTGCGAAAATAGCGTTTGAGCGCCGCGCGTATGATTTCCGTAAGTATGCCGGAATCCGCGCGCTCCTGCCGCGTACACTCCTCAAACGCATCGACGACAGCCCGCCGGGCTTCCGCAAGAAAGTCAACTTCCTCGCTTCCCTGGACGTGTCCGCGTATCGCCAGTTCCGGCAAGCCTTTCATGTCGCCGGTGGCCTTATCGACGACGATAACGGCCAATATCACGCCTTCCTCGGAAAGGCGATGACGGTCGCCTATTACGTCTTCATCAAGTTCGGCGATTCCCCCATCGTCAATCAGCCGCCGCCCGAATGGAGCCTTGCCGTCCACGCTGAAACCGTTTTCTCCCAGGCGGATTATATCGCCGGTTTCAGCTATAAGAATTCTGTCTTTCGTTATGCCTGTTTCCTCAGCCAGAAGAGCGTGCGCGTACAGTTGGCGATACTCTCCATGAACCGGAATGAAATACCGGGGCTTTGTCAGGTTGAGCATGATTTTCAATTCTTCCTGACTGGCGTGTCCTGAAACGTGCATATCGCTGTGATTTTCTTCGAACACCCGCGCGCCGAGGCGGCAAAAATGATTGACCAGCCGGGAAACGCGTAATTCATTGCCCGGAATCACACGGGCGCTGATAACGACGGAGTCTCCGTCGTTCACGTTTATGCCTTTTTGCCTGCCCAGCGCCAGGCGCGTGAGCGCAGCCAGCGGTTCCCCCTGGCTGCCCGTACTTAGAATGACCAGTTCATCGTCGGGAATTGACCGCGCTTCGGAAACGTCGGCAATAATGCCGTGAGGAATATCAAGATAGCCGAGGTCCGATGCGATGGAGATATTCCTCGTCATGCTCCGTCCGACGACGGTTACGCGCTTTCCAAAATTACGCGCCAGGTCAAGGACGATCTGTATCCTGTGAATGCTTGACGCAAAACAGGCGACAATGATTTTTTTTCGGGCGGCGTGAAAGATCGTTTCCAGGTTTTTGCGTACCTGCGATTCCGACGGCGTAAAACCCGGCCGTTCGCTGTTTGTGCTGTCGCCGAAAAGCGCCAGCACGCCAAGTTCGCCGTAATGGGAAAGGCGGGCGTAATCGGTCGGACGCCTGTCGATGGGCGCTGAATCAAGCTTGTAATCGCCCGTCATTATGATGGTTCCCGCAGGCGATGTAATCGCAAGGCCGATGCTGTCGGCGATGCTGTGCGTCATGTGGATGATCTCAACATGCAGTTCGCCGAAGTCCCATGTGTCGCGGGCTTCCACATCAATCAATTCCGCTTCGTCGAGAACGCCGTTTTCCTCAAGCCGCCCCTGCGCGAAACCAAGCGTCAGAGGAGTGGCGTAAACCGGAACGGGAAGGTCTTTCAGCAGGTAGGGGAGCGCACCGACATGGTCTTCGTGACCGTGCGTCAGGAAAATCGCGCGCACCTTTTCGCGGTTTTCGAGAAGATACGTAAAATCCGGAATGACAAAATCCACACCCAGCAGATCTTCGCGCGGAAACATCAGCCCGGCATCCACGACGATGATGTCGTCGCCGCAGCCGACGGCCATCATGTTCATGCCGAATTCACCAAGCCCGCCGAGGGGAACGATTTTAAATTGATTTTCGCCCACGTTTTTTCCCGAAAACTTTAATTATACCCCGGCGAAGCTTGTGAAGGAATATAGATTGTGTGGAATTGTCATATGGCAAAAGCGCGGGGAAAATTAAGGCGACCGCCGCCCCGAACTCTGTGTTGCGCTTCAATGACGGGCGCGATAAATCGCGCCCCTACAGGTGCAAGCCTTGATTTCCGGGGTTTCGGATGCCGGCTTATCTATATGCCACGTTGAGCGTAATATCATCCTGATTTCCAATAATGCCGTCAGGCCCGGCAGAGCGGAGCATGATGTCCGAACCCGACATCGCCGCTTCGAATGGTCTTTGCCATGCGTCAAGCCGCACAAGAGGCGTCAGAAACGCGGGCGCAAGCTGATCGCTCAGATCGACGAAATCCTTAAATACCGGCAGCCGCTGGTTGGCGTCACGGTACTTTTGAATCGCTTCCGCAATCCGGGCCAGCAATTCTTTTGTCTCTTCCGTTTTGACCTGATTGAGCGCGCGTTCGATGTTTTGCACGCTCTCCCACTGGCCGTGGCCGATACGCATTTCCCGTACAGTCCAGGCATCGCCGGTATTTTCGAATCGGTAGGCAATGCGCGTGCGCGTTTCAGCTATTGCTACGCCCCCCGCAGGCTGCTGTACATTGACTATGTCTACGTCGCTTTTATGCATGGCGTCGCCGCCGCTCATGCCGATAATCAGATTGCGGGCGAGATTATCATTCATCTTGCCTCCGCCGCAGGCCGACAGTAAAAGAAGAATGGCAAGCAAAGTGAAACGTTTCATGTTTGCAAGGATAGCGCAATCCGACGGCACATGCAACAAAGGTAAAAAAATAGAGGTTCAAAAATATTTAGAGAATCGCTTGACATCCGGCACGGCTTCGGCCATATTGGGATTCAATCCTAATATAGCCGAAGGGTAAGTGCGATGTATATTAAACGGCATATCGAAAACGTAGTTGAACGTCAGAGCAAAAACTTTCCTATTGTCGTAGTTACAGGCGCAAGGCAGGTAGGAAAATCCACCATGTTTCAAAACAAGTATAAAAATTTAAACCGGGTATCGCTTGATACGATTGCGGTGAGAAATTCCGCAACGGATACCCCGTCGCTGTTCTTTGAAACTTACCGGCCGCCTGTTATTGTTGACGAGGTTCAAAGAGCGCCGACGTTGTTTGAATATTTGAAAGTAATTGCCGACAACGATAAAAAAAAGGGACAATTTTTTTTGACAGGTTCTCAAAGTTTTAACCTTATGCAAAACGTAAGCGAGAGCCTGGCGGGCCGTGCCGGAATCATTAAGCTAATGGGGCTTTCTTATCGCGAAATCGGCGGCGTTAAATATTATAATTCGTTTAAACCGACGAAAGAGCATGTATTATGGATGTTTGAATCCGGCGCGAAATATGACTATCAAAAAATAATCCGCAATATTTGGAAAGGAGCGTTTCCCCAGCTTCATCAAAAAGAGTATTCGCAGGAAGAATGGATGGACTTTTATAATTCCTATCTTCAGACTTACATCGAGCGAGATGTTAAGCAAATTATTCAAGTGCAGGACGAAAGCGCGTTTTTGAAATTCGTCAGAGGGGCTGCCGCGTTAACCGGACAGCAACTGAATTACTCCACGCTTGCCGAAATTTGCGGCAAAGACGTTACCACCATGAAACGCTGGCTTTCAATTCTGCAAACCAGCGGCCTGGTTTATTTATTACAGCCGTATTTTAACAATCAAAACAAAAGGCTTGTCAAAACTCCAAAAATGTATTTTATGGATACGGGGCTTGCATGTTTCCTCCTTGGCTGGAATACGCCGGAGCAGCTTGTCCGCGGCGCTTCCTGGGGGCATATTTTTGAAACCTACGCGGTTTGCGAAATTTTGAAAAGTTATTACAACAACGGCCAAACTTTGCTGAACATCTACTATTACCGGGATAAAGACGGCAGTGAAATCGACCTCGTAATAGAAGAAGCCGGCACACTATATCCGGTTGAAATAAAAACAACCAGCGACCCGGCGAGGTCAATGATTGCTTCGTTTAAAGCCTTAAAAAATATCCCGGACAAAAAAACCGGCGAAGGCGCGGTTGTTTGCATGTGCAAAGACGTTCTCCCGCTTGCCGAGGATGTTTGGACGCTGCCGGTGAATTTGATATGACAAAAATACCGGAGGCGGGAAATGAAAATGCGGCTTATAAAATTGTGAAAAAAGTATTTTATTACGACTATCCCATCGGCGGTGTCGGAATCGCGGAGGACAACGGCACAATATCGCATGTTGTCTTCCGCGGTTCCGATAAAAACGATTTCAATGGTTTTGCCGCCGCTGAAACACCGTTGATAAAAAAGGCGGCGGCGCAGCTTGAGGAATATTTCGCGGGAAAACGCGCGGAGTTTGATCTGCCGCTCGCGCCGGCTGGAACAGAGTTTCAACGCTCCGTATGGCGGGCGCTGCAAACCATCCCTTTTGGGGAAACCAGAAGCTATGGGGAAATTGCCGCTCAGATCGGAAACCCGAAAGCATGCCGGGCCGTAGGGATGGCAAATAACCGAAACCCTATAGCGATCATCATCCCATGCCACAGGGTAATCGGCCATAACGGCAGCCTTGTAGGCTACGGCGGCGGTCTTGATATCAAACAGTATCTGCTTGAGCTGGAAAAGCGCCCTTAATCCGAATTAAAGTGTTATACCGCTGTTTTTTATCGCATCTTCCAGATGGCGACAGGCGTAAACTCCTTATATCGCAAGTGTTAGAGGCGATTTTTGGATTCAGATGTATGGCTAGATCGTAACTTCCAGCAATTTCAAGATATGCTTTTGCTCATTTGACGGCGTGGTAATGACACTTGACTTTGCATCGCAAATCTCCACGGTTTCCTTGCGAATACTTTTCAAAGTTTCAATAACATAATCAAA
>Ga0082212_10010050_pt1 | contig 12158 bp, 8 predicted proteins | sample TergutNt197P3_FD_71548 | JGI IMG/M metagenome (GOLD analysis project Ga0082212, IMG submission 71548) | Neocapritermes taracua P3 segment gut microbial communities from Petit-Saut dam, French Guiana - Nt197 P3 | ecosystem: Host-associated > Arthropoda: Insects > Digestive system > Gut ... | reverse complement strand
CCGTCAGAATTTTTACGCGCAACCCAAGATACGAGCTGATGCTGCCCACATTGCTCTCCGCGCTGGTGACCTGCATCATGTACATTTCGCTGCTGTGAACCGGCTGCCTGACCGCTGGGGTGATCCGTATTCCCATGCTCGTAGGCGCGGCAAGTGAATATGCATATGTGCTCCGCAGTTTCATTCGTTCCTTCCTCCTTCAATCCGCGATTCCTCCAATGAGAACCTGTTTGCGGACCATAATCCCAACGCCGGGTTGCGTATGAAATATACTTTTTCACCGCTTTCCAGCCTATGATATCCTTCCCGAAGTTTGCGAGGGTCATAGGTACGCGCCATATCCCCAAGGGGCGCATGGCGGAAGGATACGCCGTTTACCGCTTCCTTTGACAGCTTTTTTGTCGCGTAAACGATGGAAAACCTGCCGTCGGAAGAGCCGTGCATGAGATGGGCCGCCACGGAAAGGTTTTCCCGAAGATCCCGGTTTGCTTTGCACAATTCTAGCACGTTTTTTCCACCCACATAACCGTACTTACGAATCAGGGCGTCGTTGATGCTGTCCTCGCCAAACTTTTTTACGCCAGGCGCCAGGATGATCAACTCGCCTCCGTCCGCGATGGCCATCCGGGTCCGATAGATCGCCTTGTTGCCGAGCCATGTGCTCGTGAACTCCGCTTCATCTAAATAAACGACCACTTTTTGAAGAGGCTCCTCCAAAAAGGTCACATTCTTCGTTTGGCTCAGCCGCACCGCTTCTTCGAACAGGCTTCGATCCCGGCCGATGAACAATCCGTTGACGGCGGTTTTTCCGTTCACCTGGGAGGTAACGGTCAGAACGTATTGAATAGGTATTTTATGTAAGAAATGGTGTTCTGCGAAGTCGAAAATACGGCGCACAGGGGTCCGGTCCCGCCCCATGATTCTTTCCATCCCATAAACAGCGCCCAGGAAATGCGTACTGTTGATCATTTTGCTGCCGCCGACGCCCACAAAAATGTTCTTGCTGTAGTTCGCCATGCCGGCGACTTCGTGAGGCACAACCTGGCCGATGGATAAAATCAGGTCATAGGACGGATCGAGCAGCCGTCTGTTGACTTCCACGTCAATGGGCGCCGAAACCAGGCCCTCGGAGACCTCATGGACAAAATCCTTTGGGATTTGCCCGATTTGTATTATTTCGCTCCTCCAGTTGTGCTCCAGGATCGAGCCGTACGGGATCGCGCCAAAAAACGCCCTGCACGCCTCTTCATTCATCCGTTCATGGGTTCCCAGCGCGGGTAGGACATGGACCGTACACAGATCCTTAAGCAGTTGATAATACGCCAATGTAAGCGCTCCCGCCCCTGAATGCGGCCTTGTGGCGTCAGGCGGGATAATTAAAACTTTCCGCGGAGGCCTGCCGAGCTCATGGAGGGATTGTTCCAGGATCCGTTCCAACTCCCGGGTAGTAAAACCGGTTTTCCGTTTCGAAATTCTGCTTATTGCCATTGCTTCCTCCTTGCCGGCCACGGCGGCACGCTATTTCGTGACGGCCAAGGCATGGAGATGCCTGCCAATGTGTTTATACAGCGCGTCTGCGTACTCGCTTTCGTACTTATTCAATAGGGTGTAGATTTCATCCCGAAACAGCGGCTGATGATCAGGGGATTTTGCTTGCAAGATCAACCCGTACGTAATGTGCAATATCTGCCGCGCGTTATCCTCGTTCATAAATGCCGGCAGGCTGCCGTCGCTGACCGAATCCAGCGGGGCTGTTTTTTCCGGATCGGCGCTGATATGATAATATTGTTTTGCCTCATCCAGATGTGCCAGCGCAAATCGGTGCATTCTGCGGTACAGATCCGGATTTTTTGCGGCAATCAGCCGAACTGCTTCCAGCCAGCTTGTACCGGCGGTTTTTACGTGTACCCTTTGTCCGGTGTGCTTGCTCACGGCGGGAAAGATAGCGAACTTGTCGCTTCCGGAGTGAACGCTGATCCGGTGGCCGAAATACGCGGCAATTTTTGCGTGCACGATGAATTCTTGTTCAAATACGCCAACATCGCCGATATAGTCGATTCCCTTTTGAAATTCGCCGCAGAAACGGGGCGCAACGCTCCGCACTTCCACAGCCCGGCGTTTGAGTTCGGACGCGATGAAGAAGTGCGCGGCGCCTGATGTCGGAATTGTCGTTTCGTCGATGGATATCTCAAAATCGACGGCCCTCTTATGCCTGGCAATGACCTTATGAAAGACATCTTCTATGAAGTTCAGCGCGCGACCGTAAACCAGCGCGCACTTGTATATCTCCTGCTCTGAAAACCGGATGCTCGTATCCGCGTCCACCGGATGCCCGGCGGATAGATAGCATTCCCGGAGGGCCTGCTTCTTTGCCGCCGGGATCTGTTCGAAGCCCTCGCGAAGCTCATGTGGCTGCATGGAGAAGTACTGATTCTCAATATAATCGGAGCAATCCAGCGTGATCATCGAATAGTCGCGCTTCAATGCCATTTCAACCTGTTTTTTTTCCTTCAAATGATCTGCGTCCGCTCCAAAACCATTTACATAGCCCTCTTGAAACACCGCCCAGGAAACATCGTCCAAAACATCATCATACGTCCGCCCGGTCATGCCGAGCTCTCTCATGGACTGCTGCGCCAAAACGGGAAAGACAGGGCGGCCGGCGATGGCCCGGATGTGACCGGAGGTTGCGAGGCCAAGCCTGTCGCCAAGTCCGATTGAGAACTTTTGTCCGCCAATGGCAACAGGGTTCATGAATTCAAACAGAGTTCTCATCCGTTCACAATGATCATGTGTCAGGCCGCATATTTTGAACGGGCCTTGTTCCTCCCCTTCAAATGCGCCGAAGCATTCGCCGGGGCCAAACAGAACGAGGGTTTTTTGCCCGTTGTGGCGCGCCATGAAAAAAAATGTCCCGTTCTTTTGAAATACGGAGTCGGGATAGATTCCCAATCCGTCGAAACGGCTGGCCGCCTCCTTTTTTATCTCGTTCAGTGAATGATTGTGAAACAAGGATACCCATTGGTCCTTCATGGTGTGGAACCTCCGCAATCAGGCGTTTGGGTGGAAGCAGAATTGAATGGAGAGCCTGTTTTCGGGCATGTTTACCGGCGACGCCCGCATTGCTGGATCACGCCCATCATCAGCCGCATGCTCTCAAGCGAGCTGCCGTTGTTAATGGATCCCGCCGTGGTGATATTGAGGCCGCCATAGGCAAGACCGTCCGCACAATCGCGCCGCGTCTCCGCAACTAACCGGTCCCTGTTATTGCGCATGAACGTCATCGGCGAGATGCAGCCGTCGATGCGCGCGCGGGGAAGGTATTTGCGAATCTCCGGCGTCAGCACGGTGGGGCCAAAGTTAACGCCTGTCAGGCGAAGCCTGCCGAGGATCGGCAGCAGGTGTCCCATCGCGCTGTCGGAATGCTGGTAGCGCGGGTCGTTTTCGCCGGGGCTGTAATGCTCAAACAGCGTTTTCAGCACGGGGTAACCAAATAGTTCATACAGATCCGGCGACAGTAGGCAGCAGTTGTCATCGTTGAAGCTGTATCCCGGGTTTGTCCCAGGGGTAACGCCGGCTTCCTCGTCCATTACCAGTGCCATTTGCAGCGCCGCGTGGGCAATTGCCCTCGAAAAGCGCGCCGACAGCTCCGGCTCGTCCGAGAGCAAGAACAGAAGCCGTTCAACGCCGTAGATCGACGCTGCCAGCGTGACCGGCCCACGGATGGAACGGGATGCTTGGGGCTTGAGGCCGTATGTCTCGTAAATGCGCCTCTTCTCGCTTTCCCAGTTGTGCGGCAGCATGAACCCGCGATAATCGAGCCTTTCGACTTGGCTCAGCAGGAGGTCAAGCGCCGCTTCGTCTTCAATAGCGCCCTCAAGCCACTCGGTGTTGTTGTGATAATGATAAATACCGCCGAATACCTCTCCTATGCGCTTCACATATGGAAACTGAGCGTCTTCAGGAGGGTGTTTTTCAAGGAGCAGACGTCTGCCGACGATCTTCTCAGCCCTGTCGTTGTAGCGTCTGTTCAGATCGATGCGCCTCGCCCATGCCTCGGGCGCCCACGGATGCCCATCCTCTCCGAGTTCAGCGTAGACGCATTCATCGCTCATGCGGATACCGAACGCTATCTGCGGGCCTTCATAGAAACAATTATCCTTATGCGCAAGCGCGTCATCCTTCCAGAACTGTTCAATATCGACGTCAAACATCAAAAAGCACTCCCTCACGCATGAACTGTGCCCCCTCACAATCCGAAGTATTTTTTCGCGTTGGCGTAGCTGATATCCTGCACCATTTGCCTCAGCGCAGGAACATCGGCCGGGTATTCTCCGTTTTCAACCCAGCGGCCCAGCAGATTGCACAGGATACGGCGGAAATACTCGTGGCGCGTATAGGAAAGGAAGCTGCGGGAGTCTGTTACCATTCCGATAAAGCCTCCCAGCAAGCCACGGCTGGCCAGGCTGATCATCTGCGCCTCCATCTCATGCAGGGTGTCGTTAAACCACCATGCGCTGCCGTGCTGAAGCTTTCCCGCGACGCCGTATTCCATAAAGCAGCCGCAAACAGACGCCAGCATAGCGTTGTCATTTGGGTTCAGGGAGTATAGCACGGTTTTGGGCAGGGACGCGCCCAGGCAGTTCAACAGGGCGGTTATGCTTCGGCTGCAGTCCCGGCAGCTGATGGCGTCATATCCGGTATCTGGGCCGAATTTTTGATGCATGAGAGCGTTTACGTTGCGCTGCGCGCCGTAGTGCAATTGCATCACCCACCCGCGCTTTTGATAAGCCCTGCCCAAGAACAGCAAAATTGCGGTCTGATATGCTTCCGTTTCTTCAGCCGTAAGGGACTCGCCGGCAAGCGCTCTTTGAAACAGCCCCGGCGCTCGCGCCTCCGCATGTTCCGTAAAAGGAACGGTGTCCATCCCATGGTCCGAGGCGCGGCATCCCGCTTGACAAAAAAAAGAAATTCGATGTTCCAGCGCGGCATACAAATCGTCCAGGGTTTTAACAGGAATCCCGGCCGCCCTGCCGATCCGGGCCAAATAGGACGCGAAACCCGGCCTTTCGATATGGAGCGCCCCATCCGGACGGAAGGTGGGTATAACCTTTGTGGCAAAGGACGAATCCTCCCTGATGGCCCTGTGCCATTCAAGGTTGTCCGCGGGGTCGTCCGTCGTTGCAATGGTTTCCACATGGGACCGGCGAATGATTTCGCGTACAGAGAATCCACCCCCGGCAAGCTTTTTATTGCACCACTGCCAGATCTCCTCGGCTGTGTCGGGGCATAGCGTTATCGGGCAGTCAAAGTAACGTTGCAATTCCAGGTGAGTCCAATGATAAACGGGGTTTCCCGCGGCCTTGGGCAGCGCGCGGGCGAAGGCCATAAACTGATCATAATCGGCGCTTTCCGATCCGGCGATTCCTTCCCCTTTTTCACCGTTTGCGCGGATCAGCCGCCATTTATAGTGATCGCTACTGAACCAGAGCTGCGCAATGTTGTCGAAGCGGCTGTTCCGCGCGATTTCCGCCGGATTGATATGGCAGTGGTAGTCGATAATCGGCATGGAAGCGGCAAATTCGTGATAGAGGGTTTTCGACGTTTGACTGGCAAGTAAAAAGTCATCGTCCATGAAAGCCTTCATATGCTTCCCCTTTACTCTATTCAACAAACGCCATCTCCGCCGCACAAAGAGCGACGGAGACGGCGCGCGTCATTCTGCGAGCCTTTACGGATCAATCATCTCTTCAATAGGCGATACGCATTAGAGGCCGGCTGCAGCCTTCACTTCATCGCTGTCCACATTGTCAAAGTCAACCGCCAGGATGCCTGTGTCGATATCCTTTATGGCGACAGTCCCGCCATTGGCCAGCTCAAGGGCAATTCTCACGCCGTCGTAACCCATGAAGTATTGGCGTTGCAACATGGTGGCAACGTTATAGTTTTCGTCGCGGATGATGGTTTCCATCTCAGAAGAGAAGTCAAAGCCCACCATGGACATGTCGGTACGCTCCGCCTCAATCAGCGCTGTGGCAAACCCCACCGTGGAACCGTTGTTGGGGGAGAAGAACCCTTTCAGGTTTGGATACGCCGTCAGGAAGTCATGCCCAAACTGGACAGCCTTGGTAATATCCCCGTCATTGACCTTGATGTCGTCCACGAGAAGGATCCAGGCTTCGGGCGCGTTGGCGGCCCAATACTCCTGGAAGCCCTCCACACGCCGGATGATGGTCTGCGAGCCGGTGGAACCGATCTGGATCGCAATCTCGGCGCTGTCTGTTTCGGTAAGCTTGTTCCCCAGTTTCTTGATCAATTCCTCAGCGGCCAGCCTGCCTGCCTCGATGTTGTTCGTCAGCAGCGCGGCGTGATAGTCCTCTGTTTCAGCCATCGTATCCACCAGCACGATCGGAATACCGGACTGGAACGCCTGGGATACCTCATTGGCTTCCGCCTTGCTGTCGGCCACCGCGATTACGATGGCGTCCGCCTTGGCGGAAACGGCGTTTTGCAGCATACCAACCTGCTGCTCGATATCCACTTCGTTCGGGATGCCCATAATGGTGACGTTGCAGCCCAAGTCCTCACCGGCTTTTTCCGCTCCCGCCTGCAGGATGGCCCAGTAAGCATTTCCCAAAGCCTTGAGGATTACGACGACGTTCTTTTCGCCGCCCTGTTCCGCCAGGGCTGTGGTCATTGTCAGCACCATCATGGCCGCCAGCATCAACGCAATCAGTTTTTTCACTTGAGATTTCCTCCTTTTTTTCTATAAGAATACCAAGCGTGACAGCCCGGTCATTCTTCGCAATGGGTACGGATCTTCAGCCGTTCCGTCTGTGGCGCCGCGCTTCAACAGCGCATGCGGCAACGAGGATAAAGCCGGTAATGGCCTGCTGCCAGAACGAATTGACGCGAAAAAGATTCAGCCCGTTCCGCAGGACGCCCATGATCAAGGCGCCGATCATCGCGTTGACAATACTGCCTTCGCCGCCGTTGATGGATACGCCGCCGAGAACCGCCGCCGCGATCGCTTCCAACTCGTAGCCCTGGCCTGCCGTAGGCTGGGCGGAGGACAGCCGGGACGAGACGAGGATGCCGCACAATGCCGCCGAAAAGCCGGACACGCAGTAGGCGAACATACGTGTTCCCACAGCGTTGATGCCGGACAGCTTCGCGGCTTCCAAATTGGAACCGCAGGCGTAGATTTGGCGGCCGACTCTTGATTTGGAAAGCACGATCGCCAATATAATACCGTAGACCAGCGTGATGATAACGCTGTAAGGAAGCCAGAAACTGGTGCGCCCGCCGCCCAGCACATAAAACGCCGCCTGAACCTCCTTGGAGGGAATATCCACTGTATAAATCGGGTTACCGTTGATCAGGACATTGGCGATACCCCGGTATACCCACTGGGTTCCCAGCGTCGCGATAAACGGAACCACACCCAGGATCTCGATGGTGAACCCGTTCAGGATGCCGGTCAGGATGCCCATGGCCATCGCGATGAGGATAGCGGCCCACATGGGTACACCCACCTGAAGCATCCACACGACCATGATGCCCGATAGCGCCATGGACGCTCCTGCGGAAAGGTCCGTACCGCCGCAGACCAGGCAGAACGTCAACCCATAGCCGATGATGGAGTAGGTGACGATCTGCTGCAACAGGTTGATCTGGTTGGTTCCCTGCAGGAACAATGGGTTCGTGATTGCGAACACCGTATACAGCAGAATCAGCGCCGTTCCTGAAAGCATAGCCTTTTTGGTCGCCACGCCCAAGTTGCTGAACGCGCCGCTCTTGTCCTTTGGTGTGAAGATCCCTGAAACTGTTTTCATCAAATTGCTCATCCCGCAGCCTCTCCCCCTTCAGAACATAAAACAGGCGAAGGCTTGCCTTCCAACAGGTTGTACCCCGCCGCCAGATAGAGTATCTCCTCCTGAGACGTCTTTTTAGCGTTTAGCTCGCCGTTGACAGAACCTTCGTGAATGACCAGAACACGGTCACTCATACCCAAAATTTCCGGCAGTTCCGAAGAAATCATGATGATCGCCACACCCTGGTCGCTCAGGCGGTTAAGCAACTCGTACACCTCGAATTTCGCACCCACGTCAATACCGCGGGTAGGTTCATCCATAATGAGAACCTTGACCTGATTGCACAGCCATTTGGATATGACCACCTTCTGCTGGTTGCCGCCCGAGAGGTTGTAGCACAGCTGGCGCAGGCTGGGCGTCTTTGTGCGCAGCAGCTTTCGGTACTCTTCGGCGTTTTGGGCGCCCTTGCGGTCGTTAATAAACCCGAACCGTGTTAAGTGGGGCAGATGCGCCATATTGGTGTTGTATTGCACGTCCAGCCGAAGGGCAAGGCCGTCATATTTACGGTCCTCGGTGGCGTAACCGATGCCGTGCTCCACCGCCTGAACTACGGAACGTACCCGGATGGGTTTTCCTTCCATGGTGAGTTCCATGGAATCGGGTTTGTCGGCGCCAAACACACAACGCATGATTTCTGTGCGGCCCGCTCCTACCAGGCCGGCGATGCCTAAAATTTCACCCTTGCGCACATGAAAATGATCCACGTTCACCTTGTTTCCCCGGCGGATGTTGCGCGCTTCCAGGGCTATCTCGCCGATGTTGCGCCGGTATTTGGGAAATTTGTCCTCCAGCGGGCGGCCTACAATCATGCTGATAAGCTCGTTCAGCGTGATGTCCGCTAGATTCCGCGTGCCGATGTACTGCCCGTCCCTTAATACGCTGACCCGCTTACAGATCTGGTTGAGCTCTTCAATGCGGTGAGAGATATATACCATGCCGACGCCTTTTTCCTGAAGGTTGCGGATGATTTCAAACAATTGTGTGATTTCTCTTTGGGTTAACGTGGCGCTGGGTTCGTCCAGCACCAGTATCTGAGAATGGGCGGAAATGGCTTTGGCAATTTCCACCATCTGCTGCTGCGCCACGCTTAAGGTACCCACGATGGCGCGGGTGTTGATGTTGATTCCCAGCTCGTCCAGTATCTTTTGGGCTGCCGCGTGCATCTGCCGGTCGCTGATGAACCTCCACTTCGTGGGAGGCCTTCCGATAAAAATGTTATCGGCCACGGTGAGATGACGGCAGAGGGTGAGTTCCTGAAAGATGATGCTGATGCCGTAATCATGTGCCGTGCTTACCGAATCGATGCTCACCTTTTGCCCCTCAATGAAAACGGCTCCTTCATCCGCATGATAGACGCCGGTCAAAATTTTCATCAGGGTGGATTTGCCCGCTCCGTTTTCGCCGACCAAACCATGTACTTCCCCTTTGTTTACCGTGAAGGACACATTGTCAAGCGCCTTGACGCCGGGGAATGATTTGCTGATATTCTCCATGCGCAAAAGCTCTTCGGACATGACGCTCACCTTTCATCGTTGACGTTAACGCTGTTATTTGTGACCATCATATCCATACGGATGATATTTGTCAATACCATAATCTTAATTTTTCTTTGGCTTTAGCACAGAACCAGCAGGTGAGCAGAAAAACTTGACGGAGATATGATTGCTGACGGATCGGAAAATATCGTTGACGAGAACGAAAATGCTATGCAACCGGGATAATATCTGATATGATAGAATCAAACGGTTGGTTCATACGTAACAGGAAGGCGGCGGAGAATGAGCAGAGAAGAGCAGCGCGTAACCCTTAAGATGATTGCGGAAAAATCAGGGATTTCCATCGGAACCGTCGACCGGGCCATTCATCATCGCGGCGGGGTAAGCGCTAAAAGCCAAAAGCTTATTTTAGCAATCGCAAAGGAATTGGGTTACCGTCCCAATAAGTTCGCCAGCGCCCTCGGCCGGAAAAGGACGATTCATATCGGAATCGCGTATCCTGAGGAACCAAGCGAGTTCTATCATGATATTGATAGCGGTATCGATAACGCTATTGAAGAGCTGAGAGATTACGGCGCCACTTTTGAGAAGCTGCGTTATCCGTCACAGGACCCACGGCAGGCGCTGGAGCGGCTGGCAAGCATCGATCCCACCCGATATGACGGCCTCGTTGTTAACTCGGCGGGACCGCCGGTTGCGTCGCGTATCGACGAGATCGCGCAGGCAGGGGTTTCTGTGATTACTTTTAATACCGATGCTCCGGAAAGCAACCGCCTGTTTTATGTGGGCAATGATTCCCGTCAGTCCGGACTGATGGGGGGCGAACTACTGAGTATGCTGATGCAGGGCGGAGGTAACGTAACGGTTATCGGAAATTTTGCGCGAACCGCCCCCTTTATAGACCGGTTCGGAGGTTTTTGCGAATTCGTGCAGTCCAACGCGCTGAATATCAACGTCATTCCATGCTCGGAGAGCCACAGCGCGCCGGAACTTGCCGCTCAGATTCTTACGGACTTGCTGTTGCGGCAGCCCGACATAGGCGGTATCTTCTGCACCGGCTATTCAAGCACGGTGGGCGCCGCAACCGCGTTGAAGAAGATGGGTCGGCGCGATATCCACATGATCGGATATGATGTGACCGAGCGCACGGCGCAGATGCTGCATGAAGGCTGGTGCGACGCGCTGCTGTATCAGGCGCCTTACCACCAGGGATATCAAGCTGTAACGCTGTTGGTTCGCCACATATTGGAGGGATGGGAGCCCCCTCAAAAACGTCTGATTGTGGATACGCAAATTGCCATTAGGAGCAATGTGAGCGGCTATATCAGAGAAACGCCCATTACGCCGTACATGTAGCGGACTCGTTTGGTCGGTGTACACTCCGTGGACAAACGATTGGGAGGGCCCTACAAAAAAGTTGACAAACCTATGCCCGTGCAGTAGAATGTAGTACGGTCGGGGGCTGTTATGAAAGTGTGGCAAATTAGCCAGCCAGTTAAGACTGGGAATTGGGCAGGCCGATTTGGAAATCAGCAGGCATAAACCCAGTAACATTCGCTGGCGTAGCTCAATTGGCAGAGCAGCTGATTTGTAATCAGCAGGTTGGGGGTTCAAGTCCCTTCGCCAGCTCCACAGAATCATCAGGGGAAATGGAAAAGCCCCCGTAGCTTGGATGGGTTCCCGAGTGGCCAAAGGGATCAGACTGTAAATCTGACGTCACAGACTTCGGTGGTTCGAATCCACCCCCATCCACCACTCTTTTTTTATCCGTGCGGGAATGGCGGAATTGGCAGACGCGCTAGATTCAGGTTCTAGTGAGGGCAACTTCATGCAGGTTCAAGTCCTGTTTCCCGCACCAAACCAATATAATCCGAACCGCATTTTCCCTGTGGGAGATGGGTTCGGATTATTGCTTTATTTCGACTATAAGTATTTTCGCAATGGCATGAAGCAGCGCACGGAATCTAAGCCGAGAGGCCATCACAAGCAGCGAGTAATCGAGTAAGCGCAGAAGGGACAACATTGCCGTTCTGCTAGAGGTTCCTACTGCCAAGTCCTCAACGGTCTCTCACCGTCTAGTGATTGCCCATGCCGAGCGCACTAAAAAAACCCTCGCCAGCGTTTTCACATGGCGAGGGTTTTCGCTTTTTTATCCTTGCGTAAGATACTCCGCTTTAGCCCAACCTTTGTGAATTATGTTTTTTCCATCAACGTATTTCACACTTCTCCAGCCGTCAATTGAATTCAGAATCGTAACAATTGAGCCATCTGGAATTCCGGCGATGGGATTTCCAGTTGAATTTGGTGTTTTTCTTAATGTCAACTTGCCGCCGATGACTCTGGCTTGGTTAAGATTCAATGGCATCTCGGCGACTGCGTTGTTGTAAACACCATCATAATCAATATACTCACAAAAAAGTATATGGTTGAACCTGTTTGCGTTTACGTCGACGCTAATAAGTTTCTGATGCTTTTCAGAAGGATATGCAGCGTAGCCAGGAGTATAGCAGATAGTTGCATAGGAAGCGTTTCCATAACATTGATTTGGCCGAGTGCTTTAGTTTCTATCTTGCTGAGCTGGGATTTGACCAAGGCACGAACTTATCCGATGGCAAGCACAAAAAGCTTATCCGAAAACAGTTTGATGAGTTTAAATCCGCTATGAGGGATGGGTTTTGCTAACTTGTAAGGCTTGGCTATTTGACGCTTACTAACCTTTGATAGTATTTTAGCTCTTGAAGACAGATTGGTTGATGGTTTATGTGACTTGGAAAACAATAATCAATCG
>Ga0082212_10010049_pt1 | contig 12158 bp, 12 predicted proteins | sample TergutNt197P3_FD_71548 | JGI IMG/M metagenome (GOLD analysis project Ga0082212, IMG submission 71548) | Neocapritermes taracua P3 segment gut microbial communities from Petit-Saut dam, French Guiana - Nt197 P3 | ecosystem: Host-associated > Arthropoda: Insects > Digestive system > Gut ... | reverse complement strand
ACTTTTATCCATGTAAGGCACGTTATCGACATAAAGCCCGATGGACTGTCCGCTGCTTCGCGCCCCGATGCCTCTAATATAAATGGCTGAGGTCAGTTTTGCGCCGTAATCGGGCATATACAGATTCGGGATGAGCGAACTGATGTCTTTGATGGAAGTTACCTGTCTCTCTGCGATTTGCATTGGAGAGAGAATGGTAACTGATCCGGGAAGGACGCGTAAATTGTTTGTTTCCTTCGACGAAGAGGCGACGACTATTTCATTGATATGATATGATTTTAGGGTGTCATCAAGTATTAAAATTGTTTCTGCAGATAATATTTGGCAGGCTGAGAAAAAGACGAAAAGCGTCAAATACAAAAATCTTTTATTCATTAGAAGTATAATTAGTTGAAAATAGAAAAAAGTGTAACACGTATTATCATCGCATCTGCAAGAGTTCATGGATGAAATCGCGATTGTTAGATAAGATGGGGATTTTATGCTGTCCTCCTAATTTATCGTGCGCTTTCATCCAATCAAAGAATAGGTTTTCGCGTGCAGGGATGATTTCGGGCATTTGAAGCGAGATGTCTTTATATCTCTTGGCTTCGTAATCCGAATTTAAGCGCTGTAAGGCTTCGTCTAAACAGGTGGCAAAAGTCACCAACGATAGCGGTGGTTTCTCAAATTCGATCAGCCATTGATGACGACCTTTACCTTTATCTAACAAAAACAACGGCGCTGCAGTATATGCTTTTACAATTGCATTAGTCTTTTCACACGCTTTGCGGATACCTTTTTCAGCGTTATCGACCATTAGTTCTTCACCGAAAGCATTGATGAAAAATTTTGTCCTTCCGGAAATGACAAATTTATGCGGAAAGAGGGATGTGAAACGAACCGTGTCACCAATGCAATAACGCCATAAACCGCCGGTAGTGGAAATGACAATGGCATAATTTATACCTTGTTCAATTTCAACAAGCGGAATTATTTTCGATGGTTCGTACTGTTCCATATCATTCATGGGGATAAATTCATAAAAGATTCCGTAATCGAGCATCAACAACAAACTTGGGTCAGACGGGTCGTCCTGAATGCCGAAAAAACCTTCGGATGCGTTATACGTTTCCATGTAGCGCATCCTGGAAGATGGTATCAGTTTTTCATACTGAGCGCGATACGGTTCAAATCCCACGCCTCCATGGAAAAAAACTTCGAGGTTTGGCCATACTTCCGGGAGCGTTTCTTTGCCTGTCTTTTGTAGAACGGCTTTGATAAGTGTAAGCATCCATGAAGGTATTCCGGAGAGGCTTACCACATCTTTGTTCCAAGTTGTCTCTACGATGGCTTTTATCTTTGCTTCCCATTCGTTCATCAGGATAATCTTTTTCTTTGGCACACGGGCAAAGTTAGCCAATGGATTCAAGTTTTGTAATAATACAGCGGAGAGGTCGCCGCAACGCATATTTGAATTGAGTGCGACAGAACTGTGGCTTCCCCCAAGAATAAGCCCTTTTTTAGAAAAAAAACGTGTTTGTGGGTTGTTATGCAAGTAGAGCGCAATCGTGTCGAATCCTCCTTTGAAATGACATTGATGCAATATCTCCTTTGTAACCGGAATATATTTGCTCCGGTCGTTGGTTGTTCCGCTACTTTTGGCGAACCAGCGCACAGTAGAAGGCCATAAAATATTTTTTTCGCCGTTTACCATCCTATCGATGAAAGGATATAAATCCTCATAAGTTGAAACAGGTACGCGTTCGGCGAATGTACGGTAATCAGCAATCGATCTGAATCCATGTTTTTTACCCCATTCGGTATATTGTGCCGTCTTTAGTAATTGGAAAAGTTGCATATTCTGCATATCCTGCAACTTTTTTCTAAATAAATCTATTTCCCGCCATCGGGCAGAAAACAGAGGCGACAGGGTTTTTGTTACTATATCCATATTATTTTTACATGTTGTTCTCTTCTTGTGCTTTTGATTTCAGATTTTCGATAAATATGCGTATTTCGTTATCTTTGTTTATTTTTTTGAAGGCGGATTTTGCTGCCATTTGCTGGGATTCTTTTTTAGTATTTCCAATACCGGTACCGAGTAGCGTACCTTCAAGTGTGACGTCGGTCTGAAAAACGGGCTTACCGTCATCGTCTGTATAAGTCTCTATCAGATTAAATTCAATTTGAAACCTTGATTTTTGACCCCATTCCAAAAGGCGTGATTTGAAATTCACCTCCTGACCGGCTAATTTATTCAGGGAGATATATTTATCAACAATCCGTTCCCGTACAAACTTGCAGCAACGGTCGTAACCCTGATCAAGGTAGATGGCACCAATCAAAGCTTCAAGTGCGTTGCCAAACAGATATTTATTATGAATTGCGGCATAAGGCAGAGAGGATACTTTTTCATCAAGACCAAGTCCGAGCGCTATCTGGTTCAGGGTTTCGCGCTGTACGATTTTGGAGCGTGTATTCGTCAGGAAACCTTCTCTTTTGTTTGGAAAATGATGAAATACAATATCTGCAATAATTACGTCTAAAACAGCATCTCCAAGAAACTCCAGGCGTTCATTGTTACTTTTTTCCCCAAAAGAGGTAGGCGAAACTGAGCGGTGTATGAATGCCTGCTCGTATAGTTTGATGTTGTTAGGGATAAATCCGAGTATGTTATATAAAGACAAATAAGGCGCTTTGTTTTTGATACTTAACAGTCTTATTTTATTGCATAATCCCTTTAATATCACTTCGATATATTTTTTTTAATATCACGCTTGCATTATGGCCGCCAAATCCGAAAGTATTGGAAAGCGCGGCATTAACAATCCTTTTTTGAGCCTTGTTAAACGTAAAATTCAGTTGGTAGTCAATGTCAGGATCATCATCGCCTTCGGTATGATTAATGGTCGGAGGCACAATATCATGACAGATGGCCAGAATACAGGCTAACGCTTCCAAAGCGCCTGCTGCGCCCAGCATATGGCCGGTCATTGATTTGGTTGAACTGATATTCAGATTATACGCATGATCACCGAAGACCTCCTTGATGGCTTTTGCTTCTGAGATGTCGCCTACCGGTGTTGATGTGCCATGTACATTGATATAATCGATGTCTTCAGGGTTCATTCCAGCATCTTCCAATGCGTTCTTCATCACCAGTATGGCGCCTAACCCTTCGGGATGTGATGCGGTCAGATGATAGGCATCGGCCGACAGGCCCGAACCGGCGACTTCGGCGTAAATCGTTGCATGACGTGCAAGCGCATGTTCCAGCTCTTCAAGAATAAGACATACCCCTCCCTCACCCATGACAAAACCGTCGCGACTGGCGCTGAAAGGTCGTGAGGCTGTTTCCGGCGAATCGTTGCGTGTTGAAAGGGCGTTCATCGCATTAAAACCACCTGTCCCGGCAAAAGTGATAGGAGCTTCCGCACCGCCGGTAACAATCACATTCGCTTTACCGAGACGGATGTAATTGAAAGCATCTCCTATGGCATTGGTCGACGAAGCACAAGCCGAAACAGTCGCGAAATTCGGCCCTCGAAAGCCATAACGCATGGATATATGTCCGGCTGCAATATCGGCGATCAACTTGGGGATAAAGAATGGGTTGAATCGCGGCCCGCGCCCTTCATCATATCCCCACACCTCTTCCTGAAAGGTATGGATTCCTCCTATACCCGAAGAAAAAATAACGCCTATACGGTCTTTGTTTTCGTTTTCCAAATCCAATTTTGAATCACAAATCGCTTCATCTGCGCAAGCAATGGCATAATGCGTATAAACATCACACTTGCGAATCTCCTTTTTGTCATTGAAATAGTTCATCGGATCAAAACCCTTGACTTCGCAGGCGAATCGTGTTTTGAATTTTGTAGCATCAAAGTGTGTAATAGGTCCCGCTCCGCTCTCGCCATTAACCAATGCCCGCCACGTGTCCGTAACCGTATTACCTAATGGAGTAACGGCGCCAAGACCTGTTACTACAACTCGTTTTAATCCCATACAATCAGCGATTTAGTTACTTCACTCCAGCTTCAATATAGGCAATAGCGTCGGCTACTGTAGAAATTTTTTCTGCTTGATCATCCGGAATGGAAAGGTTGAATTCTTTTTCAAATTCCATGATTAACTCAACCGTGTCTAAAGAATCCGCTCCCAAATCATTGGTAAAACTTGCTTCGTTTGTAACCTCAGATTCTTCAACACTCAACTTGTCAACAATAATCGCTTTTACGCGAGATGCTACATCAGACATAATTTTAAAAGTTTAAATTAATAATAAGTTCGTTTTAATTTCTATATTTGCGGTGCAAAGTAACGTATATTTTTTCAATATATGATGCTTTACACTGACAAAAAATGCAGATTGCTGCGCATTTATTTAAACAATGTGCAAGTAATTGAATAAAATGAAAATTGTTAATTAACTATTTAAATATGCAGAAAATTGCCATATTAGGTTCAGGATCAGGAACAAATGCAGAGAATATCATCCGATATTTCGCGACGAATGAGAAAATTCGCATTGTCGTTGTTTTGTCAAACAAAACAGATGCCGGGATACATGCCCGCGCAAGAAACCTGGGCGTTCCCTCGTTTGCATTCTCTTATTCCGAGTTCAAAGAGGGGGTCACAGTCTTGGATAAACTTGCAAGTTATCATGTCGATTTTATTGTATTAGCCGGGTTTTTACCGCTCGTATCGCCGGTTATCATAGATGCGTTCCCTGACAGCATCATCAATATTCATCCGGCTTTACTGCCCAAGTTCGGCGGAAAAGGCATGTATGGCCATCATGTCCATGAGGCCGTCGTGGCAGCAAAAGAAACGCAAACGGGTATCTCCATTCATTATGTGAATGAACGTTACGACGAGGGAGCGGTCATCTTTCAGGCCGCCTGCCCGGTTTTGCCAGAAGATACGGCTGATGAGGTTGAAAAGAAAGTTCATGCCCTGGAATATGAATACTTTCCGAAGATCATAGATCGACTCCTAAGTAAAACCTGAAAAAGATACTGTTTTATGAAGATCGTTAAGAATCAATCATACGAACAACTCTCAGGCTTTCTCAAATCAATTCATGATCAATTCGAAAAAACTGGGACTGTCATTTATAAACAAAGAAATGAAATCCGTGTTTTCGAAATAAACAGTTTACTTGTCAATGTAAAAAGGTTCAAAACGCCCCACCTGTTTAACCGGATTATGTATACATTTTTTCGATCATCGAAGGCTCAACGTTCTTTTTTCTATGCACTAAAGTTTAAAGACATGAGTATTGAAACTGCTGAACCGGTTGCCTATATCCATACAAAACGACACGGGCTATTACATTACAGTTACTATATCAGCCTGCAAGCCGACTATAACCGTAGCATGGACGTCTTTGGCAAAGGTAGCGTTCATGGACGGGAACATATATTAAAAGCATTTGCGAAATTTACTGCAAAACTTCATGCCAAAGGCGTTATTCATAAAGATTACGCTCCAAGAAACATACTTTTCAAAGAAGAAAACGGTGATATCAAATTTTGTATTGTGGATATCAACCGTATTAAATTTGGATTTGTTTCAATATCGCAGGGTTGTAAAAATTTTGCGCGGTTATGGGGACAAAAATCATTTTTCGATATCATAGTCCGACAATATGCAGCAGAAAGAAACGCTGATCCGGAGCAGTGCCTGATTGTCGCGATGCAAGCCAGAAGAAAATATTGGAAACGATATACTCGAAAGTATCCCTGGCCTTTTGAACCGGATGACGAAATATTTTGATTTCACAAATAAAAAAAGTTTATTTCCTGTTGAAATCTGCAGGAATTTCTCCCCATTCAGCCGTTTTCCATTTGATCACCTGCGTAGCATATTCATTTTCACGCAACCATTTTTCTGCACGCTCTATCAGGTTGAATATCTTCTCATTAACTGTTGTATGAGCAAGTTTAGTCTTGCATTTTTTCTGTTTTACCCAAAGCATGGCATTACGGCTATCGGTATAAATGGGCATTTTACATCCGTTTTTTTTAAAATAGGCCAACCCGTGCACTAATGCCAAAAATTCACCAACGTTATTTGTGCCCTGTTTCATCGGTCCAACATGAAAAAGTTGTTGCCCTGTTTCAACATAGACGCCCCTGTATTCCATATCGCCGGGATTCCCGCTACAAGCTGCATCAACCGCCAGACTGGTTGTAAGGTAGGGCGGTATATCATGTGTAGTTTTTTTCCGCTTATCTTCGATGTAGTTACAAGGCAAATCATTGATGGCTGCTGCGGCGTCCTCAAATGAATCGAAAGATTTATAGATTGCTCCCTCATATCCCTTTACCTGTAACTTGCAATCTATCCAGTTATCATAAATACCCGGTTGAAGTCCCTTCCAAACTACATAATACTTTTGTCTTGCCATATAATATAAGCCGTTTTTGGGGACAAAAATAGATATAATATTTTAATAAAAAAGCTGAAAATGGAAAACCGATAAATTTATGGTAAAACGAATAAGTTTGATATGCCTACATCAAACCGTCCTTTTGACAGTATTTCCGGTAGTTGATTCCGCAGAAACGTCATACTAAAAGTTCCTGAAAGAATAGCACGGTCTTCTTTTTCGTTGATACGCAGCAGTTGAACACGCTGAAAAAAAAGACTGCCAGATAAAACGCTTATATTTTGCGTTTTAGAATCTCTTATCATCTTTACTTCACAGGCTATATCGGTAAAATCAACCGTTTTCAGTTGCAATTGCAATAAATCACTGTAACTGTTCATCGGCCCATTGACGGGAAAAGAAATATTCAAAGTCATTTTTTCCTGATTGCCATACGATGAATAACTTGAGGCAATTCGACCGGATAGCGAAAAAGTCATGATCCCATTCTGAATGGTTATTTTGCATGGTACAATCGTATTTGATGCTAAAAAGTAATTCCGTTCATACAGGGCGCCAAAAGAATTGTATCCCCATTCGGTATAGGCCGGTAAGTTACTGTCAGTTGTATCCGGAACGAAAATAGTCTGTTCCATTTCATTGCCATTACAGGAAACCAACAGCAGGATGATTGTAATTAAACCATATTTCTTCATATTCATGCGTTTTTATTGGATTGTTTTATTTAACGGAAACTGTAACGAAAATTGCATACCGAATCCGATGTCAGGTTCTACAAAGGCGTGTTTATATTGGGCTATTATAAAGCCGGGGAATTGAAATTCCACATTAAACCAGGGATGATTATTTTTTCCCCATCGAAATCCAAACGCAGGAAAGATGAAACCGCTGAAAGTACAGGGCTTCCGGATTTGATCGCCAACCTCTTCGGCATATTTCGACATGACAGATTCCTGAAATTCAATACTGTAATCCGTTGAAAAACGATAGTTGAACGCGCCCCCAATCTTGAAATAGTTTTTAAATACACGGTCGCTTCTCTTGGGGAAAATGCGTATTTCCAACGGAACGCCCATGTAATGGCTTTTTTGCCCTATACTGCGTATCGTCAGATAATCAGTTATTTGTTCATCCTGTCGCAACATCCAGATAAATGCGTCATGTTTCCGGTTATGGTCTAACTGTGCCGATAACTGAGAAAATCGAAGACCCGTTGCGATCCCAATGTTGTGATTTGAAAATAATGCTTCATATTTTATTCCGATGTATGTCTTATTGATTGCATGAGCAGATTTGTCATCATAGCCTCCATAGTAATGTCCTCCATAGTAATCAGTTTCAAAAACTTCGACCGACATTATCGATCGAACCCTGTCAGGCACAAGTGTATTCCCATAAAACTCATGGAATCCCATTTCGATGCCGATCCTGTTGCCAGTTTTTCTCTTTTGTGCATTTGCAGATAACGGCGCCAAAATCAATCCGCACCCAATAATCCATATTAAAGTATTCATATATTTCTCCTTTCTTGCTATTCTTATTTTTTACAACTGCAAAAATATTCATTTTTTTGGATTTTCCTTAAATTTCTTCTTATTTTGCCGTTTTTTTAACAACAAATTCAAATGACACGAATATTTATCATCGGCTATATGGGTGCAGGTAAGACCACAATTGGCAAAACTTTGGCGCTCCGCATGAATCTAAATTATATTGATACTGACCATTTCATTGAATATCGTTATCGAAAGAAGATTCACGACATATTTGTTTCGGAAGGAGAAATGCGTTTTCGCGAAATTGAGCATCGGGTCTTACTCGAAATATCAACATATGAGGATATTGTGATTTCAACGGGTGGCGGACTGCCTTGTTTTAATGATAACATGACGATAATGAATAACACTGGAATTACTGTCTATTTAGAAGTGCCTGCCGATGAATTGGCAGGTCGTCTGGGAATGAGTAAAAATGTTCGTCCTGTATTAAAAAATCGAATTGGAAATGAACTGGTAGAGTTCGTCAAAGATAATCTGATAGTACGCAAACCAATCTATGAGCAAGCAAAAATACGGTTTCAGGTAAAAGAAATGGTTTCAAAAAACGACATCGAAAACCTTGTAAAAGAACTGGAATCATTAAAGGACAAATAATAAATTTGAAATGCACCCCATTCCTAATTACATTTGTTTTTTAAAAAAAAATCAGCTACTTTTGCGTCCTTATTTCACCAAATAAATGATAAGCAACATGTCAGAACAAGCAAAAGTAAAAACGCTGGATCAGATCGTGATTCGTTTCTCAGGCGACAGCGGCGACGGAATGCAGCTAACAGGTACCATCTTTTCCAATCTTTCGGCTATTTTTGGAAATGATATTTCGACGTTCCCCGATTATCCTGCCGAAGTAAGAGCGCCGCAGGGTTCGTTAAACGGCATTTCCGGTTTTCAGGTACACCTGGGATCAAAAAAAATATTGACGCCGGGCGACAAAGCCGACGTTTTAGTTGCCATGAATCCGGCTGCATTGAAAGTAAATGTTAAAAATCTGAAACCCAATACGGTTATCATTGCTGATACGGATTCTTTTCAGAAGAGCGACTTGGTAAAAGCCGAATTTAAAAGCGACGACCCTTTTGAGGAACTCGGTTTGAAAACGCAACAAGTGATAGCAGCGTCTATCACGTCTATGGTGCGCGACGGGTTAGCAGAATTTGGACTCGATAAAAAGTCGGCTGAACGTTGTAAAAATATGTTTACGCTTGGGCTGGTGTGCTGGCTGTTCGACCGTCCGGTAGATGCAGCCATCAACATGCTTCAGAATAAATTTGCAAAAAAACCGGTGATTGCGCAGGCGAATATAAAAGCATTAGTCGACGGTTATAATTATGGTCATAACATACAGGCGTCGGTTTCGACATACCGAATTGAGGGTAAAAAGGTTGAACCCGGTTTTTATAAAGACGTCAATGGCAATGACGCGGTTTCATACGGATTGATTGCCGCTGCCGAAAAGGCTGGTTTGCAATTGTTTTTAGGCAGTTATCCGATTACCCCCGCTTCCGAAATATTGCAGGAACTGTCTAAACAAAAGAGCCTCGGCGTCATCGCCATGCAAGCCGAAGACGAGATTGCCGGAATATGTACGGCTATCGGCGCAAGTTTTGCAGGTTGTCTGGGCGCGACGTCAACATCCGGTCCCGGTCTGGCGTTGAAAAGCGAAGCCATCGGTTTGGCGGTCATTGCAGAATTGCCTTTAGTCGTCGTAGACGTCCAACGCGGCGGCCCTTCGACCGGAATGCCAACGAAAAGCGAACAGGGCGATCTGGTGCAGGCGCTCTATGGGAGGAATGGCGAAAGCCCTGTAGTCGTATTAGCGGCAGCCACGCCAACGGATTGTTTCGAAATGGCTTTTGTAGCCGGAAAAATAGCCGTAGAACACATGACGCCTGTCATACTTTTGACGGACGGATTTATTGCAAATGGCTCTTCTGCATGGAAAATCCCCAATTTAAGCGCCTATCCAGATATAAAACCCAATTATATAGAGAATTATAAAGATGATGCGCCGTGGAAACCGTATCGTCGCGACAAAGAAAGTTTTGTTCGCTATTGGGCAATTCCCGGAACAGATGGCTACGCACACCGTATCGGAGGATTGGAAAAAGATTACCATACAAGTTCAATATCAACCGAGCCGTTGAATCATCATAAAATGGTCATGACCCGTCAAGCCAAAATTGATTATATAGCAAATGTCGTACCGGAATTAGAAGTGATTGGCGACCACGACGCCGATTTGTTAATTGTCGGCTGGGGAGGTACTTATGGTCACCTGTATGAAGCGATGGAAATCATGCAGTCGTCCGGAAGAAAAGTAGCGCTGGCGCATTTCCGTTACATCAACCCATTACCTGCGAACACGGCAGAAGTGTTGAAACGATATAAAAAAGTAGTGGTGGCAGAGCAGAATAACGGTCAGTTTGCAGGTTATCTGCGCAGTAAAGTAGATAATTTTAATCCCTATAAATTCAACCGCATTAAAGGTCAGCCGTTTATCGTAGGACGTCTCGTTGAAGAATTTACTAAAATAATGATTAGTGGTTAATGATTAATGACAATAGTACAATTTTAAAATTATAAGAATATGAGCACAATATATGAAGCAAAAGATTATAAGAGCGATCAATACGTACGCTGGTGTCCGGGATGCGGCGACCATGCAGCATTAAACTGTTTACATAAAGCCATGGCGAAGCTTGGCATTCCCCCAAGCCAAATGGCGGTTCTGTCAGGAATAGGCTGTTCGTCGCGCCTGCCCTATTATATGAATGCTTACGGTTTCCATACCATTCATGGACGTGGAGCAGCGATTGCAACCGGCGTGAAAGTGGCCCGTCCCGACTTGAATGTATGGCTTATCACCGGCGATGGAGATTGTCTTGCCATCGGAGGAAATCATTTCATCCATGCGGTAAGGCGTAATGTCGATTTGAATATTGTCCTGATGAATAATAAAATCTATGGCCTGACGAAAGGTCAGTATTCTCCGACGTCCGACCGTGGATACATTTCAAAAAGTTCGCCTTACGGAACGGTCGAAGACCCGTTCATTCCTGCAGAGCTGACGTTGGGCGCCAGGGGAACATTTTTTGCCCGCGGCATTGACGTAGATTTACAAAATCTGACGGATATATTCGAGACTTCGGCGCGGCATAAAGGCGCTTCGGTTGTCGAAGTGTTAGTGAACTGCGTCATCTTCAACAACGGCGCACATTCCGGGATTGCAGACAAGGAACATCGCGCCGATCGCACGGTATTTCTTCGTCATGGAGAAAAAATGCTTTTTGGAAAAGAAAAAGAAAAGGGTCTGATACTTGACGGTTTAAAGTTGAAATCTGTAACAATAGGTCAGGATGGCGTTACGATAGACGACATATTGGTACACGACGCAAAAGAAGCCGACATAGCCATGCACGTCATGTTAGCAATGATGAGCGGCGACCTACCTGTGGCGCTCGGCGTCATCCGCGACGTTGAAGCGCCTGTATACGACGAATCCATTCAACAACAACTCGAAGAAGTAAAATCAAAGAAGCCTGCACGCGCGTTAAGTGAGATGCTTATGGCCGGCGAAACTTGGGAAATAAAATAGTTATTGCAGAAAAAAACGTATTTAATAATTCATAATTCGTAATTATTATCTATCTTTGCCGTCGATTAATGTGCATAATTTAAAATGGCAGGTCCCATAGCTCAGTTGGTTAGAGCATCTGACTCATAATCAGGGGGTCCTTGGTTCAAGCCCAAGTGGGACCACTAAAAATCAAAGGTTTACAGAAATGTAGACCTTTATTTTTTTGTGGAAAAACGTGGTTTTAGGGGTGTAAAGTTAAACCGGAAAACTCAGTGAACACAACAGTTAACTTAGTGTTTTACAAGCAGAAAGATTAAACCCGTATTGCAGCATTTCTAATTAAAAATATCTGTAAGTCTGCTAATTTCACTTTTATTAATTCCGATTTGTGCACTACAAATTTGCGTTTAACGAATGGTTGAGATTTGATCTTTATCCCTTTTTTCTCCGATTACCACCACTCGGTAATCATTATCAATTAACTGACCTAATCCGCATTTGTAAAATTAAACGTTGACGTATGCAAATTCCGTTTCATCCTGACCCCCTGTTCCGGTCGAAGCTGCCCCCCTAATCCGGCGATACTGCCCCCCCTGTTCCGGTGATGTTGACCCCCCTATATTGTTAAAATCAGACAAGCAAT
>Ga0082212_10010047_pt1 | contig 12160 bp, 11 predicted proteins | sample TergutNt197P3_FD_71548 | JGI IMG/M metagenome (GOLD analysis project Ga0082212, IMG submission 71548) | Neocapritermes taracua P3 segment gut microbial communities from Petit-Saut dam, French Guiana - Nt197 P3 | ecosystem: Host-associated > Arthropoda: Insects > Digestive system > Gut ... | reverse complement strand
GCAGTCGGCGCAGTGCCAGGCCGGAATCTGGTGGCCCCACCACAACTGGCGGCTGATGCACCAGTCGCGGATGTTGTCCAGCCAGGCGAAATAGGTCTTTTCCCAGGTCCGGGGCACAAAGGCGGTGCGGCCGTCCTTGACGGCCCGGGCGGCCTCGGCGGCCAGGGTGGCGGTCCGGACAAACCACTGCCGGGAGAGACTGGGCTCCACCACGGTCTTGCAGCGGTAGCAGACCCCCACCGCGTGGTCCAGGGCCTCGGTCCGGGCCAACAGGCCCCGGGCCTCCAGGTCCGGCAGCATGGCGCGCCGGCCCTCGAAGCGGTCCAAACCCTTATAAGAGCCGGCGGCCGGGCCCAGGCGGCCGTCCTCCTCAATAGCCCGAATGGCTTCCAGGCCGTGGGCCTGTCCCAGCCTGAAGTCGTTGGGGTCATGGGCCGGGGTGATCTTCAGGACCCCGGTGCCGAACTCCCGGTCCACATAGGCGTCGCCGATGACGGGGACCGGCCGGTCGATCAAGGGCACCAGCACCCGGCGGCCGATATGAGCCCGGTAGCGCTCATCCTCCGGATGGACGGCCACGGCCACATCGCCGAAAATGGTCTCCGGCCGGGTGGTGGCCACGGTCAGAGCCCCCTCCCCTTCCGCAAAGCGGTAGTCTAGGTAATAGAGGGCGTCACGGCGGTCCTCATGCTCGACTTCCAGGTCGGCCAGAGCGGTCAGGCAACGGGGACACCAGTTGATGAGGTGGAGGGCCCGATAGATCAGGCCATCTTCGTAGAGGCTGACGAAGACCTCGCGCACCGCGCGGGACAGCCCCTCGTCCATGGTGAAACGTTCCCGGCTGAAATCGCAGGAGGCGCCCAGCCGGCGCAACTGGCGGACGATGTTGCCCCCGTATTCCTCCTTCCATTGCCAGACCCGCTCGACGAATTTGGCCCGGCCCAGGTCCTGCCGGGTCAGGCCCTCCCTGGCCAGGGCCTTCTCCACCACGTTCTGGGTGGCGATGCCGGCGTGGTCGGTGCCGGGCAGCCACAGGGTGTTGTCCCCGCGCATCCGGTGATAGCGGATGAGTATGTCCTGGAGGGTCTCGTCCAGGGCGTGGCCCATGTGGAGATTGCCGGTGACGTTGGGGGGAGGAATAACGATGACGAAGGGCTCGCCCGGCTTTTCGGGGTCGGCCCGGAAAAAGCCGCTCTCCTCCCACCATCGGTAAATACGCCCCTCGGCTTCGCCGTGATCAAAATTTTTGGGCAGGTCCATAAGGTCCACCTCGGGCGCCGGGGCGCTTTACATAGCCGGCCGCGCTGAAGGGACATTATCCTTCAGACGCGGCCAAAAGACAAGCCGGTGAGGCCCAGCGGCGGGCCGGCTGACAAAAGGCTTGAACCAAACCTCAAGAAATATTAACGCCGGGCCGCGGCGGGTCCGATAAGTATTACAAGGGAAAGGAGCCTCCCATGCTGGTCCATCCTGAAATATCAGCCATATTGAACAGTCTCAGCAAGTCAGACCCCGAAGCCCGTAAAAACGGACCCCGGGTGGCCCGGGGCGACAAATCAAGCAAGGGCGGCCTGGACAAGCCCAAGGACGCCCTGTCCTACGCCGGGAAAACGACGGAACGGGAAGACGAGGTGGATTACCTAAACGAGCGGGAATCCAAAGTCAGTTGCTACGCCTGAGACCGATAAACTTCTAAAACTCGTAGCCCAGGCGGAGAACGCCGCCCAGGGCCTGTCTCCGGCCCCCAGCCCCCTCCAAGCCGAAGCTGGCGGAAAAACCGTCCTCGCCCAATAGTTTCAGCCCCACTTCCCCCACCACACTGTCGCCTTCCAAATCCGCAAAAGGGCCCGGGAGCGGACGGGAACCGATGTTCAACTCCGCCCGGCCGTTGAACTCATGCTCCCAGGCCACGCCGGCATAGATAAGCCGCCCCTCGCCGGCCTGGAAATCGGCCCGGGTCCCCAGGACGAACCGGGTGGAATTGACATCGGCGACCTCGACCAGTTCATTGTTGATTTCCCGCTTTTCAGCCTTGCCCTGGCGGCTCCACAGGAGCCGGCCGTAAACATCCAGCTCCACCTGGTCGCTGACGGGCGCTTTCCAGCCCGCGCCACCGGCCGCGCTGAAATAAACGCTGGAGGAATCCAGGGGAACGCCGGGCAAGTCCCAATTCATTTTCCCATTATCCAGGCTGGTGCGGGCCTGGCCGACCCGGAAGGCGACATCCATATACAAGCGGTTATGGAATTCGTTTTTCGCGAGAAAACCGCCGCCCACATAGCGGGCGCGGCCCTCGCTTCGGAAGTCGGCGCCCAGAAAGGTCCGGCGGGTCTCGAAACTCCCCGTGCCGCCTTCGCCGAAAAAGCCGTAAGTGAAAGCGGCCAGAGGCGAATCATCAATTTCCAACCTCTGGCCCAGGCCGACCAGAAAGTTGAAGCCGTCGATCTCGGTGCGCCCGGCGTTGGAAACTTCCTGGCGGCCGCCCGACAGCCCGCCAAAGGCCCTGAGGCCGTCATCCCCTTGGATCTCCAGGGCCTGCCGGGCCGGGCCGTAAATCAGGCCCAAACCCTGGTTCAAGAGCATCTGAGCGGGCAGGCGGCTGTGGGCCAGGGCCCGCATTTGGCCTTCCTGGGCCTGGGCGGGCATGACCCAGAAAAACGGAGCCAGGAGCGCGGAAAAAACAACCAAGAACCGGCGAGTCATAAGCTTCATCCCTCAAAAGTGATTTTTTCAGGGGTAATTTTAAATTATAGCCTAAAACCGGGTGGTTTTCAAGATGCCGGCGTTTTTAAATATTTTTGATATCAAGCGGAAAGCTCGGCCAGGGCCCCCAGGGGGAAGACCCGATTAAGACGGGAGTGGCCGAAGGGGGCGTTCATCAGCACCGGGCCGGGGAAGGCCTCGGCCGTCTCCCGAAGGAGGGCCCTGACTGCGGCCGGAGAGCCGCAACGAGTGAAGCGGCCGAAGACCAGGCCGCCCAGAGCCCCCCACAGGCGGCTCTGCCGGAGGGTGGTCAAAAGGCGGTCCAGGCGGTAGGGAGCTTCGTCCACCTCCTCGACCAGCAGGATGGCCCCGGCCGCCTCGGGCAGCCAGGGACTGTCCAAAAGATGGATGAGGACGCAGAGGTTGCCGCCTAAAAGGGGCCCCCGGGCCCGCCCGGGCCTTAGCACGTCCCGGGGGGGAAATTCCCAGCCGCCGGCCCGGGCCGGAGAAAAGAGGACGGCCTTAAGGTCGCCGACGCCTTCCAGACCCCCTCCGGCCCGCCCCAGGGCGGCGACCATGGGGCCGTGCCAGCCGATGACCCCGGCGGCCTTAAGCCGGGCCAGATGCAAGGCCGTGAGATCGGAAAAACCGAGGATGGGCTTGGGCGGCCAGGCGGCCCAGCGGGAGGCCAGGCCGGGCAGGAGCCTCTGGCAGCCCGAGCCGCCCCGCACGGCCCACAGGCCGCCCACGGCGGGGTCGGCCATGAGTTCGGCCATGACCTCCAGGCGGTGCTCGTCGGAACCGGCCAGGTGGCGGGCCCGGCGGAAAATCTTGGGCGGAACGCTCACCTTAAGACCCCAGGTTTTCAACCGGGCCAGGGCCTGGTCAAACTCCCGCCGGTCGAAAGGGTGGGCCGGGGCGAAGAGCCCCCAGGACTGGCCGGGGCCGGGGGCCGCGGGCCAGACCACCCCGGAAGCGGTTTCGCCCGACCAATGGAGGCGAGGAACAACCGCGATTTTGTCGGGTCCGGCCATAATCACTCCCTAATCACTCAATGACCCGGTAAGCCCGCCCCTGGTCGTCAAAGAAGGTCAGGCGGGGGTGGTTGTCCTCGCCGGCGCTCAAGGCGGCCAGGGGCCGGCCCTGGCCGAGAGCCAGGGCCAGGCCGCTCTCCTTCTGGTCGCGCCACAGGGCCAGGCGGTCGCGGCCCTGATCGTCGCGGAAAATCATGGTCGGATGGCCGGCGGCGCTCAGGCCCAAAGCGGCCCTCTCCCGCCCCCGCTGATCGACCAGACGGAAGGCCGGCCGGCCCTGGGCGTTGAGGGCCGCCTGGATCTTGGCCGCCCCCTCCTTGTCCCGCAGCCAGATGTGGGGTTCCCCGGCCTCGCCCAGGCCGATCTCCAGCCGGTATTCGCCGGCCTCGTCCAGCATGAACAGGCGGGGTTTGTCCCGCACCAGGGTCAGAAGCAGCCTGGTCCGGCCGCCATCGTCAACCAGACGCAGTTCTCCGGCGCTCAGGACAGCCTGGTTATCAGCCCGGGCCGGCGCGGCCGTCAGGTGGGAACCGGCCAGCCCCCCCAGGAAGCCGGCAGCCAGGGCCAAGACCGCTAAACAGGCATTATTACGGAACATCACGCCCTCCTGTTTGAAAATATCTCCCCGACTTGCTATTATGAAGGCCGCTTGGTATAAGACAGCATGGCGAAACCGGACAAGACATTTGAAACCCCGGATGATCGGGTCATCAGAACTTTCGGGCCGGCCTTAAGGTCCCTGTGGTTCCTGTTCTTCGGCCTGGCCCTGGGGCCGGCCGTCCTGATCTTGGACCGGGACCCCCAGGGCAGCCCCCTTATGTGGCTGGGCCTGAGCTTTTTGTGCCTGGGATTGATTTTACACCGTTTGAGCCTGAAATACACCCTCACGGAAAAAAAAATCGAAGCCCGGTCCTGGTGGGGCCGGGGCCCGGTGGAAACAGTCAGCCTTTCGCGGCTGGGCCAGGTGCGGGCGCGGACCGGCCTGGCCGGCCGGCTGGCCGGGGTGGCCCACCTGGAGGTATCGAGCCTGGCCCCGGACGAGACCGGCCTGACCCTTATGGGCCAGCCCGACTACCGAACCCTGGCCGGCCACCTGGAGGCCCTGGGGGCCCGGGCCGCAACGGAAGACCTAGATGGCCGCGGCTGACTATTACGCCATTCTGGGGGTGGGACGCCAGGCTTCACCCGAAGAAATCAAGAAAGCCTACCGCCGGCTGGCCATAAGCTGGCACCCGGACCGTAATCCCAACTCCCGTCTGGCCGAAGAACGCTTCAAAAAAATCGCCGAGGCCTACGCCGTCCTGAGCCGCGCCGCCACGCGCCGCCAATACGATACCCTGGGCCCGACCGAGTTCAAGAACGAATTCAGCCGGGAAGACATTTTCCAAGGCTTTGAGCCGGGCGATTTTTTCGATTTGTTCGGCCAGGAGGAGACCCCCGAAAGCTTAAGGCGCATCTTCGGCCAAGGCCCGGCGGCCGGCCGGAACCCGGACGACCACGGCTTCTTACAGGAATTATTCGCCGGCTTCGGCCGAAGAAACACCGAAGCCCGCACCCCGGACATCGCCGTCACCCTCCAGCTCACTTTCCGGGAAGCCGCCCTGGGCGCTGAAAAAACCGTGGCCTACAACACATCGGCCGGGGTTACCAAGACGGCGGTGACGGTTCCGGCCGGGGCGCACCCGGGCCAAAAAATCGTACTCAAGGGCCGGGGGCCGGCCGGCCGGCCCGGCCAGAGCCCCGGCAACCTCGTCGTAACCCTGGCCGTGAGCCCGGATCCCGATTTCAAACGCCGGGGCTGGGACCTGGTCACCCACCTGACTCTCAAGGCCGAAGACCTGGAAAGGGGTTGCCGTCCCCTGGTCCGGCCCCTGGCCGGCGCGCCCCTGCGCCTGACCGTTCCGCCCGGGGCCAAGGCCGGAGCCGTCTTCAAGATCCCGGCCCACGGCCTACCGAAACCGGACGGAACCAGGGGCGACCTTTTAGTCAAGATCCAAGGGGAGTAAACCGGGGAAGGCTCAAAGAGCCCGGCGGTAATACTCCACCGTCCGGCGCAAGCCCTCCCGGACCTCTATCCCGGCCCGGAACCCGAGCAGCTTTTCCGCCAGGGTGATATCGGCCTGGCTATGCCGGATGTCGCCGACGCGCGCGGACGTGTAAACGGGGCGTATATCGGTTCCGAGGATGGCGTTGAGATGGCCGACCAATTCATTAAGGGTCATGGCCTCCCCCTGGGCGATGTTCAGGACTTCACCCTGGAAAACCCCCGGATGCCGGAGAGCGGTGAGGTTGGCTTCCACGACATTGTCGATATAGACAAAGTCGCGGCATTGCTCTCCGTCGCCGTAGATGGTGGGGGGCTTACCGGCCAGCATCAGGGAGACGAATTTGGGAATCACGGCGGCATATTCGCTATCGAGGTTCTGTCCGGGGCCGAAGACGTTGAAATACCTTAGGGAGACAGTTTCGATCCCGTAGCAGCGGGCGGTGGCCAGGGCATAGTATTCCTGGGCCAGCTTGCCCACGGCGTAGGGGCTCAAGGGCTTCGGCGGCATGGTCTCAACATTGGGCAAAACCTCGGTGTCGCCGTAGGCGGCGCTACTGGCCGCCTGGACGAGGCGCTCCACGCCGGCGACTCTAGCGGCGTTCACGAGGGTGGCCGTGGCCGTAAGCGAGGAATGGAGGCAGGCCAGCGGGTCGTCGAGGGAACGGGGAACGGAGGGTATCGCGGCTTGGTGGATTATGCCAATGACGCCTTCGACGGCCCGCCGGGCGACCTGCGGGTCGCAAAGGGTGCCTTCCACAAAACGGAAACGGCCTTCCAGGCCGGCGATATTTTCGCGGAGGCCGGTGGAGAAATCGTCCACGCCGACCACGTCAACGCCTTCCGAGATCAGGCGCCTGAGAATGTGTCCGCCGATGAATCCGGCGCAGCCGGTGACTAAAACGCCTGGCATGGCTGAAACCTTCCGTTCAATGCCCCGGGAACCGTTTGCGGGGCCCTGGTTTTTATAATATGATGATTGCCCGGATAAAGGCAACTGAAACTTTGAAAGGAGCTGGCATGGAGCGGGAAAACAATGAACGGCCGGAACCGGCCAAGACGGAGGCGGAAGAAAAGACCCACGGCCTGGGAACTTTGATCGGGATGATAGCCCTGGTGATCGTCGTAGTCATTCTGGCCAGTCATTGCCCTTTTTACCGAATGTAAGAACCCATCTTCAACGCGGACACCAGGGGCGGGGATTTTCCCCGCCCCTGGTTTTTTATCCGCACCGGCCATATTTGGTGGCTAAATTGAATTTTATTTACACATCTTGTAGTTGTAATTATATTGTATTTATGCTAATTTATATATAATTTATGGCTGCCACCGGGCTAAAAGCCCGAGGCCGTATTTTTCAACCAGGCAACTCAAGGAGTTTCAGCATGAAAAAAAATCTGTGCTTCATCCTGGCCGCCCTTTGGGCGTGGGGCGGCTTCATCACCCAGGCCGGGGCCCAGGGCGACGGCTGGTATCTGACCCCCAAGCTCGGCGCTTCCTTTTTCACCGGCGATAACCATGTGAAATTTGATAGCGGCATAGACGATATTTCCAAACGCGGCCACTCCACCCGCTTCGCCGGGGCCCTGGCCATAGGCTATGACTTCTCCGACTACGGAGCGCCCATCCGAACGGAACTGGAATATACCACGAGATCCTCGTATAGAACGGAGAGCGATCGTGTGTATCCTGGTATTGTAGATGTGCCGGTCAAGAGCCAGAACAAGGTAAAAATCCAAACGCTGATGTTCAACGCTTTTCTGGATTTCGAGACCGATACATCCTTCACGCCCTATATCGGGGCCGGCCTGGGCGTGGCCTTTATAAAAGGTGAAAACACGGTGAGTTCGCCCTACAATATCCACCGTATTTCTTACGATGGTGGAGTTAGCTGGACCAATGTCAACACCATCTCCACATCCGAAAGTGAAAGAAAGTTCGCCTGGGACCTGACCGCCGGCGGGGCCTGGGACCTGACCGACAACCTGGCCCTGGACCTTGGCTATCGCTATTTCAATTTTGGCAAGGTGAAAACTGGTGATTACTTGGATGCCCAAACATCTTCCGGCCAAACCGCGCTCCACGAGGTCATGCTGGGCCTGAGGTTATCCTACTAAGGGGCGCGCCTCAAGACCTTAAAAAACCAGGGCGGGGCCTACCCCGCCCTGGTTTTTGGGGCCTTCCGGAGTACCCAAGTTTTAGCTGGCGCAAGCTGTTTTTTTGTGGTATATTAACCGATACATTTAAAAATTTCGGGCTCCACCAAGCCCCTGAATCCTAGAACCCCAAGGGAGTTGCCAACATGAGAGAGCAAGTTGAAGCGGTGCTGGCCAAAGTGCGCCCCACCCTGAGAGCCGATGGCGGGGATATTGAACTCATCGACGTGAAGGACGGCGTGGTCCAGGTCAACCTCACCGGCGCCTGCAAGGGTTGCCCCATGAGCGAGATGACCATAAAACACGGCGTGGAAAAAGCCCTGAAAGAGGCCCTGCCGGAAATCAAGGCCGTGGTGCCGGTCGACAAGCACGCCGCCCACGGCTGCTGAGACCCTTTTTTCTTTCCCGCCGCCGGGTCTGACGACCCGGCGGTTTTTTTATTCCAGAGCGAGGGGTTTTGGATGGATTCCCGCTTTCGCGGGAATGACGGAGAACCTGAGTCGTCACCCGATCCCCTAACCGTCACCCCGGCGAAAGCCGGGGTCCATGCTTCCAGCCTTGTCCGCCCCCCCTACTCGACCGGCGGCTTATCATCCGGGCTCCGGGCCGCTTCCGGGGCCTTGATCCCCGACCGCGCCAACCAGGCGGTCACGTCCAAATCGGTCGAGCGCAGAAAAAGTTCCAGGTCGGCCGCGGCCTGGGCCAGACGGGGGTGGTTTATTGCGGCATAGGTGGAAAATCTTTTCTTCAGAAAAAATTCATTCCAAATTGGATGCGGCTCGTAAAAGCGCTCCAGGGTTTCGGCCCCCTTTGGCGGGCCGATCATATAGGCCAGGTCCAGGAGGACGGTCCGGCGGTGGGCGTCCATAAAATGGAGGGCGAAGGGTTCCTCCAGGGCGGCATAGAGCCGGCCGGCGAATGGGGGATGACTGGTGGCCAGGGTCAGGGCGAAGCGGAGGCCCCGTTCCACGGTCACGGCCGGTTCCCAGGGGTCTTTTTTCAGGATCTGGAAAGCCTTTTCCAATTCGCCGATGGATTCCTCGGGGCGGTTTTGCTTAAAGGCCAAAAAACTTTTGACCAGGGCGGCGCAGGCCGGCCACCAATCTTCCAGTTCCGGGAGCAGGGCCAGAACCTTTTCCGGGTCCTGCTCCGGCTTGCTCGTTTGGGCCAGGCTTTCGGCCAGGGCCAGGGTCTCCAGGCGGCCCTCGGGCCGGACGGTTTCGTTCCAAAGGGCGGCTGAAAAATCGCCGGCGGACCAGGCCCGGATCGCCCGAAAGCGCTGTTCCAGGGTTTCGGGCAGGTGGCCGGAGGGCCAGGTTATAAGGCGGCCTAAATAAGCCGAGGCTGAGAAAAGGTTCGCGGCCAGGACATTGAAGGCGGCGGTCCGCGGAGCCCAGGACGGCTGGTTCCGGCCCTGGACCCGGGCCGCGGTCAATAGATCAAGGGCTGAGAAGCCGGCGTTGGACCGGCCCACGCTGTGGGCATAGGCGTATTCCACAGGGATGAGATCATCGGTGTTGAGGTTGGCCTGGTTCACCGTGCCGGCTATAAGGCCGAGAAAAGCGTCGTCGGCCAAGTGATGGGCGAGAAAACCCTCCAGACCCTCCAAACCCCAGGCCAGGCGCATGGCCTCCCGATAGGGCGTTGTTTTGAGGCGGTCGGCCAGGGCGGCCGGGTCCGGCCGGAGGGGTTCCTTGGCGGCCAGAAAGATGAGATCGCCCGGGAATTGGGTGGCCCAGCATTCCACATGGGGGAAGACGCTTTTCAAGGTGGCGATGATGGTGAAGACGCTGGCGGTTTCGATTTCGTAAGCCTGGCACCAGCCCAGAAAAAGGCCGCCCGGGTTAAGGCGGTCGGCGACCTCCTGGTAGAATTCCCGGGTGAAAAGGCTGGCGATGCCGGCCCGGTAGGGGTTGGAAGGCTCACTGACGACGAGGTCGTAGCGGTCCGGTATCGTGTTGAGGACTTCGCGGGCGTCGTTGAAGATAAGCCTGACCCCAAGCCCCCCGTTTTCAAGCTTGGCCGCCAGGTCCCGGTTGGCCAGGGCCGAGAGCCTGGCCACTTCCAGGACGGCCGGTTCCAGTTCCACCACATCGACCTGATCCATAGAGGGCACGGCCGTCAGCCAGCCGGCGGTGGCTCCGGTTCCCAAACCCACCACCAGGGACCGGCGCGGCTCGGGGTGAAGGGCCGCCCCAATCAGGCCCAGCATGGTCTGGGTGCCGCGGTCGCCCAGGACGCTGCCGTCGGCCTTGCCGTTTATCAGAAAGGCATAGCCTTTATCGAGATGCAGACCCACCGCGCTTTCCACGCCGTCGGCTTCCCAGACGATCTTCCGGCGGGTGTCGACCTGCCAATTCCGCAACTGATTGAGGGTCTGGAACTGGCCCACCCGGCCGGCCCCGATGGGCGAATGGCGCCAGGCGGCGGTGGGGCCGGGGACGGTCAATAGAATGATAGCCAGGGCCAGGGCCGCGGCTAAGGACAGGCTCCAGGCCGGCCGGCCGATACTTGGTTTTCGAGCGGCCTGAACGGCCAGGACCAGGCCCAGGCCGGCCAGGAGGGCCCCGGCCAGGCGCCAGCAGCCGGGCGCGGTCAGACGCGGCAGGAGCCCGAAGCCGCCGGCCAGGGAACCGACAATGGCCCCCCCGGTATTATAAGCGTAAGCTAGGCCGGTCTGGCGGCCCAGGTCCCCGGGGCCCCGCCCCAGAAGGGCGATCAGGAGGGGGAACTGTATACCCGCGACCAGGGCGGCCGGAAAGACGACCAGGCCGGTGATGACGGCCCAGGAAGAGACCAAGCCGCCGAAGCCGAAAGCCGAAAGGGGCCGCAATTGGGCGGCCGTGGCCGCCAGCCAGTCGCCCAGGGCAAAGGGGGCCATGATGACCAGGGCTTCCAAAATACAGGTGGCGGCCAGATGCCACGTCCGGGGCCGGCGTTCGCGAAAGACCAGGGGATACAAGGCCCCGCCCAGACCGATGCCGGCCAGGGCCGTGGCCAGGATGAGGCCGAAAGTGTAGATGGAGCCGCCCAGGACCGGGGCCAGCATCCTATACCAGACCAGTTCCATCAGGAAGAAGGCGAAGCCGGCAATGGCGGCCGCGGCCAGGGCCAACCTGAGAGGCAGATCTGTTTCCGGCGCCTCTGGTTCCGGCAAGGCCGCTTCCGTCGAGGCCGCTTCGGGCGCGGGTCGGCGGCCCAGGTCAATGGCGACCAGGGCCAGGCAGACATTCAGGAGCACGGCCAGGGTCAAGGTGTCCCGGGCCCCCAGGGCTTCCAGGACCAGAAAGGTGGTCAGGGCGACCCCGGTCAGGGCCCCCAGGGTATTGACCCCGTAGAGGGCCCCCAGGCGGCGGCGGGCGCCGTCATCCGCGGCCGTGACCGCCTTGGCCGCGGCCGGGAGGGTTCCGCCCATGAGAAAGGCCGGCAAGCCCACCACCACGGCCGCCAGGGCCAGCCTGACCCCTGTGGCCCCGGGCAGACCCAGGACCAGGACCCCGCCGGATTTGAAATACAAGGCCCGGGCCAGCTTCATAAGCCAGGGGGAAAGACCGGCCAGAATGGCAATGGCCAGTTCCAGCCAGCCATATAAGAGCAGGGGACGGTCGGTCCGGTCGGCCCGGGGCCCCAGAAAACGGCCGCCCAGGCCCAGGCCGGCCATGAACAGGGCCGAAACGGCCGCGGTCGCGGCCGTGGAAGCGCCGAAGATGAGGCGAAATTCCCGCAGCCAGACCGTCTGGTAGGTCAGGGCGGCCAACCCGGAACCGAAGAGCAGGATGAAAGGCCACATTTTCCGCATGGATCGACCTCTTTTCATATCGAAAAAAATGAAAATATGATGATAACATCTAAGCCCCGATGACCGCAAGGGCGTAAAAAAGGCGGCCTTCGGATTGTCAAAAACAGGGGGATGGTATATCTTAGGAGCGCATCAGCGAAAGCGGCGGGGCGGATTTTGGGATATGGAGCCGATGGATTATCAGCGCTATTCCGGCGACCCGGGCCGGCTGGAGCCGGAAGAGGGCCGGAATGTGGCCCTGGGGGGGGTGACCCCGCCGGTCCTGGCCCGCCTCCTGGCCCGGCTGCTAACCGACCGCCCCCAGACCATTTTCGCGGCCCTGCCCACCCAGGCCATGGCCGAAGACCTGGTGGGCGACCTGGGCTTTTTCTGGCCCGAGGGCCGCGACCGCATCCACCTCTTCCCGGCCTTCGAGGCCAAGCCC
>Ga0082212_10010046_pt1 | contig 12160 bp, 8 predicted proteins | sample TergutNt197P3_FD_71548 | JGI IMG/M metagenome (GOLD analysis project Ga0082212, IMG submission 71548) | Neocapritermes taracua P3 segment gut microbial communities from Petit-Saut dam, French Guiana - Nt197 P3 | ecosystem: Host-associated > Arthropoda: Insects > Digestive system > Gut ... | reverse complement strand
CAGAATTACGGCGGACAGTATGGACAGTATTATGGCGGTCAGTATGGACAGAATTATGGCGGGCAGTACGGGCAGAATTACAACGGGCAGTATGGTCAATATTATAGCGGGCAGTATGGCCAGAACTACGGCGGACAGTATGGCCGCCCGGGCGGGGGTTATAACCAACCTGGCAGCCAGTACAAGTACAAGGATGAAACGACAGGGTTTGAGGACAATATAAGGCGTTTTTTCAAATGGCTCGGGCGCGTTTTCCGCGCCGGCTTCACCAACTATTTTGAAGTCTGGCGCAAAGGCGAGCGTATACTATTTTTTCCCGTCATCCTATTTCTGTTCTGCTTGATACCATGGGTATTCTGGATCACCATTGGCGTTCTGATAATTGGGTTGTTCTGCGGCTGCAAATATAGTTTTTCGGGGCCGAACCTCGGAAAGAAAAAAGTAAATGACGCGATGAACAGGGCGTCGGAAATGGCAGAGGAGATAAAAAATGAAGAAGATCCTCATAATTGAGGACGATAGCAAGCTGGCGCGCATGATAGAGCTTGAGCTCGTTCACGAGGACTATGAGGCGTCCAAGGCGGGCGACGGCATAGCCGGCCTGAAAGAAGCCGAGGATGGCGACTACGATCTGATACTTCTCGACATCATGCTTCCGGGAATGAGCGGGATTGAGGTGCTTCGCCGTCTGCGCAAAACAAAAGAAACGCCGGTGATCCTGCTTACGGCAAGAGATGAAACCGTAGACAAAGTACTCGGCCTTGACAGCGGCGCGGATGATTATATAACAAAGCCGTTCGCTATTGAAGAACTCCTCGCGAGGATTCGCGCTGCCATACGAAAGACCGGCAAGGCCGGCGGCGGCGCGGGAGGCGAAAACGAAAACTCAGACGCGATACTGGAATATGATGGGCTGCGTGTCAATAAAGAAGCGCACAACGCCTTTTTCACGGACGCGGAAAAAGACGGAGAAACGGCAATTGAGTTGACTCACAAGGAATTTGAGCTCCTTGTTTGTCTGCTTGAGAACAAAGGGCGCGTCATGAGCCGGGAGGCGCTGCTTAATAAAGTCTGGGGCTATGACTATATAGGTGAGACAAATGTGGTCGACGTCTATGTGCGCTTCCTGCGCGGTAAAATAGACGAGCAGGTCGGCAGAAAAATCATAACGACTGTGCGCGGCGCGGGATATAAAGTGGGATGACAGCTTCCGGGGCAAAAAAACCGAACGATCACAAACGAATCGCGTGGAGGCTTACCGGAAAAATCATTTTATGGCAGTTGGCCGCGTTCATCGCGGTTGACGCTTTTCTTGTCTTCCTGATCGTGGTGCACAACGCGGACGAGGCGACGCTGAAAGCCCTTTCTTTTTCCGATGAAAACCTGATTGAGATTTTTAGCCGGCTCAGGGGAATCCGCTACCTGGATATCGGAACACTTTGGGCGCTTATTTCCATCGGGATTGTCCAGATACTGCTCCTGGTAGGGCAGGCTGTCGACGTCAGGAAACATGTTCGCGAACAGCTTGAGCCTTTGAGGGAACTACGGGTGGCGGCTGACGCTTTCGCGGACGCGGCTTATACCACAGGAGCGGGGATCGGCGGCACAGGTGTAAGCGCAGAGGCGTTGCGGCGCATGGCAGACGCGCTCAGCCATGTAGAGGCGCGGGATATGAACGCGCATATCGCGGCGGAAAGCCTGTCCCCGGAACTAAGGCCGCTGCTTGAAGCCATAAAGGGTATGCTGGACAGGCTTGAGGCCGCTTACGCGGCTCAGGCGAAATTCGTTTCGGACGCGTCACATGAACTGAGGACGCCGATTGCCGTCATTCAAGGCTATGCCAATTTATTGTCCCGCTGGGGCAGCGAAGACCCCGAGGCTTTGAGCGAATCAATTGAAGCTATCCGTTCCGAGGCCGAGTCAATGAAACAGATGGTCAATCAATTACTATTTCTCGCGCGCGGTGACAGTTATACTCTGCGAGTCGAGATGCAAGACGTCGATTTGGTACAGATACTGAACGAAGTGCTGCGCGAGGCGCTCATGATCGAAGAGGGGCGTATCGGACAGGAAGGCTATGGTGATGATGAAAACGCAGACGGCGACGCCGGATATAAGCGGCACGAGATAGTGGCGCAGCTTCCGGCCGGAGGCGTTATCGCGTCGGCAGACCCCGCGCTTATAAAACAGTTGGTACGTATACTTGTAGACAACAGCGTCAAATATACCCCTCAAGGCTACGAGGTTTCACTGTCGGTGTCGGCCGATCCGGAAATAGGACGCGCTTATATCATCGTACAGGACGAAGGCCATGGAATCCCTGCCGACGTATTGCCGAATATATTCGACCGTTTTGTGCGCGCGGACGAAGCGCGGACCCGGAACGTCGGCGGAACAGGGCTTGGGCTTTCGATTGCAAAACAGATCGCCGAGCGGCATGGCGGCTCGCTCGAAGTCGTCAGCGCTCTCGGTCTCGGAACAAAGTTTACGGTCATACTGCCGCTCAAACGGCAGGCCGGTTTCGGCGCGGACGGTTAGTCTGGAAGTTTTTTCTGTAATTTCCGTAAAAAGAATTGCGCCCTCCGGGCTGGCGGAGGGCGCAGGCTGTAGGTGAAAACTCTGCGGAAGATAGTGGTCGCAGAGTGTGGTGGCTTGTCTCTGTCTCCCCTGTCCATCAACAGAATAAAGTCTGAAGCCACTTGAATGTCAAGCGTTTTTTTAGTAATTTTTAATTTTTTTTCATTGCTTTTTTCGCCCTGCCAAAGGCGTATATTGGGCAATCCATTGTTTTGACGTTTCTGTAACAAAAACGGGATGCCGGGGCAATTATGGTAGAATCGACCCCATGAAAAAGAAAAAGCGGGCGCTGGTATTTATAATCAGCGCTGTTGTCATATTCATCTTGGCAATTAACATATCAGTTATAAAAATCGCGGAGCCCCTTATAGTAACCGCTGAAGAGGCGCGAACCTTTGCCGAAAACGGGGGCGTCGACTGTATTCTGGTCCTTGGCGCTTCAGTGACGTCGGACGGTCCGAGCCTTATGCTCGCCGACAGGCTTGACAAGGGGATCGAGCTCTTTGACATGGGGATTTCTGATATCATGCTGCTCTCAGGCGATAATGGCACGATAGAATACAACGAAGTCCAGGCCATGAAAGACTATGTTTTGGCCTGTGGCGGGGACGCCGGCCCCGAAGCGGCGAACATATACCTGGATTACGCGGGATTCTCGACCTATGACAGCGCCGTACGCTGCAAGGAAATCTTTGAGGCGAAACGAATCGTGGTCGTAACTCAGCGCTATCATTTATACAGGGCCGTTTTTAACGCGAAAATGGCAGGCCTTGACGTCGTCGGCGTTGCCGCCGCGGATATGAAGCAAGGCCAGGCAGGGCGCGATTTGCGCGAAATACCGGCAAGGCTGAAAGACTTTTTCCTGGCGCTTGCAGGCCGGGAGCCGAAAATCATGGGCGACCCCGTGCCTTTGCGCTATCCTTCGGAGCAGTAACCGGACAAATAGGGAGCGCGATGTATAATCCGCAAATTTACAGGTGATTCGGAATAATACACAAGAAGCCGAAATACTTGACTTGTTTGCCGCTCTAAAAGATAATTGAGTCTGTGTGTGACGTGTCACAGGTATTATTTAATTATTATATTACATATTATATATAGAAGGAGGCAGACATTATGGCCAAGGACTCAAATGATGTAACACTTCCGGGCGGTTCTGTAAAACTTGTCAGAACGCTTGGCATGAAGGAAGGGATCACAATGACCACTGGGGTTGTTATCGGCGTTGGTCTCTTTACTGTTGGCGCCAACGGCGTCGGCATGCTGGGCGGCATGATCATCTTATCGACATTTATCGCGTTCCTGATATCCCTGTGGCCCGCGCTGTTATATGCCGAGATGGGGACTATGTTCCCGCTCGCGGGCGGGTCGTACAACTACGCGCAGAAAGGCGTCAACCGGCTGGTCGCGAATATCGCGGGCTGGAACTATTCGGTAGCTTTGATAGCGTGCACCGCCGGAGAGGCGTTGGCTTTTTCAAATTATTTCGGATACTTATTAAAAGGCTTCGGCGTAGAGGCGGACTTCAATCCGCGTATTCTTGCCATCCTGGTGGCCGTTATATTTATTATTATCAATTTCCGCGGTATCAAGATAGCCGCGCGCTGGCAAAACGCGTTTATCTTTTTCTTCTGGGCATGCGCCCTCGTTTGGTTTGTCATAATGGCCAGGAGCGGGAGCGTCGAATTCGCCAACTACTTCCCCGACGCGATAGCCGGTATGCCCAATTTCGGGGAATTCGTGACTATCACCGGGTTGGTCTGGTGGTGCTTCGCGGGCTTTGAACTGGTCGTCGGTTTCGGCGGGGAGATAAAGTACCCGCAGATAAACCTGCCGCGCGTCCTCATGATTTCGCCGTTCATCATCTTTACGATCACGGCCATGTTCCAGTTCTTCCTCGTTGGCATTGTGCCCCCGACCGCCGGGAATTACGAGATGTTGGCGGTGTCGGAAGCGCCATACGCTGAAGGGATGTTATCGGCGGGCATACTCGGTTTGCCTTTGATAGTGCTTTGCATAGGGATAGCTTTCGGCGGGGATATGTCCACGATCAATCCCGGCATAGGCGGCTCATCCCGTTATGTCTACAAGATGGCCGACGACGGAGCGCTCCCGGGCGTGCTGGCCAAGGTCCATCCCAAATTCAAAACCCCCCATATAGCCATCGTCACTGTAGGCGTTATTATATTGGTGCTGGTAATGAAGGATATAATATTCATCGCGTCACTGAGCCTGTTCTCGGTTTTGTGCTGCTATATAATATCTTTCATTTCGTATATCGGGCTGAAGATAAAGTATTCCGATATGAAACGCCCGTTCAAAGCGCCCGGCGGGATCGTCGGGGCAGTCGTGAGTATCGCGCTATACGCTGTACTGGTCTCACAGATCGGTACCGAGGCTTTAATAATAGGCATCATATATACGGCGGCCGCGACGGCTTTCTATCTAATTAAAACCCGCGTATTCAAGGGGGAAGTCAAAGAAGAAACCATAGACAGCATGGTATTGGAAGAAATGCCTGAACCTCCGGCCGATGAAAAGAAAAAGATGGACATAACATTCTGGATCTGGATATCGGTTGCGGTGGGCGCCGCGGCGTTTACGATAATACTTTATCTCGTAGCGTTTATGTCATAAGGCAAAGAATGGAATAAAGAACAGGTGGTGAAGAAATGACTGTCCTGAAGATCTATATCAATGGGACGCGCCATGAATTTGAAGTCGGGCGCGATATCGAGCCATATCATACGCTGGCGTATCTGCTCCGTGAAAAACTCGGTCTCACAGGGACTAAGATATCCTGTGATACAGGGGAGTGCGGCGCCTGCACGGTTCTGATAGACGGTAAGGCGGCGCTGTCGTGTATGACGCCCGCCTTGACGCTCGAAGGCCGTTCGGTCACCACGATCGAAGGGCTCGGCCTGGACGACCCGGTTGTAAGGGCGTTTGCGGACCAATGCGAACCCGGCTACGGTACGGCTATGCAATGCGGTTTCTGTACGCCCGGTTTCGTGATGTCCGCCAAAGGGCTCTTGAACGAGAACCCCGCGCCGACTGAGGAAGAGATACGGCACGCGCTTTCAGGCAACCTGTGCCGGTGCGGGACATATCCCGCGGTCGCGCGCGCGGTTCTTCACGCGTCCGAACGGATGCGGGACAGCGGGGGGGGCGAGTAAATGGGCAAAGAGAAACATGTATTCAAGCCAAGGGTTCCCCGCGACTATATAGGCACATATACCCCGAGAAGCGATGGTCTGAAGAAGGCCGCCGGGAGGGCGGTCTTCACAGACGATATGACATTGAAGCGCAAGCATCCCGATATGCTGTACATGCGTATGCTAAAGAGCCCATACCCCAACGCGGTCATCAAGAGCATCGATTCAAGCGCGGCGGAGGCGTTGCCGGGCGTCGTATATGTGCTGCGATTTGACGACCCGGAAATCCTGGCGTTGCCGTCGATTCCCGGCGCTTACAATGACGCCGTCGGTACTATCAACCGGGCGCAGTCCTGGACGGCGGGTATTTTTGACAGAAGAGTCCTCGATTCGCACGCGCGCTGGGTAGGCGACGAACTGGGCGCGGCGATAGCCGGGGAGACCGAAGAAGTCGTTGAAGAGGCCATGAAACTGCTCAAGGTGGAATGGGAAGAGCTGCCGTTTGTTCTGACAGTAGAGGACGCGCTCAAACCGGACGCGCCTATCATCCATCCCGAGATCAACCCGGATAGCAACTTCATCCCGAATACGGAATTTTGGGGGCCGGACGTATTTTTCGATCAGGGTGATTTTGACAAGGAATTTGCCGGAGCGGAAGTGACGATCGAAACACAGAGCAACTATTTCAACGCGGAACAGGGCGCGCTCGAATACTGGAGCGGTATGGTGGATTGGAATGAAGAGGACGAGATGACCGTCTTGTCTGACACTTACGCGGTAGACCAGACACGTTGGTCCCTGCATGAGTTTTTCGACCTGCCGCTGTCAAAGATTCGTGTGGTAACGCCATATCAGGGCGGCCAGCACGGACGCGCGGACACACAGGAACAATACTTTTTCTATATCTGCGCGCTGCTTTCGAAGCGGACCGGACGCCCGGTAAAATACCGGCAAACCAGAAGGGAGCATTTCCACGATACACGCTGCAGCATGCTGATCAAAATCAGGCTGGGAGCAACAAAGGAAGGCCGTATCACCGCGTGCGAGATCGACATGATGAGCAATCAGGGCGCGTATTTCGACCTTGGCGGAGGCGACGTCAAATTCGCCGTATCCGTTTGGATATTGTCTACAGCGTACGCCATCCCCAACCTGCGTATGATAGGGCGTGGCGTATATACGAATATTATACCGAGCAGCTGTATGCGTTCGATCGGAAACATACAGATGAATTTCATTATGAGCCTCGGCATAGAAACATTGGCTGAAAAACTGCGGATGGATCCCGCGGAAATCTATATTCAGAGCCTTGGCGATATCATTCTAAAAGCGCCGAACCCCAATTTGGAAGCTGTGATAAAAAAGGGGACTGAGCTGCTGGGGTGGGAAAACAGGCATCCCCACGGGCAGGGCGAATGGTTCGGCGAAACGAAAAAGAGGGGCATGGGGCTCGCGGCCGGCGATACATGGCATACTGAGCATCATGAGTTCAGGCGCGGGCCGACACAGGTCATGATAAAGCTCAATCCGGACGGGACGGTCATCCTCAACGCTCCGACCGTAGAAGTCGGGACCGGCAGCAATCATTGCGCGGTACTGGCTTGCGCCGAGTCGCTTGGAGTCGAGCTCGATAAAATATCATGGATTTACTATCAGGATACGGAGTCAGGGCTGAAGGATCAGGTTCAAAGCGACAGTTCCGTATCGTATATCATTGGCGAGGCTGTGTATGAGTGCGGCAAAAAATTAAAACGGAGGTTTCTTGAACAGGTAAGCGCCCGGATGGGTTTCGGCGCGGATGAGCTGGATATGAAGAAAGGACGTGTCTTCGTCAAAAACGCTCCAGAGAAAGGCATGAAGATCGAGGAATACTTTTCCGCGATAGACCTGCATGAAGAAGCAAGCCTCGTGCCGCCCACGGAATATGTTTCAAGGGATCTAACTACGGAAGACGACGGCTGCGCGTATATGGGGGCTTTCGCCGAAGTGGAAGTCGATACCGAAACAGGTGAGGTGGAAGTGCTTCAATTGATAATTGTTTCGGACGGAGGCACGATCATCTATCCCGCGGGGGCGGAAGGCCAGCTGGCCGGCGGACAGTGTATGGGTCTTGGCGAAGCGCTTTACGAAAAGATGGTCTATGACGAAAAAACAGGTATTCCGCTCAATTTCAATTATATCGACTGCAAATTCCCGACAATGGCTGACTTCCCGGACATAGATCCGATCCCGATGGAAGTATACAAGGGCAAGACCGGAGAATTCGGGGCGAGCGGGATAGGCGAAGGCGCGCCCTCCTGCACCCCGGGCGCGATATCAAACGCGATTTATAACGCGATCGGCGTCAGGGTGGACGGCACGGCCATATCCCCCCGGGACATTTTAAAGGCTCTGGGAAAGGCAGGTGATTAGAATGGCAATGCCTCGCTTTAACATAGTGAACGCGCCCTCGATAGAAAAGGCTTCTGAGCTCCTGAAGGCCGAAGGGAAGAAAGCAAAGGCGATCGGCGGCGGCACTGACCTGCTGCATGGATTCAAGGATAATATTTATGACGAATACCCGGAGACGATCGTGAACCTTCGGACTGCGGATGAAGGCTATATACGTGAAGAGGGCGACGGAGTCCATATAGGGGCGCTGACCACCATCCACGATATAGAAAAAAACGAACTGTTAAAAGAAAAATTTATGGTAATCGCGGAGGCCGCGAGGACTGTAGCTTCGCCGCAGATAAGGAATGTCAGCACAGTAGGCGGCAACATATGTCAGGAGCCGAGGTGCTGGTATTACCGGAATGCCGACAATCTGTTTCACTGCCTAAGAAAAGGCGGCGACGACTGTCCGGCGTTCACAGGCAGGAGCGATATCCATTCGATTTTTGGCGCCGGGAAAGTATGTGAATCCCCTTGCGAAAGCGAGTGCCCGAACAGCACGCCGATACCGCGCTATCTTGAATTGATTCGCGAAGGGGATATCGACGGCGCTGCCCGGCTGTTCCTGACTGTCAGCCCCCTGGCGGCTTTGACCGGGCGGGTTTGCCCGAATACCTGTCAGGAGAAGTGCAATAGGGAAGATCACGACGAGGGCGTCTCGATTCGCGAAATCGAGCGCTATGTCGGAGACTATATCCTGGAACACGCGGAGAGGTTGATCCCTTCGGCAGGAGCCCCGACCGGAAAGAAAGTCGCGATAGTGGGCGCAGGCCCCGCCGGCCTTACCGCGGCGTACTACCTGCGGCTCGCGGGCAATAGCGTCACTGTATACGACAAAAACGAACGCGCCGGCGGCATGCTCATATATGGTATCCCGGCGTACAGACTGCCTAAGGATTTAGTGGAAAAAAACGCGCGGATGATCGAGGGGCTGGGAGTGGAATTTCGGCTTGGAGTGGAAGTTGGAAAAGACGTCAGCCTCGAGCAGATACGGAATGAAAGTGACGCGGTGCTTTTGTGTATAGGCGCATGGACGTCTTCGCCCATCGGGTGCGAAGGCGACGATATAGACGGCGTGACGGGCGGCATAGAGTTTTTGTACAGGATCGCGCGCCGGGAAGACGTCGGTTTGGATGGCAAAGTTGTTGGCGTAGTCGGCGGCGGCAATACCGCTATGGACGCCTGCCGCAGCGCGGTCAGGCTCGGAGCGAAAAAGGTCTACAATTTCTACCGGAGGAGCAGGGCGGAAATGCCGGCGGATGAAATCGAAATAGAGGAAGCGGCGGAAGAAGGGGTGGAGTTTAAGTATCTGGTTTCACCGATCAGGATAGAGGCCGATGGCAACGGAAAGTTAAAACAGGCCGTGCTTCAGCAAATGGAGCTCGGTGAGCCGGATAGCAGCGGAAGAAGGCGTCCCGTCCCGATCGACGGAGCGCTTGAAACTATAGAGGTAGATGTTCTGGTTTCGGCGGTCGGGCAGGGCGTCGACCCGGCCGGAATGGAATCGGCAGGGCTGACGGATCGCGGCTGGATAGCGGCAGGCGAAACGGACTACAAGACGGCGCTTGACGGGGTGTTTGCGGCAGGCGACGGAGCGCAGGGGCCGGATACGGTAGTCAAGGCTATCGCGGACGCGAGGAAGGCCGCGGGTTCGATCAACTCATTCCTCGGACTGGCTTTACAAGCCGATGCTGAGGTCGAGGGCGGCGTGCTTACATTTGGCAGGGACTGTACCGGGCGGTCGGAAAAGCTCCGTCCTGAACAGAAACCTGTTTCAGACCGTATGTTGTTTGAAGAGGACTACTCAACGGCACCGTTGCCAATAATTGAAAAAGAGGCGCTCCGCTGTTTCAATTGCGGTTGTGTCGCGGCATGCCCGTCAGATCTCGCGCCGGCGCTTGCGGCGCTAAACGCGATGATCGTTACCACTGAACGGAATATCCGAGCGGAGGAATTTTTTGCGGCCGGCGTACAGGCGTCAACCGTTTTGAGGCAGGGAGAGTTGGTCAAGGAGGTCATCCTGCCCAAGGCAGGTAAGGACATGAGGAGCGCCTATCTGAAATACCGCCATAGAAAAGCGATCGACTTTCCGCTATTCTCAGTGGCTGTTGTTCTGGGCATGGATGGGAATACGGTTTCAAGCGCGAGTATCGTTCTCGGCGGCGCGGCGCCCGTGCCTTTACGGGCAAAAGGCGCTGAAGACGTCCTTAATGGAAATGAATTGACGGCGGAACTCGCGGCGCAGGCCGCGGAAGAAGCGTTAAAAGACGCGCTCCCATTACGCGAAAACATGTACAAAGTCACCGCGGCGAAGGCATATGTAAAAAGAGCAATCGTGGCCTGTATATAGGGAGGGAAAGAGATGAGTGGATATAAGTACGCGAAACAAAAATATGAACGCCTCGGTCTGGATGTAGATGAGGCGCTGAGAAGGCTGTCGGAGAAAGCGATCAGCATACATTGCTGGCAAGGGGATGACATTGGAGGGTTCGAGCAGGGCGGCACCGGAGCAAGCGGTGGCATCCAGACGACCGGCGACTATCCGGGTAAGGCCAGGACGCCTGAAGAGCTTATGAAGGACTTCAGTATGGCGATTTCACTGATACCGGGAAAGAAACGCATCAACCTGCATGCCTGTTACGCGATTATCGAAAATGGAAGCGCGGATCGTGACGAACTGAAGCCGGAGCATTTCGCGGCGTGGGTGGATTTCGCGAAAAGGGAAAACATCGGCATCGACTTCAATCCGACCTACTTTAGCCACAAAATGGCAGAAGACAATTTGACGCTTTCAAGCCCCGATGAAAAAGTACGCCGGTTTTGGGTGCGCCACAGCATCGCGTGCCGCAGGATTGCCTCATGGATGGCAAAAGAACTGGGCGAACCTGTCATGAACAATATATGGATACAAGACGGGTATAAGGACTGGCCGGCCGACCGCATCGGCCCAAGGCTAAGATTGAAAAAAAGCCTGGACGAAATATTCGAGGAACCTCTGGACGGCGTCATAGACTGTGTTGAGAGCAAATTGTTCGGCATAGGGCTCGAAGCGTTTACCGTGGGCTCAAGCGAGTTCTATCTCAATTATACAGCCTCGCGGCCGGGAGTTTACACACTCATGGATAATGGCCATTATCATCCGACTGAGCCCGTCAGCGACAAGATATCAAGTATGTTAGCTTTTTACGACTTACTGCCTCTGCACGTCACGCGGCCCATGCGATGGGACAGCGATCATGTTGTATTGCTTGAGGACGAGCTGAAGGAAATCGCAAAGGAAATCGTGCGAAACGACGCGCTCGACAAGGTTTTAATCGGCCTTGACTTCTTCGACGCTTCCATTAACCGCGTCGCGGCCTGGATGATTGGCACGCGCAACATGCAAAAGGCATTGTTGTACGCAATGCTTAGCCCTTGGGGCCGGTTGCGCGAGCTGCAGGAAAACGGCAATTTCACAGCGCTGATGGCGGAGCAGGAAGCCGTCAAAACCTATCCGTTCGGCGCCGTTTGGGAAGAATTCTGTGCGCGCAACAACGTCCCGCTTGACGACAGCCTGATGCCTTTGATTGAGGCTTATGAAAAAGACGTGCTTTCAAAGCGCGGGTAAGGATATCTGGTTCGCTAATTTAAAAAACAGCCTGCGGGAGAAATCCGGCAGGCTGTTTGCTTTATCACTTAGAAAGGCGCGTCAATCCCCAAAAAAGCACACGCCTTTTTCACGCAATCCTCGGCGTCCGCAGCGGAGCCCATTTCGCAAAACACGCGCAGCAGCGGCTCGGTGCCTGAAAACCGGATAATAATCCAACCGCCATTTTTAAAATAAAGCTTACAGCCGTCCATGTAGCTTACCCGGTCGATTGCAAAGCCCGGCTCCGGCAAAAGCTTATCCTCAAACAAAAGCTTCCAAAGCTCTCGTTTTTTCTGCTCGCTGAATTTCGCGTCGCATTCCGCCATTTGGGCTTCGCCGTACCGCGCGTTTAATTCCTCTAAAAGAG